>ERZ857775.774-NODE-774-length-43698-cov-12.165227_pt1 | contig 43698 bp, 25 predicted proteins | sample MGYA00519698_ERZ857775 | MGnify/ENA primary metagenome ERZ857775 (study PRJEB31778, sample SAMEA3449363) | human gut metagenome | biome: human gut; feature: human-associated habitat; material: faeces | place: United Kingdom | collected 2010/2012 ...
GCTCGTTTGTCAATACGGGATTTACATATCTGTCATAAATCCCGTTGTACCAATTCTCGTCTACCTTATTCTTTTGCTCAATTAACTTCCTGTATTTTGATTTTAAATTTACTACATTCTCTCTCACGTTAACACTCCTTAAAAGTTATTCCATTATAATTACTATATCCTTATCACCGTCAAAGCGTATGAAACTCTCAGTCCCTTTACCGTTTACCATAAAGCTTTTTAGGTGCCTGCCATTTCCGCTTATGCGAATGTTTATATTACAATCTCGAACACATATGTCATCGACTTCAATATTATTTATATTTTGAGGAATATACGGATTAAATCGAATCCCGTCTTTTTCAAAATTCATTCCCACAATATTTGAAAACAGCATATGCAAATATCCCGTTGCGCTCCACGTCTGCTTTTTTTCCGACTTCCAAAGCATTATTCCCTGCTTTTTGTTCTCCTGAAGTCCGCCGTATCGCTCACCTGTATCGGGATGATAAATTTCCGAAAAGTATCCGTCACGCACCGAACAGTCTGTAAGCATATTAAATTCTCTGTCAAACAAATCATATCTTTTGTTCCGCACCGCAGCATCTGCCCAGAATGCTTGAATGTGCGGCCATACGGTTCCGCTGTGCCTTCCGTAACCGTCCTTGTATCTTGAAAACGATGGATACACACATGGTATACCAAAACTTGCGATATGTTGATTTTTCAAAACTTTTTCGGTTTTGTCCTTATCGGCAATACCGAAAAGTACCACAAACGAGTGTCCCATACCCTCGTCATAATCACAACCGCCGAAATCATCTAAAAGATATTTATACTTACCCTTTTCTTCCGACCAAAAATGTTTGTTTACAGCTGTTTTCATTTCATCGGTCTTTTCGGCATATCTTTCGGAAATTCCAAGTTCCGCCGCCATTTTATCCGCCGTTTTGTATGCTTTATAATATAAGCAATTCGTTGAAAGCGTAAACATCGGTATTCCGACACCTTTTTTTACACAAAGTTCACTGCACTCATCGGCAAAAGCCTTGATTCCGCTCTCTCCCGTTCGGGCATAAATGTCAGGGTATGCGGCAACGCCGTCGCCGTAGCACGCCGGACCGCGGAATAGGTTGAGATTTTTGTCAAATTCCGTATTTTCAAAAAACTCAAGCGTATTTATCGCCGCATCATATGCAATCTCCAAAAATTCTCTGTCTCCCGTCAACAGATACTCGTGCCACGCACCCCATATCCATATTACCGAATCCCAATATTCACCGCCAATCATTATTCTTGCGTTTTCTTTTTTTAGCACCGAAAGCAATGTGCTTTTTGCCGCATCCGGAAAGAGCAGCGCTCCTGCATTTATTGTGTTTATTGCCGCATCTCTTGTCCACGGCGTACAATACCCCATTCCGGCAATGATTACCGGTGTTTCTTTTTTCAAAAGTCCGCCTTTATACGGTTTAATGTTGCCGTACAAGTCCGAAACAGCAATATGATACGCCGTATTTATTTTTTCGTTATCTGTTTTTATGTATGGGTATATGCTCATAAATTTCTCACCTTAAATTTCACCTGAGGTGTAATGTTAATATGATTGTTGTCTGCGGGACAAATCGGATACCGACCTATCATACTCAAAATATACCAAGCCGACATCGAGCCGTTATCCTCATCACCCGGAAAACCGTCGGTTTTATACGAAAACAGCTCTGAACAAATTTTCTTAACCCAATATTCGCATCTGTCTTTCTTATCAAACAGAGCGTATATATACGGAAGAGAAAAGCTCGGCTGGTTACTTATCGCACACATTCCAAAATTCACTGACGTCATTTCCGTCATTTCATGAATCTCTTTTTTATATCCGCCGACACGATACAACGGTTCGCTTTCAAAAATCTTGTCCAGCATATCAACCAACTTTTCCTCTCCGCCGGCAAGAAAAGCAAGACCGTCAAAATCGTGTGGAACGGAAAACGTCGTCTGCCACGCACTTGCCTCAGTATATGCGCCACCCCATGCAAACGGGTCAAAATCAGACTCAAATTCACCGTCTGTTTTCTTTGCACGCATAAATCCCGTTTCCTCATCAAACAAATTCCGATAATTTTTAGATCGCTCAAAATATTTTTTGCTTATTTTATTTTCGCCCAAAAATTCTGCGGTTTTTGCTATACAATAATCTCCGTATGCAAAGTCTAACGTTAGATTAACGCTCTCTTTATATAAATCTGACGGAACATAGCCGTATTTTTTATACTCCTCGATTCCCGATCTGCCAAAGCGTTCTTCATTCGATGCAATTTCGGCGTGCTTTATCATTGCATCAAGCAATATCTTTGCGTCTTTTTCTTCAACAATCCCGCATATAACACCTTGAGCAATCACAGAATCTATCAGCGTACTCGGCATACACCCCACCTCTGCTATAGTCACCCACCTAGGAAGAAATCCGCACTCCGAAAAGTCGTTAAGTGCACTTTTGAGCATAGCCCTGTAAATTTCTGGGGCAATGAGTGCGTATAACGGAAAAGTCGTCCGCGATGTGTCCCAAAATCCGTTATTTGTGTATCTGATGCCGTTACAAACATCTCCGATATACGGACTGTAATGAATTTCTCTTCCGTTTTCGTCATATTCATAGGCTATATTCGGGAAAGTTGCCGTTCTGTACATACACGAATAAAATGTCCTGATAATATCTTCATTTGTTGCGGGGTCAAGTTCAATCTTCGATAAATATTGTTCCCATGCCTGTTCACCATCGCTCATAACTTCTTTAAATGTCTTATCGACAACCTCGTGCAAGTTCAGTTCAGCCTGTTCAAAGCTGATATAAGACACGGCAATGTTCAGCTCTGCCGTTTCGCCTTTAAGCATCAAATGATACGCAGTATTCGAAACATACGATTTTTCAAAATCAACACAATCATTTGTCGGGCTTATGATATAATATCTTTTAAAATTTTTGGCAATCCCCTGTTCGACACCATCGGTAGAAATATATATATACTTATTTTTACCGTCAACCTTGGATTCCAAATTTCCCGCAATATTGAAAAATGAAATCGCACGGTTCGGAATATCTCCGAACTCAGCAAGAATTTTAATACACCTTTCCGAAACGGTCGCCTTAACGGTGCAGCGTTGTCTTAAAAACCTTGTTTGCAAAAAGTGGGGTGACATTTCCGTTTCGTTGTTTCTGCACCCGGACCAGTTATCACTGTAATTTTCAAACATAATATCCGCCTGTGGTGATATGAGAATTGCTCCGTAATCCGACAGCCACGGACTCGGTTGACTTGTTATTCTCAAGCCCTCGATACACCTCGCATCGGGATCATACCACCATGCATCTCCACCCTTTGTCTGAACGGCAAGGTGTGCCATTCCAAAAGGCCGTTGTACAAGAGGCAGAGTATTTCCTCTCGAATATCGAAATTCAGATTTTGTTCCCTGTTTTATATTTACATAATTCAAATATTTCATCATAAAATTATTCCTTTTTATCCAAACGTTCTCCCCGCACTTCTCCGTGATAGCTGAATTCGGCATCTTTTATTTTCTTCAGCTCAAATGAATGCTCATCAAATCCGCATATATACTCATCCGTATGCGGGTTGTCAAGATAATTAAAATACAGATGCAACCCATCATTCTTAAATGTACAATATGCAGCAAACCGGACATTTTCTTTTTCATTATGCCCCGCAAGTTCTTCAAGGGTTGGCTTAAATTTTCTTATTCGAATATTGTTTTCAATGAATCTGCCCTTTCCAAATTTCATAGTTTGCCATTTTATGCCGTCGCTAAAGTTCAATTTAATACATTCATCTTCCTCCGAAAGGCTTATAAAAGTCATTCCGAATCTGTTTTCATTGCACCGATACAATCGGTTTGTGATTTTTCCTGCGCTATATTCACATGGTGCGTTGTATTTATCCGCAAACGCACACAGCTCATCGACAGTAACGTTACTGTCACCGCAAAGATTGTCCGCCAACTCATAAACGAGATTGATTTCCTCTTGCATATCCTCTGAATACGCTTCCATTGCAAACACCATATTTTTTGACGGGAATACCATACATAGCTGCCCAAATGCCCCGTCACCTCTAAAGCCGTCTCGGGCATTTCGCCAAAACTGAAATCCATAACCGGCAACCCAATCGGGAGTACCGTTCATGCTGTTGTCCGACCACGCCTTTGTTGCGGTCTCAACCCAATTTTCAGACAATATTCTCTTTCCGTTATATACGCCTTTATTGAGATATAAAAGGCCGAGTTTAGCCACGTCATCCGTTGAAGCGTGCAACCCAACAGCACCTTGAGAATTACCGTCAGCAAACGCATTCCAATATGTGCCGTTTATTCCGAGCGAAACAAAAAGCCTTTGTTGCAAGAAGTCATACATCGACATATCGGTATACTTTCTCACGATTTCCGACAGCATAAACGTTGCGGCATTGTTATAAAAGAAATGTGTTCCCGGCTCAAATTCCGGCTCAAACATCAAAAAAGATTTAATCGGATCTTCGTCCCTGCGAATATCATTGAGCAAACACCTGCTATGTCCTGTGTTCATCGAAAGCAGGTGACAAAGCCGCATTCTCGAAAGATTTTCGCCGATATTTTCGGGGCATTTATCCCCAAAAATATCAACCACTCTGTCATTAACATCAATAACGCCATCATCAACCAAAAAACCGATTGCTGTTGACGAAAAGCTCTTGCTGAGCGAATAAAGCTGTTGCTTATATTCAAACGAATACGGTGCAGGTGCAATTTTCACCTTAACCTCTCCGTTTTGGATAATTTCAAACGAATGAACATCCGTTTTATTTTCCTTACACCTTTTCATAAACTCTATTATTTTCAGACAATTAATATCTTTGCTTACATTCACACTGCTTTTAAACATTTCTTTTTCCTCTTCTCATTTACTTTCAAGACAAACGCGTTAGCGTTAATCATGCAAATATTTGTTATAAGCTGTTGTTTATAAAATTCTTATTTCCAAATAAAATTATATCAAAATACAAATCCAAAATAAATAAAGGATTTTGCTTTTTTGTGCAAAATCCTATCATTTATGACTGTTCGTCATTGTCTTGCCAAACAATACAAGCGAATACCTCCCATCCTTGGGGTCTACTTTATCTTATAAAGCCATTTGATTATTTTGACATTATTGATATAGTATCAGAACTCTGCTTGAATAGTTAAAATATGATTGAAAATTATACAAAAAAGCAAAATCATTTATTTACTCAAAAGAAAATAAATGATATACTTAATTCATAAAAATAATACTGAGGGAAGTGTTAAATTTGGAAGAACTAAAATGGTATAATATACCGAGCGAAAATCTCGATACATACGGATTTGATGACGGAAACAAAGGAATCCGTGCGCGGATTCCCGATTCGGTAACAAAAGACTTCAGCAAAGCATTGGCGGATTCCGCCCTGTTTTCTGCCGGCGGACGAATAAGGTTTGCCACAAACTCAAAGCATATAGGTTTAAAAGTGACGTACGGATTTAAAGTCGATAGCGGCGTTGCCTGCACCAGGCAGGTTTGCCGCGGCTTTGTGCTTTATAAAAACGAGGGCGACATCGACATACCTGTACATATTTTTTGCCCGCCGACAGATAACAAAGATGACGAATATTGCGATACCAAGGAAATTATTAAAAACGACGAAACGTATAATTACACCTTAATTTTTCCGTGCCTTACACAAGTTCTGTCCTGTCAAATCGGAATCGATAAAGATGCCGACCTAAAAGAAGGGAAAAAATACATAAACAAAAAACCGATAATCTTCTACGGTTCATCAATAACTCACGGATTAGCCGCATCGAATCCGGGAAATATATACGAACAGTTTATTTCAAGAAAATATAACGTTGACTATGTTAATCTCGGTTTCGCCGGAAACGCAAAGGGTGAGACGAGTATGGCGGAATATATCTCAAAAAGGGAAATGTGTGCATTTGTATGCGATTATGACCATAACGCCCCGGACGTCGAGCATTTAAAGAAAACGTATCCAGTACTTTATGAAACAATAAGGAAAAATCACCCCGTCATACCGTATATAGTAATATCAAAACCCGATTATTTGTCACTCAACAAAGCCGAGCAAGCGTCAAACGAAGAAAGGCGTAGCTTTATCGAAGAATTTTATAAATCGCACAGGCTTGATGGCGATGAAAACATATATTTTATAGACGGCTCAACATTTTTTCCAAAGCAATATAATTTATGCTGTACGGCGGACTTATGTCATCCCAACGACCTTGGATTTTCATATATGTCAGAGATAATCGGCAAAGTTCTCGCCGATGCATTGGGTTTAAAAAATTAGGCAATATAAAACCCGAAAACCATATAAACGGTTTTCGGGTAAAATTTACCTCAAAGTGGGACAAGGTCTATATATAGCATATGATTTTTTTAACATCGTTCGCAGAGGCAAATTCCCTGCACGCCACCATTGCGAACATAGCGGCCCCGACCGCCGCTTCTTCAACGTGTTTGGGAATTTTCATCTTTGCGCCAAGCTTTTCTTCAAAGATTTTAACAAGTGCTTTATTTTTCCGTATCCCGTTACCCGAGCCGACAATTCCGCTTTTGCTGACATTCATCTTTTTGTACATATCCAAAAGTTCATCTGCCATACCGCAGAGAACAGAGTATGTAAGCACAGACGGTGTAAAATTCTCGGTTGTTATTCCCGATATACCTCCCCTTACGTTTGTATCAAATCTTGTACCGGCAAAACGTGTATCGACCTTAAACAAGTCGTCAGATGAATTCTTAAGCATATCATTCATAATTTCATATACTTGGTTATCATCAAGCCTTTTTACATATCCAAATATCTCGGAGTAAAAATTTTTGAGAAGCGAATACGCCCTGCCGCCGCAAAGCGCCGCACCCACAATAAGGTATTTCCCCTCGAAATACGGTCTTGTTTCAATCTGTGCACTGTCTGCAATTTTATCCGAAATTACCGAAATCTGACTTCCCGTTCCGATATTTACCAAAACATCGTTTTCATCTGTAAGAGTCGAAAAAACGCTTGCCTGATTGTCACCTATTGCAACACTCACAGGTATTCCCTTGTACTCGCCCGCAATGCGGTAATCTCCCGTAAGCTCCGCCGCGCAGGCATAGTTAAATCTGTTGTTCTTCAAATCATAGCAGCCAAAGCTCGCAGCATCGCTTGTGTGAATAATCGGCTTTTTAAGCCCACAGAGCCGCATTACAAAATAATCGTGGATTGCGCAGTAGCTAACTGCACTTTCAGGCTTTATTCCGTTTTCTGTGTTGTAAAAATCCGTTACATTGCCGTATCCCGAAAAGCTGTTTAAATATTTTGCGTAGGTCACGTCTTTGTACGGCAGATTTCCGCGTCCATCCTGCCATGTATAAAGCGGACTTACAGCGTTTCCATTCTTGTCGGTATACACAATCCCGTGCATTTGCCCTGTAACTCCGATAACACCGATATCACAGCTCCCGGCAATCAGACTTTCGAGAATCTCCGTTGCAACAGTTATAATTTTATCGACCGATTGAATTTTCTCCCACTCGGCACAGCCTTCGATAAATGCGTTACTGTTTTTTGTGACGGACTTCTCAATACTGCCTGTTGCGGCATCAATTAAGATGCCGCACACACTTGTTGTTCCTATGTCAATTCCTACTGCTTTCATTAGTATTCCTCCTAACAGCCGATATGTGTTGAGTTAAGGTCAAGTCTTGTTATAATATCCTGCTGTATTTCGGGCGAAAGATCAAGGAAGTTTACGAATGTTCCGTGTATACGCATAATATAAACACCGCTCGGAGCATACTTTTCGGGATTAGCCAAAACTTTTCTCAGCGTTTCCGGAGTTGTTACATTCACATACAAATAGAACGGGGATACGCCGTTTTGCAGCTCATTAAAGAACAGCGGCTGAATTATATTTTGGTAAAATTCAACGCCTTTTTCATCATAATCCTTGCCCTTGAAATATTTGGGGTCAATTCCGAGATGCGACGCATATCCGCCGTTAAATTCCTCAAACGGCAGCTTCATATTCGACAGCATTCTGAAACCGAGTCCGTTTGACGCTTCACCGTAAAGCGGGTCAACACCGTAACCCAGCATATCTCGGCTCTTTCTGCCGTCGGGAGTTGCGCCGACCCAATAACCGTAGGTAAGATGTGTTGACGGACTTGAAAAATCGGGTCGGAACGGGTTGCCGAGGTAATTTTTCTTAGAACGCAGCATTTTTGAAACCTTTTCCGCAATTTCCTTCGCCTCATTATCAACAACTTCGATATTGTTACCGAATTTGGGGCAGGAAAGGAGAAATTCCTTCAAGTCTTCATGGCCTTCAAAGTTGTTTTTGAGTGCATTGACAAGCATTTCTTTTCCATCAGGGTATTTCTTTACAAATTCATCTATTGCGATAAACGAATCTGCAAGCACGGTAAGCCCGTGAATCAGACAGCCGCTGCCATTGTATTTTGTTCCCTGTTTTTCGGTATCACGCATATCCGCACCGTATTCAAGACCGCCCATAAAACAACTCAAAAAAGGAACGCGCAGCTCCGCAAGCGCAGTTGACGCACCGTTTGCTGCCTTTACCATATTATCGCATACCTTATCAAGTGTACGGTAAAACACTTCTCTTATATTGGTAAGGTCGCAGTCCTCGCATTCCATAAGTTTTTCGCCCGTTATTTCGGAATATCCGCCCGTCAGTACCATTTCAAGTACTTTGGGGAGATTAAGCCAGCTGTTTGTGGTGTTTCCGTTGTCCTTTCCCATAATAAGCGGTTCCTGACAACCTGCAACCGAGTAGTCGGGAATATCCGCATCGGCAACTCCGTTCTTTTTGATTATCTCAAACAGCGAGTCATCATTGAACAGAGAAGGTGTTAAAACGCCCGGAGAGAAGAAAAATCTTCCCATTTCCTCATACAGCTTTTCAGGGGTGTTTTTATGCAGTTTAACTGAGAGTATCGGCTGCGGTAAATTCATATCGTAGTATGCGTCAAGAATTGCATATGACATAGTGTTTGTGAGGTCATTGTCATCATTGTCTCTGCCGCTTATCAGAACATTCTGCGAAATTGCCCAGCTCCTGTCTCCCACATTGTAAAATACGAGGAAGTGCTTGAAAAGCTCCGCTGCTTCGCTACGCGAAAGATCTCCTCTGTACGGCTCAAAAATTCTGTCCGCATTTCCAACAGAAAACGCATATGGATTCGGTGCCTGCTCAAGACACATAATTTCCCAAAGCAGAATATAAAGCTGAATTGCTTCATAGAGGTTTTCTGCCCCCTTACCAGAAATCTTGGCAAGCGTTTTTTCAAGCAGTTCAAGCTCTTTAAGGCGCTGTTCGCCGCAAGATTTTTTTTGCTCACCAATTAATGATATGTATCTTTCAGCAAGAATTTTTACACCGCCGAGGGCTATTGTCGCAGCTTCATAAAATTCGCCGCTTTTTGACTTTGCCTCAGAGATCATTGCATCAATTCCATGTTTCAACGTATAGCGGAAATCGGGGATAACGTGACCGGTTACCTGTTCTACAAAGAAAACAACCTCTTTGGTGTAATTCTCGGCATCGCCATAGGTTTTGCCCAGCATCTCAACCATTTTTGTCTTTGATGTAAATTGGCGAACCTTGTCTATTCTCTTCTTTGTGAATTCGTCGTTCGGTTCTATGTCGTTATATATTGCCATTGGGTCACAATAGCCGGAAAATCCTTCAACCGTAAAAGATGGATTTATAAGTGCATAGCTTTTTGCAAACGCATCCCTTTGAACACCTGCAAACACTGCATTTTCGCTGAGCGATATAGGTATATTTTTTAAAACCTCGCAAAGCAAATTTGCTTTTTTTACCTCCGGGGCGCAGTCTGCATATTTTTCATCGGCAAGCATTTCGGTCTCTTTTGCAATGAACCAACCGTCAAGACGCTTGATTTGACGTTCTTCCTGATAAAGAGCCTTTGCTTTTTCCGTAAGTTTTCCGTTTTCATAAATATTATAAATCATATATATGCTCCTTTTTAAGTTGTGACACATTTTAACCCGTACGCTTTGAAAACCTCTTTAAAGTTCTTAACCGTTTCATCTGTCACAAAACCGTCTGTTATCTTGTATTCCTCATGCCATTTCTCTTTGCCGTATTCGTGATACTTTAAAAACTCAAAAACCGTGTTTCCGGTCGGAAATTTTGAAAAGTACTCAGCGAAGCGCTCGGGATGCTCTGCGTTAAAATGCTTGATAAGCGGTATTCTTATATGGTACTGTCTGCCGCTTTTGCAAATATTTTCATAGTTTTTCTTTATCTGCTCCACTCCCATATCCGTGTACCTTTTCAGAGTATCGCTGTCATAGTGCTTAAAGTCCATAATCAGATAATCAACATACGGGAGAAGTTCGTCAAGATGCGGCGATGTGCCATTTGTTTCGATTGCCGTGTGTATGTTGTTTTCTTTAAGCTCTTTAAGTGCTGCAAGCAGACTTTTGTAATCAAGGGTTGCTTCTCCACCCGTAAATGTAACACCTCCGCCGCTGAAAAACATTGGCTTGCAGCGTATAGCGTCATGCACCAATTCATCGGGAGTATATTCCTTGTATTCGCTCTCTGCTTTCATTCCTTCAGGGTTTGAACACCATAGACAGTGCATATTGCAACCGGCAACGTGATAAACCAAACGGTTTCCGGGTCCGTCTTGCCCAAAGTTAAAGCCTTTTTGAAATATTTTCATCGCTCCACCTTTTTTCAGTGAAAATTTGTCATCTAAAACTACTAAAGTTTTGCCTTATACAATCCAATGTTTTCCGCAGTGGTGCTGACAAGAATTTTTCTCGGCACAAACCCCTTCCTGTTTGTTATCATTGTTCTTGTACCCGCTATTTCCGTATCAATTATTGCACAGTCGTTTTTCGCAAAGTAGTAAATCAGTACCCTTACTTTAAACGGCTTTTCGGGATACCTCACATGAGCGATTGCAAAATCGCCGCAGCGGTGCGGCAGCGTATCGGGCGCAATATTAAACCCAAAGCCTGTTTGCTCAACCGTTTTTATCGCCTTGTACATCGGCAGAATATCCGCTGCCGCTTCCCCTTCCTTGCAGCCTGCATACTGCGCCGTTTTCTTTTCAAAATCCAGCCGCAGCTCGCACACGTCACCCTTACCGTCGGCAAACCGTATTTCCGCAGTTTTGCTCTTTCTTGGGTCAATCTCCTCCTCGAAATAGTACGAGCATCTTCCCTCAATTTCAATTATCCCGTCATCGTTTTTCTTTATTTCCGTTTCAGAAACTTCGGGGAAAAATTCAGGAAGCCACCTCATACCAAGGTCACCGTTTTCATACTGCACAAGCTCGCGGTGTACTACCATAGACCCCCAGCCCATGCCGCCAATCCACCCTGCAAGTATGACGCGGTTATTATCCGTCTTTGCCGCCATGGGAACAGACAATCCCTCATATACGTCAAATCCCTTTGACGCGCACTCTATATACTCGCTGCTGTTCTTTTCCGTCCTCCAAAAGCCTGTAACTCCCATTATCAGATATTTATATCCATTCCATTCAAAAAACGACGGACACTCCGACGAGTTTCGCATTGCCGCCTTTTCAAAGCACTCGAATTTCAGATCCTTTAAGAGTTTCCACGGCTTGTCAACCTCATCCGCACTCCACGCGGAGCAGTCACCGTAGCCCGTATACATCACAAGTTTATCTCCGTCCGTATATATGCTCGGGTTTTCGCAAGCACTGAATATCTTTTCGCCGCACACAAAATGAATACCGTCATCACTCGCGGAATAATTCGCTCCGCTTGGGTACATTCCTCTTTTTTTCAGTTCGTCATAGGTAATTATTTTCGTCTCGCCGTTTTTCTCGGCATACTCCCGCAGTTCCTTGTTGCAGACTTTATCCTCCGGCATGGTGCGGTCTGTGTGCAATCCGTACGCCACATAGTATTTTCCCTTATGAAAAAACATCGTTCCCGTTCCCGTCGACTGCCACTGCTCCGTCACGTCCCAAATCGGTCCCACGTCCTCCCAGTCGATAAAATCGTGCGTTATCATATGCTCGAAATGATGTCCGCCGCCCAACCACCTGTTTTGATGATGATGCCTGTCCGGCATATATAAAATGTGATATACTCCGTCATGATAGAAGTTAACCACATCGCCGATAAACGTATTATGTCCGTACGGAGTATAAAAGTTCAGCTTTTTATCAAGCGTTTCATATGTTCTGTAATATTCTGCCGCACCGATTTCGTCCGAGAACGCAATATCCGATATAAGCTCGCGGTTTACCGCCGCCGTACCTGCCGGTTTGTCAATCGTTCCGAATGGCAGATTATTATTGACAACAACGCCGTCATACACCAGCCGGAAATTTACCGTGTCATATACTATGTATAAATCCTTTTCGGTTATGTCATACATAAGCGTATTTATGCCAAGCTTCATTTCTTTCCAGTCAGAGTGATTTTCGCTGAACAGATTTATTTCAACCTCAACGACCGGCGCACAACCGGTTTTGTCTGTCTTTTGAAAGTAACACTCGCTCATCTCATAATAAGTTAAATTTATCCTATCTTCGGGTTTTAAAAGTCTTTGTGTTATTCTTACGCAACCGTATGCATCAGCCAGTATTGCATTTTTATTTGGATGGTTTTTAAGTCTTAACTTTATTACAAATCCATTCTTTGGATATTCAAAATACGAAATATTCTTAAAATCCATTTGTTCAAAGTTATATGCCTCAATATATCTCTTTATCATTTTTGTTATCCTCCAGCTTTTTTCGAGCGAATCATCACATTACTTTTCCGTTTTCGGATGGTCTGTATGAGAATGAGTTATTATTTTATGCTATAAACATTTTTAATGTTCTCATAAAGATTTTATTTTCATAAGAACACTTGTATAATTATCCATTTTGATATAAGACGCAAACTCATCGGATGTGACGGTTTCTTCTCTTATACGTTCAAGGTCGTGTGTATCATCGAGCAAATAGTATTCAACCTTAGCGTTTTTTGTAATGCCCGTAATCTCGAGTTTCACCTCTTTTGCAGGTGTGTTTTCATCATCGTTAAAGTGCGTAAGCATTATTGCACCGTTACGTTTATCTGTTGCGGCACAGCTGTAAATATCATCAACACAGCGCTCTGTCGGAATATGTGTGCCGAGCCTTTTCAATTCACGGAACATAATAAAAGAATAATATCCTTTTAGTGGTTCGTATGTATATGCATTAAACAATCCGTTCATTGCACACGGACGCGCATCATAGTACATGAGCATTCCGAGGTTTGTGTTTTGGCAAACACTCATACTTCCCGCAATAAACGCAGCGCCCTTAATATTCTTTTCTTGAACAAGCGTATACCGCCAATCGTCACCCAGCCAGCCTTTTACATAGTTCCATTCGTCAAGCACCATAAATGTGCCGTCGAGTCCGTATTCCGACAGTGCATCCTCGGCTTCGAGCACTGCATCACAAATACCTCCGGGTGTATTCGCATAACTGTGATATGAATAAAAATCAAGCGGTATTTCTCGTTCTTTAACGGCTTTAAGGAAATTGCGTTTGAAATCATTTCTCCACGGAGAGCAAAACGCCGGGCCGCCGATTTTCAGATTCGGAAAGCATTTTTTCAGATGTTTTGCCGTTACTTCGTACAAGTCTATAAATTGTTCCTCTGTTCCTTGCCAACAGGGATATGAGCCATCCGCATTCTGACAATCGGGTTCATTCCAAATTTCCCAATATTTTATATCATAATTGAATCCATCCGCCCAGCCTTCATTATAATGACGGATAATATGCTCGCAAATCCTTGCCCACTTGGCAAAATCCTTCGGCGGATAAGTTCCGTATTTAAAGCCATGTTCAATCTTAGAACCCAACCGATAAAAAGTTTCGGTTCCGGCATCAGCGGTTATCCTAATATATTCATCCGTGGCGGTGAACATATATGATGACGGGTCATTTTCATCTGCATCAAAATTGCGGAAAATGTTATGAACATCAACAGAAAATTCACCGCCGTATTCAGCACAAAATGAGGCGTCATGGTTTCTCGCATAGGGAATTTCGGCTTCTTCAAAAAGCTTGAAGTTACCGTTATTTCGGGTTTTTCCGCCGACAGGACCATTATTTACGGCATTCATCGGCTTTATGTTTCCTGCGGGTTTTGCAAAATCGATTTTTAATATTGTCATAATTTTGACCTCTTTCTTATATCCTTATTTTATTCATTTTTGTAACTGTTCAATCTTTCAGGCTGACTTACTTTAAAACTCCTGTTTCCAATGCAAAATACAGCGCAAAATCCTGGTCATTTGCCCATTCATCATATACCTTACCGTAAGCATCTTTGATGCGATACGGATATATATATGCTGCCGAGCCCCTGCCGTCATCACTGAACAGACACAGACAGTTTCGCATACACTCCTCCGCCGCTTTAGCATATTTTTCTTCGCCCGATATTTTGTAATAATCATTATACGAACGTGCGGTAAGGCAACTCCAATAATGCGGAAATGTGTCGCCGACCAGTCGCAATTTGCCAAACCAATAATCATCCCAATATCTTATGGGAATCTCTTTAAGATGAAAACTCGGCTGACCTCCGTTGAATCTTTCGAGTATTTCAATATGCATTTTCGCCTCGTTCTTATACTTTTCATCACCTGACAATACAGCGAATTCGGAAACAAGTGTTGCCGCCGGAGCCACAATTGTCTGTTCATAATTGACCTCGTGTTTGGGATACGATGTTCCGTTTGCCATAATATTTGAAACATGGCGTTCAAACATACTATACATTTTTTTATAATCTTCCTCCATACCGGCGCTTTTAAAAGCATTTGCCGTTTTGAGTATTGATACAGCATTCGGATAGAATTTATTTCCGCCTATTGAATAGTATACATCAAACAGTTTTGCAACATCCTTAAGATATTCTTTGTCCCCGGTAAGGTGATACATTTCCGTAAACAACATACTTACCCACGGCGCATTGTAAAGTCTCACTTGACTTTCATCTTTTCCTACTGTATTATACACATAACCTGTATCGGAGTCATATATTTCACGTTTAATAAAAGCAATATATTTTATAATCGCATCGTAAAACTTTTTATTTTCGTGTGTTTGCAGGTATCTTGCAATTAAAAGCCCCATTCCGAGTCTTTCTCTGCCGGCATTATGGTCTGCAATGCAATCCTCAAAAATCATATGCTCCTCTTTGTTATCGTAGATCAGAAACGCTCCGTCAAGCGGGCTTCCACTTTTATTATATTGCTGTTTGTCCACAATAAAATCTATTCTTTTTCTCAAGATTTCCTCAAAGATGTCTTTAACCAAAAAGTCAGCATATGTGCACACACCGTTTATTTCAACGAATATCCGTCTTTCGCCGTTTTGCTCTGCGTCACACTCAACCTCAACTATACCATTTTTTATTTTGTATTCTATTTCGCCGTCATTGTCATATACCCTTACATTCTCAGCAGACTGATAACCACGAGCGGAAAAACGAATTTTCTCACCTCGGAATAACGTGTGATGCTCTGCATCGATATATATAAACTGCGGATAATTAAGCGCTTTTTTAATGACATCTTCTTTCCCTTTGTGAGCAAAAATAACCCACTCAATCATATATTGTTCGTCTTGCATAAGCTCTATCGACGATAAATTCAAAATAAATCTTCCCCTGCTGTTGCCTATATTGTTTAATAGACTGTAATCGCCGAATGCACCCTTTGTCACGACCAAACCGAGATTTGAGTCGGAAACACCCATTCTGAGCGCGTTTATGTACGTACTGTCGATTCCGCACCATATATGTGTGTTGCACCTATGAACAAGACAGTCATCGGCATCTGTATATTTGTCGTTAAACGGAACCTCAATGCCGCAGTTGTATTCGCTCAAAAAGGCATCGGCATATACAAGATTTTTAAATATGAACCTCTCGACAAGGTTTCCGTCACAATCAAACAGACGTTTTACCGTCACTTGTAATATATCATTCGTGTATACCGAAACAGCACATTGTTCATCTTCATAAAACTCGATAAGCCTCATTTCTTTCATGCGGCTTTTATAATCACCCCAAAGGTTGTCATAGTTAATACTGTGAACATATCCCCATCTGCCGCACTCAACACACCAGTTCATATTATGTCCATCGCCAACGATTTTTATTGAGTTTATTGTTCCGTCATCTTTATTAAAATCAATCTTAAATAACTCATTATTCATATAACTATATCAGTCCTTTCTGGCAATATACAACTTCAATCATGATAATTATTATATCAAATACCCTTCTAAAAGGAAATAAAGGATTTTGCTTTTTTGTGCAAAATCCTATCATTTCCTGCTTTTTAACCCTATTTAACTTTTTTTAATATCTCTTGAGCCATTACAGGTATTCTGCCGAGGTAGTCTGGGCCGACATTTAACAGATAGTTGATACCTCTGTCGTTCAGGTGCTTTTTAATCTCTCTGACCTTGTCGGCATCCTTCCATTCATTGTCAAACGTCTTGTAACCCCATGTAGTGTTAAGGGTTGTTGGCGCTTCAACCAATTCATCTCCAACGCTCTCGTTCGGGATTTCGTTATCACCGCAGGAACGGTAGTCGCCCTTGCCGTTTCCTATGCGTGAGTTAATAAGGCAGTTCGGCTGATACTTTTTCACCATATCGTACAGCTCGTCGCTCTGTTCCGGCGTAATAACGTGCGGCATATCAAACCATATGAGCGCAAGCTCACCGTAATTTGTCAGGATTTCTTTAAGCTGCGGCTTGATTTTCTTTTCAAGGCAAACAGAAAAGTCTTTTTTGCTGTCATCGGGAAAATCCCAGTCGTTGCTTTTTGCCTCCTCGTCACCCTCCTTCAGAGCATATCCGCCCCCGTTTTCCTCGTGCCAGTCAAGCTCCTGTGAGTAGTAAAGTCCAAACTTCATATTGTGCTTTTTGCAGGCATCGGCAAGCTCCTTTATAACATCTCTGCCGAACGGAGTTTTCTTTACTATGTTAAAATCGTCCGTCGCAGAATCATACATAGCAAATCCGTCATGATGCTTTGAAGTCATTACAATATACTTCATTCCCGCCGCCTCGGCAAGCTCTACCCATTCCTCAGCATTGAAATAAATCGGATTAAACGCCTGTGCAAGCCTTTCGTACTCGCGGCAGGGGATTCTGAAATGGTATTGCAGCCACTCGCTCACACCCTCCGGACCCATTTCCTGTCTTTTTCCCTTCCATTCACCCGCCGGGAGCGCATATAAACCCCAGTGAATCATCAATCCGAATTTTGCTTCTTTAAACCATTTTTTGTTGTCTTCCATAAATTGCACCTCTTTTTTATTTTGCGGTTTCAAACGGTTTCATCGGTTCACCATTGTTCCATATATAAGTTCTTATGTTCGGATTGAGTGCCGATATTGGAACATGAAAGTTCTCCGATAAAAACAAATGCGACTCGCCCGGTTTAATCTCGATATTATCAATCATCTTTATGTCTATTAAAATGTCATTATCATAAAGAGCCGTAATATAAAGTGGCTTTATCATATCCTTTGTCTTGTTGGTACAATAAACCTCTGTCGTATAGTCACCACCGCTTTCTACCGTTTCCACCTCTTCCTTGACCCTGTTTCTTATGATTGTTCTTTCAAATGAAAGCGGCTTTGCAAAGTAAACATCTTTAATGCACATTCGGCATTTCTCGCTATATGTTGCAGAGCTTGTAAGCACTAAGCTGTACACCTTTGACTCGTCAAGTTCATCATTGCAAAGTTCACTCAGCGGTATTGAAACCTCGTTCCATTTGTCCAATGCCAGATTTTCTGACAACGCAACCTTTTTTCCGCCTTTCCAATCATTTATATCATCATTACCCAGTTGTATCGAAAATGATTCTGTATTAACATCAGTTCCCGAGTCAGCATTTATATACAATTTAAACCTCAGTTCTCCATCATCCTTTATTGCCGAAACATCTGCATAGTTTCTTTGCGTTCTCACTATTTGATATTGTTCCCATCCATTGAATCTCAATTCTATCGCGTGCTCATCATTTTCAAGGATATTCGGATATTCCGCGGCAGAAACAAACCGCATCCTCTTGTTTGCTTCTTCGTCATATCTCCCTACATTTACATACGTTCCGACATTGGATGTATATGCATCCGCACTATTATAAAACACCTTATAAAACTCAGGCAGATAACGAATAACCGATAAAATTGTATTTGAACGATTTCCGCTTTCATCCACAGCATATACCTCAAATCGATTAAGCCCGTCATTCAATTTTGTATTGTAGCTGAATCTGTTAAAACCGTCCGAATCGCACCTCGTACCGTTTACAAAAAAACTGCCATACTTGCTACTTTGACCACTGAAATTAAATCTATAACTTCTCGATGCAAAGTCGCTGTCAACTTTCAGCACAGGCTTTTTGTCATCAATTCCAACATCTGAATAGCAATAAACCCCCTTGCCTCCTGTTGCGACATACACTCTTCCATAATATATACTATCACCGCATAAATCGGACACATTCGCCGGAACATCATTTGATAAATCCGCAATCCTCCTATAATTCTGTCCCATATCGTCCGAAATATAAACTCCGTGACAGCCATCTATTTTCCCATACAGATACACAGTCGGAGTATCCTCAGTCATACCCTTTCCAAACCCAAATAATACATTGCTGTCTGTTTTGTGTACGCTCCATGTATTTCCGAAATCATATGACATATATATTCCGTCCGGCCGACTGACCCATATTCCGCCTTCACGTCCCGGCACGGTCTTTGCGTATACACCGACATATATAGCGGATTTTGTACTTGAAATCTTTTCGAATGTTTTTATCCTACTCCAGCTTTTTCCGCTGTCATCAGTACGGTACAGCGACTCATCGTCAAGGTAATAGAACACGTTTCCGTTTACTCTGTCAGCCATAAGCATTCTGCCATTGTAATCCCAGGAACCGCTATATGTAACAATATCTCCGGATTTTTGCCAGCTCTCGCCAAAATCCTCCGAACGCCACAATCCTTTTCCCTCTCCGGTTGATATATCACCCACTGTCGTCATTATCAAAACGGGCATTCCGTTTGAGCCAAGTGTGGACGAAACCGCCGCATCTATTATCCTGTTTCTCTCCGGCCATTCAAGCGCAGTAAAGGTGTTTCCGCCATCGGTTGATATTGCAATGCCGCTTGTATCCATAACATCGTTATCTGTGAAACCGACCCTAAACATATATTTCGGCGCTGATTCACAGTAGTCAATTGCGGCGCCTTTGGCTATATACGGTTTCATACTGCTCGCCTTTTTGTATATATTCTCACTCCGCATATGTCCGTGATCCATAACCAATGTATGCAATGCCCCATCCGGAGCGGAAAGCACCTGCGTACAACAGAGTTGTTCCAAACCTCTGTCTCCGTTTGCATAAGTTAAATTCCCTGCATCCTTGTCATTTATACGATACATACCCCTACCGTGAGGCCACCAAACCTCACTTGGATTAATAGGATCTTGATAAATACTGCTCGGATTTAAAATTGCGTTCAATTTTTCCCAACTTTCACCTCCGTCATACGTTCTGTAAATAGCACAATTATCTCTATACGGTGCCTTAACAACCATCATCATATTCGGATTGTTGCAATCAATCATGAACGCCATGTACGCCTCATTAGGTTTGGGGGAAATATTTGACATTACGCCGTTTTTTAACCTAAAAAAACCTCCTGTTATTTCCCCCGATTTGGTGCTTGTGGCACTTATATACAACGCGCCACCGGATATTTTCATGTGACACGGGATAAGAGGCGACCCCTCTATAAGTGAAAAACTTTCCCCACCGTCAATACTTTCATAGATTCCTATTTCAAGCACTCCGACATATATTCTTTTACTTCTTCCACTTGCTGTTTTTTCGCTGTCATCAATAACTACAGATGAAACTCCTCCAGGGAAAATACTACTGTATTCTGCCGGAATATCATTTACTTTAGACCAACTCTCGCCCGCGTTATGGCTGACAAAAAGTCCGTCTGTGAATGTGCCACAGTAAACGGTATTTGAGTTATTGGGGTCTACAGCTATGCTCTCTCCCATCAATCTGATTTCGTCACTGCTCGCTGTATTTCCCGGAAAATTAAGCCTTTTCCACGTTTTTCCTCTATCCTCAGTTTTTATTAAATAATTGGGGTAATCATACCAATTCCCGCCACCGGACACATATATTATATTATCATTATTCGGGTCAAGTCCGAACGAACGAACGGCCTGGACATCAGCAGCCGAATTAGGTATTCCATCCATAAGATTATTCCAATAATCTTTATCTCTGTCATATAAATAAAGGCCGCTCGTGTCAGTTTTGCAGTATAAAAGATTAGAATTTTTCGGATGAGCCATTATTCCCGTCGCATATCCCAACGACCCAAGGTATACATGCTGTCTGTTGTATGACATCCTTGTATTTAATTCTTCGGCAACGCTGTCTGAAAGTTTGGTTATCACGTTTTCGCTTGATATAACAACCAAATTATTATACGTCTTGATATATCGTCCTATTGTTTCCGCAAGGCTGTCCGTTTCCGCATAAATCAGACCTCCACGCCAATCAATAAAACTCTCTTTTCCGTCAAAAAACACCTCTCTGTCATCAAGCTTAATCTTAAATGTATAATTATCACTATATTCAATTTCGCCGCCCAATCCGCAGACTGTATATTCCAACGGAATAAATATATGGTTATCCTTTCTGTACGGTTTGACATCATCTGAATTAGAGTCCAACGGCACTCTTTTACCGTCAACGTATCCTTCCGAAGAACCTACCCTCATAATAACTGAGTTCTCAGCATACTTTAAAAGTCTATTTTCATAAAAACCTTTCCTGTTATACTCATCATCTTTGAGCTCTGTTATATACGGATACAGTTCATCGCTTTCCAACGTCAACTGATTTGTTATTGTCCCCGCTATCTTATACATATGTTTTGAATCGTCTTTCGGTGTATATTCAAGACTGTTCCGACTTGTGGTTCTTATACTATTGCCGTCCTCGTATACTTTAAAATATCTTGCACTCATGGATGACCACCATTTAAAAATGGTTTTTCCAGAGTTCTCTTTTGCAGAAAAACTTATTCCTTCAGGAGCACAAAATTTCAAATCTGTTATGTATAAATTAAAGTCCTCATCTGATGTTCCGTTACGATTTATAACTATGTATTTTATGTTTTCATAATCAAATGAATCAACGTTTCCGAAATATGAAATAGGAATTTTCACATCGTTCCATTCGTTTGGAATTATATTTTCTGATAAATACACTCTATTTGTTCTTTTCCATCCGTTTTCACTTCCGTTTTTTAAATATAAACTAAGCCTGTCACGCTTTGTATAATATTCCGATGTTTCGATATAAAGTCTAAAGCTTAATTCTCCGTTTCTTTTTATAACATCAACATCAAGTGGCTTTTGTCCATCTTTTAAGCAAAGAGATACCTCACTGTTTTTATGAGTGGCATACGGTATATACACCGCTGTTTGACCATCCGGGATAAAACTTTTATCCGAACTTACTCTTTCCCCGCAATCCCACGGTGATGTTTGTGTCGTTGCTGAAAACAAAACTTCTCCATTCTCATCGCAAAGACTTCTGTACGTAGACATATTTCTATTTTCCGCAAGTCCAAACACAGGGAGTGCTATAAACAAAATACATATTGCACAAAGCGCCGCCTTAATTTTTTTACACATAATAGGTTCTCCTTTGCGAGTCTTTCGGTTTATATACAGTAAAGATAAGTAACTTAAGCCTTTATGCTTTATCTTTGACTGATGGGTTTAATGTTCGAAAGGTTATCAAACATAAAGCCTTTTATCTTATATGTATCACCCATACCCTCTGTATCTTCAGGAATTAATATATCATTAACAGTATATGTTTTTTCATTCTTAGATGTGGTCGCATCCAAAGTTGGCTTGTACAAAGATATCAATAAATCATTTTTGTATACAGCAACAATATAAACGGGTTTTACCTCATCCGCACTGTTATTATACAATGTCATACTTGCATTATATTTTACCCCGGGATATACCTCATCATTAATTACTTCATCGCTGTCACTATATTTTACAACAAGTTCACTATGCGAAACTTCGGGCATGGTAATACTTACTCCCTGTATATAAATATCACAATTTTGAATATCTGATTTTGTCGTTTTTAATCTTACCGAATACATATTTGTTTTATCATAATTTCCGGTGAATTCACTGATTGGAATCGACAATTTTACCCACTTATTAAGAGGCAATCCTGCATTACTTTTTTTACCGGATTCACCCCAGTTAGTTTTACTTACCAAGCTTATATCAATATTTCTATCATATTGAGTTTTTTCCTCATCAGGTACGTCTATATAAACAAACATATTTAAAAGTCCTGATTTTACATACTCGCTGATATTCTTGTTTTCATCCGAGAAAACAACTTCAAAATAAGTAGAAATATCTGTCGTTACATTACTTCCCATCGGGCATTTCATTGAAAATGTATCCGCAGGAATGAAATCTTTATCGGACTTGGTTGTCGGGCACTTATAGTAATTATTATAATAATTTTCATTCCACTGAAGCGAATACTCACTTGCCTTTGGGTCCCACACCTTATAATATCCCGTTTTTTCTACATCAACATATGCCTTATCTGATTTGTATTCGGTCAACTCGATTTTATTATCATTCTCTGTTTTATAAGGTACAACAATATAACCGAACCTTCCTTCGCTAAGTACCACCGTATCCGTGTATGCTGTTACCGTACTGTCAACATCGGCAAGTTCTGTGCCGTCACGGTAAACCTTGTAACCCGCAATGGTATTCTGAACCGCCGTATCGTTTGCAACCGCCCACGTCAGCTTTGTTCCCTCGCCGTCGCGCGCTGTCTTAACAGATATCGCATTCAAAGCTCTGAAATCAATATTTCTTACATAAACATAACTTTCTGCTTCCGTATTCAGGCAAACAAATCGAACTGCAATTATTTTTTTTGTAAAATCAATTAGGTCGCTTTTCAAATCTGCAATCGGAATGTATACATCATGGTATATGTCGTCCGCCGTTATATTAGCACCGTCGGGAATACTTACCGTTTTTGAAGCTCCGTACGAAGAATCGCAAATGAACACTTTTACATCCTTTGCATTATCCAGTCCGGTGATTTTTATCTGAAAATGCAAAACACCGTTATCGGAGATATCTGCTATTCTGGTTTCTTCTGAATTCCAACTTTCTTTGCCGATATTCCACGCAGTAACACCTTCATTAACCGAGGTATCCAATTTCTTCATGCCCAATTTCATTGAATTTTTGTTGTCTGTTTCGTCAGTTTTATCATTAAGCCATTTTGTTCCGTAAGCATCCAATATAGGCTGAGCACGCTGCCAATCAGACGGATACGGTTCCGGAGAAACGCCGCAACCGCCCCAGTCATACATAAAATTCTTACTGTACAAATAATACGTTTTTGAACTTTCATTATCCGCGGAAGCAAATATCGGAACAGCCACTACCGCCATAACCAACGCAAGAACCGCCGACAAACCTTTAAATAACTTTTTCATAATAACAACTCCTTTAAAATTTTATTTATAATTTTCCCATGCGGCTGTAAATGCCGCACATTCAACTACATATCGTTCTTCGCTATTGCATCGATAAATTTTTCATCTCCGCTATAGGCTTTCTACTCTCAAAACTATCATAAAAATATATTTCGACACGTGGTTCTTTAAGTGTTATTCCGGCAGGAAGAGATGCAACTGCATCTATCTTTTTTGTTTCTCCTCGTTTCATCCTGTCAGATGCAATAACGCTTGTTGTAACAATCTTATCTTCATCATATACCGCCATAAGCGCGGTTGCACTCTGCAAACCATCATCTTCTGAGCATAATGCTTTTAAAATAATCTGCAAAGATATAGTATCATCGTTTAGCTTTGGCGTTCCCATATGCTCAATATAAATTGCATCTTGTACAACCGGTGTTACAAAATCAAGGTAATTCGTTTCTATTCCAAGTCCGTATACTGATTCTATACCGCTTTCTATATTCATTCTTACTTCAGACGGAAATCGTACATTAGTATCAAATATAATGTCAATCTCTCTGCCGTTCACCGTAACATTTTTTGCATTAATGCCATTTACAGAAAACTTGTCTGCTGTTATTGTATCGGCTTTAGGATCATCAGATAACTTGGTGTGCACGACCAACATTCCGTTTTTGTTCATCTCACAATTCACAAATGAGAGTTCGGGGCTTTGCACTATATTATATATTGCAATATCTCTGAAATAAAAATTATACTTTGTTTCCATAGTAGAATTGGGCAGCATAGCAATTGAAGCAAGTTTAGTCCAGTCAAATACACCGGACGGCTTAAAACTTGATAAAGGAATTTTGACATCATACCACTTTCCGTCCGCCTTTATATCCGCCGCATTAGGTAAACTCACACGTGCCGAATCGCACCACGCGGGGTTTGAATCGTCCCAATTTTTGAACCACATAGTTGCATTTTCTGCCGTTGTGCTTTCACTATCCGCCTCAAGCATCAGCTTAAAACGAAGTTCTCCCGTTTCAACTATGTTCGATACATCTATTCTCTTGTTATTTGCAAATTGCATAACTTCATACGCACCGGCATCATAAGTACCGGATTTTCGCAAATCCATTCTTACCGAATATATTCCATCCTCGCCTTGAACAAAACCGTTATCAAATACATCACTGTTTTGCCATTTTTGAATTGAAAGAACGAGTTCTGAATCTTTTGCGGTATTGTTGTATATAGTGTCGCAAATCAAATCCTTTGATTCGGCGTGTACACCGATTATTCCGAAAAGTAAGAACACAAAAGATATAACAACAGCTATATACCACTTTACCCTATGTTGTATCATAACAATACTCCTTTCATGTTGATTTTATTAATTTCTTTATTATTTTTTTAATATTATAGTTGAAAATACTGCCGGATTACACCAATCATCCGCTGTACCATTCCAAACTATTGCACCTTTTCTCACCCCATCGGACATATACTGTGAATCATTATCAACACAGTCTATATCAAATCCAACCTTCATATTTTCAGAAGGAGTTACACCAAGATCACTCCACGGGATTCGAATTTCGGCGGTATAGCCATCCATTGTTCTTGCAAATATAGCATTCTTTTTCGTTCCTGATGCATCAAATACAAATACGTACTGTTTGTCATGGTCATTGTAGCTTTTGCCCTTACAATTGTCACCGTCCATGTATATCTCGATACAATCATTCTGGTGCGATGTGGAGTTTCCGTTATAAACAATATCATCAACAACCTTTGCTGCAACATAGAGATAATCCTCATCCCACATTGTTTCGAACGCCGCCGCAACACTTACGTTTCCGAACGCAACCTTATCTAACGTCTTTGTAAATTCACCATATTTGCTTATATCACCGTTAAATTCAAATCCGTCACACTTGTATTTTGATTCAAAGCGATCGGTAACCTTTGTTGTATCCGGAACGTAGCTTATTTTATACTCTTGTGCACGACACGCGTTCCGTGCGTGATCACGTGCCTGCACCCTTATCGTATTTTCACCCTCGTTTAATTCAATTATACTGAAAAAAGACAAATCCTCGTTAAGAGTTATCGGTAATCGGTTCACCATTATTTCACCGGGCTCGTTAACCTTTCCGCGCAGCGTATAAAGTCTTTGAGTTGTGCTCTCAGGTACACTTTCTACCGTGAGTTTCGGCGGTTCGGTATCATCTTCTCCGCTCAAAAAGCCCTTAACGTGCCTTATCATCAGTTTTTCCGGTTGCGCATGGTTTCCTGCCGCATCCGCAGCCTCTATAAGGAAGTTGTTTTCCCCCTCATTAAGTCGTGCCGTAAAGCTAAAGTTATTATCACCATCTACCTTCACGCGCTGACCGTTTATACGCACCTCACAGTATTCGCTTACGCTTCCTTGTATCACGGTATTTTCCGTTCCGACCGCATAGTTCTTTGAAATCGGATTCGGTTCTGAACTCTTTGTATCCATATTTATTGATGGAATCTTTTCGTCTATCCCCACTGGGTTAAGACATATAACACCTCGACCCGTTGTTGCTATAAAAGCCCTGCCGTATATATTCATATCACCGCACATATCAAATAGAATCGGGATGTTATGCGTGCTGTCATTCAATTTCCACCACTTTCTTCCCAGGTCATCAGATACATATAGTCCGAATACGCCGTCAACCTCGCCCCATACATAGGCTGCCGGCAACTTTGAGCCATCCTTTCCCTTGCCAAAACCGAACACTGTCACATTTTTCACATTGTTAATTGTTTCTATTGTTTTTCCGTAATCCAAAGTCGCATAGATTTTCTGTGAGCTTCTTATCCACAGACCTCCCGGAACATTCGGTATAGTTTTAATATAATACCCCGAATAATCCCCGTTTGACAAGTCAACCGGCAATGTGTAAATCTTGTTCCATGTGTCTCCGCCATTCATACTGCGATAAAGACTTGTTTTTTCCGTGAAATAGAACACATTCGGATTTACCTTATCCGCCGCAAGCATTCTGTATGTATAATTCCAGTTCTCATTTTCTGTAACAATGTCAGCACATTTCTCCCACGTCTTACCGAAGTCTTTTGACCTCCACAAGCCCTTTCCTGGTCTGTCAGAAGTATTTCTTTTGCCGTATGCGACAACCATTATGACCGGATATCCGTTTTCTTGCTTTTCTGCACCCACGACCAAATCAGTAATTACATTTTCGATATCCCAACTTGTCGTTTTGCTTGTTCTTCCGTAATCCTCCGAAACAGTTACAATTGACTCACCACTTGGGTCGTTCATAGTAAATCCAACCCTTACAACCATTGATGGATCCTCAGAGCAATAATCGGTTGCAGTTCCTCTTGTTACGTTATATCCCGCACTCTTTGCCTTGACATTTATGTTTTCGCTGATAAGGTTTCCATGATCCATAACGTCCGAAAGCAATACCGGTGCCTCTTTTGATGGCACAGATGTTACCCCTGTAACAACCAATTCTTCTACGTTATAATCGGCGTCTATATGTGAAAAACGCTTTTCGTGCATATTCGGAATATAGTATATTCCTTTTCCGTGCGGCCACCATATTCCGTTGGGGTCAATCGGATCCTGGCAGATACCTGTAGGATTCAGTACTGCTCCCAAGTTTTCCCATGTTTTTCCGCCGTCATATGTACGCAAAATATCACAGCTATCCACATATGATGCCTTACATATTATCATCATATCGGGATTTTCTCTGTTTATCATAAATGCCATGTACCATTTTCTTCCGTCATCGGGACTCAGGTCGGTAAACTTGCCATTCTCATAACAGAAGAATCCGCCCGGTATTGTATGACTTGAATTATCGGTTGTCGCAGTGATATAAATTTTGTCACCAAGCACCTGCATACGGCACGGGAATGTCGGCGAACCGTTCATATGCTTAAACGAAACGCCGCCGTCATGGCTTTCGTACATACCTCTGCCCCATACCGCAACATAAACCGTCGCGCTTCTTCCGTTAGCCAGCTTTACGCTGTCGTCTATCACCACATCGGCGATACCGCCGGGCTGAAGGTCGCTTGACTCGGTCGGAACGGAAGAAATGTTGTCCCATGTTTCGCCCGCATCATAGCTGACGAACAACCCCGTATTAAACGTTCCGGCATATACCGTGTTTGAATCGTTGGGGTCTACCGCAATATTTTCGCCTACAAGTCTGTTTAGCGTTGAATTAGAAGTATTACCCTTAAAGTCCAGCTTTCTCCAGCTGTTTCCCCTGTCCGTTGTCTTCATAATGCAGCTCGGACTTTTCCACCATGTGCTGCCGCTTGATACATATATTACATTATCGTTATTCGGGTCAAGAGCAAACGCGCGTACCGGCTGCGCCTCGCGGTCGGCGTCCGATATGCCGTCCATAAGCGGCTTCCATTTATTCTTTTCTCTGTCAAGAAGATAGATTCCGCCAACGTCCGTACGGCAGTATATAAGCTCCTTATTCTTAGGATGCACCACAACGTCGGTTACATAACCCAGCGAGCCGAGATAGACGTTCTGCCAGTTATAATCGAGCACATTGCGCAGACTTTCCGCCGTAGCCTCTGAAATTCTGTCTATACTCTCATCAGCCGATATTATGACGGTATCTTTATATCTCTTGTAATACCTTTTCGTAAGTGCCGCCACATTTTCTGACTCTGCAAAGAACATACCATTACGTCGAATTATTCTCAGGTCAGGGCTTGTTTCGCAAAATTTATATTCTTTTTCTCCGATTTTTGCCGAAACACCGCTCTCCGTCTCTGCTGTGTTCTCTGCGCCGAGTCCGTCAAGTGCCGTTTTTAGGGGTATGTATATCATGCCGTTTTCCTCAAACGGCATGATATTTTCAGGGAAAACCTCAAAACTGATTCTGCGGTTGTTTATATAACATTGATTACAGCCAACTCGCATTATTACAGATTTCTCAGCAACTCTTTGCTCATCACCACTATAAAAGCCGGTATTATCATAATATGTTTCAGCAAGACAATTTGAACCCGTACCCAAACATATTATAGTTATTAAAGCAAACAGCAATATATTACGCATTGTGACATGACGCTTATTTTTTTTATTATCCATCCGGATTCCTCCTAATCACATTTTTGTTTGCAACCTGTGAATGACAACTGTTTATTTATAAAGGAACATTCCTATCGGATCTCCCCAGCGAGTGCAGACGATAATGTCATTTTCTTTTCCTGTTGGATCCTGTGTAAGTATATCCGCTGAATACGACCCTGCCTCTATTGTTCCTCTATCAGTGTAAAAAACAAGCAGCCCAAATTTTTTAGCAAAAAACGGATAATTGTTTGTAGCGTTATTCTCGGCAAGTGTTTTTTGTATCTTTCCGCCGGAAGAACTGTATATATAAGGAGTTACATTTACAATATCTCCGTCATCCGTTCTTCCTGTTGCACTGCCATGAATATAGAATGATTCCGCCACAATACTACTGTCAGATGGATTTTCAACTGACATCAGGCACTTTTCTCCGACATCAAACACTTTTTCCATTCTCAACACTTGATATGGATTTCCGCCAAGATCTAAACGAACCAAATCCCCTGGTTCAAGATCCTTGCAAATATTTTCTAATTCGCTTTTATATACACCGGCTGTTGTTGAATTCGAAGCCGTTCTGGCCGTAAGTTTCCAAAAAGAATCACCTTCATCGTTTACTGTTTCTGCTATTTCCGAAACCATATATACCCCTGCACTCGAAGACACTTCATTCACATTGGATGAATCTGACTCTTTGAACAATGCGCTTACATAGTTGCTGTCAATATCATCCTTACAAATAATATTCACTCCCTGAAACTCGTTATGTCGAAGAGTTTCAAGGTAGTATGACTTTTCGTTACCGTCATCATTTTTGGGTACATTTACATATTTCGTAGCCGCTTTTGCATAGTACATTGGCTTACTGGTATAAAGCATTCCATAACTTCTATAGCCGAGCCACGGACTTTCCAGGCGCTCTGTATAGAACTCATGTGCATCATAGTTACCCGTAAGAATTTCGCACAGTTCACCATCTGAATTTATCTTGAATTTTATTGGCTGTGATATAGTCTTATTCTCAGCCAAATTATAAATTTCAGACTGTTTTGCCGCTTTGCCAACATCCATTTTTGACTTATTATAAGTAATCTTATCCGTCAATTTACAAACGAGCATACTATCGCTGCTCGGAATATATATCTTAGCACGAATATCATCAGAAAACGGATTACCGTTATCAGCTAACTTCACAAGGTATCCGAGTTGTAATCCTTTTTGGCTCTTAAACGCTGCTATCTTTCCATCCGGAGTCAAATAAAACTCCGCTGCGCTCCCCAATTCAATTTTAAAAGCATCTACTATATCAAGGAGTTCGTATTCACTTCCGTTTATTACAACAGTATCGCTTTCCTTTGCCGTAACCGTCCCTGTAAGAACCCGGGAACTGCAAATAAGCTTGGTAACAGATTCACCCTGTGACGGAAGCGTGCGTTGTACATAAAGCACCATATCAGTAAGTAAATTGTCAACCGACAACTCATTTCCATCAGCATCTAATGCCACTACGGAGCCCTCGTTAAGATTAATCTTTTTATCAGTTCCCTTTATCGAATTCGGAAGTGTAGATATTGCTGTCGAAAGCTTATCATAGACTATTTTATTGTTATAATCAATCATATCAATCCAGAATAGTTCAGATTGCGATACAAATGCCATCTCATATTTTCCATCACTATCCGCATCGAGAAATCTTATGTTTCCTCTTGCGCCGTTAAAATCAAATATATCATCGCTGTAATCTAAAATAAGCTTGCCGTTATAAATTATGTTTGTATCTGCGCCGATATAAATCTGTTTGGCTTTATCAGAATCTTTCAGCGTATAACTTAGATACGGATTTGTATACCGGTTAATATCTTTTGAATCTATAACCAACTCTTTATTACAATCCATTTTTTCTATATATTTTGTATTATATATACCGCCATCTTCCTTATAATAAAGCTTGATTTTCATTCCAAGCAGCTCATCGGAACGATATTGATCGCACTGATAAACTTTTTCATTAACTTCTATACATTCATCGCCAAAACCTTCTGCATTTTCTATACCTGTATTCTTGTTTTTTTTGACTATTCCTTCAACATATTTTATACCTCTCCAGTATTCGAGCAGAGTGTAGCCGTCTTTCTGTGCAAGTATTTCTTTTCCATTTGAATTATAAGTCTCCGGAACATATACTTCAGAATTCAAGGCATTATACAACCCTACAACAACCGTTGCATAAGACACAGGATAGTCACCGATTGCAGATGAAATATCATTTGTAATTTTCAATTTTTTTGCCTGTGCCAGGTATCCGAAAGGATAATTCCCCTGTGCAAAAAGTTTTGCTCCGCACGCTTCTGTGAGAACTTTTATCATCTCATATCCCGTTATTGCTTCATCGGGACGAAAATATTTATTATCGTCACCGCGCATAATTCCAAGCTGAGCAGCAAGTCGTATTTTATCCCAGTATTTATGTGTTGAGGAAACATCTTTAAACGGAGTTTCTGTATTATGAATATTTTCGCTCTCTCTTTCTTCTTCTGTTTTCCATATCCAGTCACCGTTTTCATCATACTCAGGATTATCTGTATATCCAAGATATGATTGTTTTGTATTTTCATCTACATCTGTGCCGTTGCTTAACCCCATGGCGCTAAGCATATACGATGCAAATTCAGCACGAGTGACTGTTGAAACCTCACTTTTATCATTTTGAGTTATGAGAGATAGTCCCGTCATAAAGCTTAATGCCTTTTCAAAAGCAGGATTTTTGATATTTTCTTCCCGGGCTTTTATTATTGTCGGTTGCAATAAAGCTATGACCATTAAAAAGCTTATTGTAATTTTTATATATTTTTTCATTTATGCCCTCCGTTTCTATAGCTATGCACTCGAGCCGCAAGGACGGATGCTTCTGCTCTGTTCATTTCCCTGTCAGGAGCAAATCTTCCATCCTCACCTTTTATAAGATTTGCATTTTGAAGAGCTGCCACCGCCTCTTTCGCATATTCGGAAATCGTATCGGAATCTTCAAAAGTCGGAGCTGTTGCTATCAACTCATTTTGTTCTCGTTTTAGCATTCTGTAAATAATTGTACATACATCCTGACGGCTTATTGCTAAATTCGGCGCAAAGTGTTCTAGATCGATTCCGTTTATTGCACCTATATCACTCAGTGTCCATATATACGGCGCATACCAATCATCCTTAGAGACATCTGTGAACCTATTATTATCTGTTGATTCCTTCATACCGAAAATTTTAAAGATTAGCTTACAAAACTCAGCACGTGTTATCGTTCTTTCCGGAGCAAATTCTGTGTCTGAAACACCATTTGCTATTCCCGCTTTAACAAGTTCATTGATGCTTTCCTCTGCCCATTTATAATTATCCAAATCAGAAAATGTTTTTTCTTCTGTCGCAACATTGTCCATATCAAACACAGGATTCGATATTAAGTCGGCATCGGCCTTTACATTACTTTTTACACCACCGGATGAGCCGCCTCTGCTCGATGAACCTCCACCTGATGACGAACCGCTGTCATCCGTTTTCTTTATATACTTGTCTAAAATCTCCTGAACCTGCTTACAAGAAGTAATGGTATTATTTTCAACCGCTTTCTCTATCATATTCAAAACTGATTTTCGGTCATTTTCGCTGCTTTCATAAACAGCAAAATTAAACTTTTCTGAAAACCTTTTAAGTGTTTTTTCAATTCCATCCGCACCTCTCACCTCATAAAGCTGAGTAACCGCCGCAACATCCTCAACATCATTCAAAAATTCACTAACACTATTGTAAATATTGTCGGATGCTGCAAGCCTCTGAGAAAACTTTTCAAAAAGACCTTTATCCATTTTTTTGAAAACAACATCATCCTTTAGTCCATTCAAACACCCATCGGTATTGAGTAAAGTATATATATCTTCCTTATTTCCATTTTGTACAACTTTTATTTCTGCAATTTCCTTTAGAGTCAAAGCGGCATTATCTTCAGTGTAGTCTGAATTTTTTATAAACACAGCTAACTCATAACTTCCGTTATCATCAGGAAGGCTTTTTAACAATGGAATTTTATATTTTAAAATTTCTTTATTAAGTCCAATAGTCTCCTTGTTGGCTTGAATATTTTGTTTGTTTTCAAACAACAATCGCAAAACAGCATCAGTTTCTTCAGAAGTATATAAATTTACATATTCGCTGCCGGAATCCGATATATATTTTACCATACCCTCTGTCTGAGAGGTTACGGACACCGTAAATTTTCCACCCTTTTTCAAGGATTTGGATAAGTCTATATCAAACGAATATCCACCATTATCATCCGCTCTTGTTTGTCTGATAACAACTATATTCTTTGAATCGTCCTCCATCCAAAGATCAATCAGCGCACCCTTATCAGGCTTATTCAGCTTTCCTGTTATCATCAGCTTATCTTCACCAATATTAAAATCATCAATATGAATTGCGCTGCATGGTACAGATGCACCCATAAGTACCGCACAAAGGAAAAATGTACAAATTCTTTTTAACACTGCTTTCTCTCCTTTCTTCGTACGTTAATAAATACATATTTTTCTGCTCAACCGTCTTGTGTATTAATCAACACTAATTATTCTTTTTCCATTCCTCGTATTGTTTATTTACTTCTTCCATAACCTTGTCAGAACCCGCAGCTTTGAGCTTTGAAATATATTCATTTAAAAGAGATTCATAATCATCTGCGCCGTCCGCAAGTCTGCCTCTGAATTCAATCATTACATTCTGGCACGCTCCGACCTCGGTCTTGATTGCCTCGTTATCAACAACAAAGCCAACGGCTGGTGATGCCTTAACCGTATTGTTGAATTCTTCGGTGAGCTTTGCTTTTTCGGGATCCTCGCCCTCTACCGTATAATCTAAGAATGTGTTGCCGAATATCCACTGCATACCTGCGTTGCCGTATCCGGATTCTTTAATCGGTGAGATTGTGCCGTCCGCATTTTTTGTGTAGTCAACATTTTCAACGCCGAATACTATCAAATTGTGAAGATACTCATCTGTGTTAAAAAGTTCGAGGAACTGCATAACGAGTTCGGGCTGTTCCGATGTTCTTGAAATGCACATAAGCGAACCTGTTGCGTCATCACTTACCATTGTCGGCTCTCCGAGACTAACCTGTTTCCACTTATAGTTTCTGCTTCCGTTAAGTTCACTGTCTTTACCCGGCCTAAGACCCATAAGCTCTACGAAGAAGTTTTCTTCATCTTCATTTATTGCCTTTTTCATATAGCCGTTTTTAAGATTTTCCGATGACTGCCTGCACACTTCCTTGTATTCATCTGATTCGACATAGTTCACAATTTTACCGTCACCCTCCGCAAATACACCGACAGGGAAAGCTACTGTGTCAAACCTGTTTAACAGTCCTGTATTCGCATTATGATTCTGGAAGAGCGGAGAAATACTCGGTTCTTTCTCTTTGATGACGTCAAGAATCGGGAAAAGATCCTCATACTTCTTTACATTCTCAAGCTTTTCGGTAAGGTTATATTTCTCTGCCAAATCTGTTCTGTAAAGAAATCCCGGGCTCATACCCTTATCTTTGTTTGCGGGAATACCATAGTTTTTTCCGTTAATCTGTGAACCCTTTAAAAAGTCCTCGCCTATGATTTCCTTTGTTTTGGGCGCATATTTATCCATCAAGTCATTGAGTGGAAGATATGCGTTCTTTGCTGAGTTCAATCTGTAACCGTCACCCGAATCCCACGCAATATCATATTTCTCACTGCCGGCATTCAATACGTTAATTCTCTCTGTGTACGCCGCCCACGAAAGATAGTTAAGCTTAATATTTACGTTAAGTTTATCTTTCAAGTACTCATCGGCAGCTTTTTCCACGTGTTCGACATTTGACGGAGCAGTTCCGCACACTATATACCAATCGATTGTGTATGTATCGCCGCTGCTTGCCGTTTTTTCTCCGCATCCGCTAAGTCCCATTGTAAAGAGTGCCGCTCCTGCGAGCACTGTGCTTATCAGTTTTTTTCCTTTTTTAAATCTCATATTTCTCGTCTCCTTTTAAATTATGAATTTTATTTATATTTCTTTTTTAATTATTTTCTTAAATTATTTGTGCTTGCCCATTCTCTCCTGAGCACAATATATCTTTATCATATATCAACCATTCAAAGTCGGACATTTGACGTTTTATCCTTTTACCGCTCCGATTGTCAGACCCTGAATAAAGTATCTTTGGAAAAACGGATACGCAAAGATTATTGGCGCTATTGAAATTACACAGATTGCGTTTCTCGCACTTTCCTGCGGGAGTTTTAATGTCATTCCCGATGCGCTCGCCCCTTGTTCCATCATTGATGCACTTTTTAATATGTTGTACAGATAAAGCTGAAGGTTTTGAAGCGATGTCTTTGTCGTCAGCATCATTGCATTGAAATAGTTGTTCCAGAATCCCAGCATCGCAAACAGCGCAATCGTGGCAAGTCCCGGCAAGGCTATCGGGCAAACTATTCTGACAAATGTTTTAATTTCCGACGCACCGTCAATTCGTGCCGACTCGATTATCGCATCGGGAACCGAACTTTTAAAGAACGTTTTTAATATGATTATGTTCCATGCGCTACACAGCGACGGAAGTATCAAAGCCCATATTGTGTTGTTTATATGTAAAACTTTTGTACATACTATGTACCACGGCACCGTTCCGCCCGAAAAGAGCATCGTAAAAAACATATAAAACGTAAAGAAGTTTCTGAACTTAAACTCACGTCTCGATATTGCATACCCGTAAAGAGCGCAAACTATTACATGAAGCATCGTTCCCACAACCGTCACAAAGATTGTTACTCCGTACGCTCTGAGCAGCGTTGACGCATTTGCAAACAAATATTTGTATGCATATAATGTCGGTTCTTTCGGAATCGCGGTATAGCCAAAACTCGCGATTGCCGACTCACTGTTGAACGATGTTGCTATAACAAGCAGAAAGGGATACACACACGTTATACACAATGCTATAAGCAAAATATTCAGCAGAACATTAGCGGGTCTTGACACCATATCTATTCTTTCTATTGATACTTTCTCTTTTCTATTACTCATTTATTATTCTCCTCCTAAAACATTGCTTTTTCCGAGTCTATCTTTCTTACTATTCCGTTCGCAACCATTATAAGGATGAATCCCACTATCGATTGGAAGAAACCTGCCGCAGACGACATACCTATATCGGCGTTAAGCATTAACGCTCTGTAAACATATGTGCTGATTACGTTCGTTACGGGAATAAGTGCACCCGACTCCATCGGCACATTATAGTATAACTCAAACGATGAATTTAGCACTCCGCCTATTGACATTATCAGCAACACAATAATAATAGAAGAAAGTTCGGGAAGCATAATATGCATTATCTGCTGTCTTTTGTTTGCCCCGTCAATTGCCGCAGCCTCATAAAGCGAATTATCTATACCTGCTATTGCCGCAATATACACAACGGTTTGATAGCCCATACCTTTCCACAAAGACAGAAAAATCAAAAACGGAGGCCAAAACTTTTTGTTTTCATACCACGAAACGGGGTCTTTGCCGAGCCACTCAAGAACGTGATTGAGCAAACCGTTGTTATAAGATAAGAAAGAATATACTATATATGTAACAATAATCCAACTTACAAAGTACGGCAGCATCATAACCGTTTGATATACCTTGCCGGTTCTCTTATTTCTGAGCTGGCTGAAACATATCGCCAACGCAACCGGCACAATAACGCCCAAAATAATACCGATTATATTATAGCCGAGCGTATTTCTCAGAATCACCCACAAATCGGGGCTTTGAAACAAAAACATAAAGTTTTTTAATCCACACCAGGCGCTTCCCATAATGCCCTTTGCATAATCTATATCCTTAAACGCTATGCATAGCCCTGCAAGAGGAAGGTAATTGAAAACCAATGCCAGCGCAAATCCCGGCAATACCATCATGAGAAATGCAAAATTCAGCTTCATCGACTTTGCATTTGCTCCGCCTCTTTTTCTTTTTTCTTTTTCGCTTTGTTTTACCATAGCAACCATCCTTTTAAATAAAATAATCTTGTCACAATTTGTTTACAAGATTATTATACCTAATTTCAAAAGACAAAGTAAATCAAGAATACAATCATTTTGTTCAATTTTTTATCTATTTTTTCATATTTTTTCAAAAATGTTTGGATTTTGAACAAATTGGTAGGATTTTGTGCTTGAAAAACAATCAATTTTCGGTTAAAATTTAAGTATAGGATAGGAGGTGTTCCGCATGAGCATTATGTATAAGAAAAAAAGAGTTTTGCTTTTGACTATGGTTATGCTTATAGTCGTGATTATTTTTATGATAGCAAATAATTTATGGTCAATATTCCACACATTCGGTGAAAAGGAAAAACAGACCGAAATTAATATATATAATTGCTTCGGAAATTACAGCTCAAAAAATATTGCGCTGTCCGACATAATAGAAAATTACTCAAAGAAAAATTCAAATGTTATAATAACAAACACCTCGACGTCGAAAGAAAAGTTCTATGCAAAACTTCAGGCGGATTTCTCGGCGAACTGCGGCGCAGACATTATAATCGCTCCGCCGTCTTACGATATTTTGCAACTGTACAAAAGAGGCTATATCACTTCTGTTGATGCCGAGTTTGCAAAAGACCCCGAATGGGCAGAGTCGTTTGACGGAAACATTTTAAGATTTGTGACGGACAGTGACAGCATTTACGGTCTGCCGACCGATGTTGAATACATACTGCTTTTTTGCAATACTGAAATATTTAAACGCTATGATCTTGGAATTCCGAAAAGTTATGAAGGTTTTAAAAAAGTTGTATCTTCTCTCGCCAAAACCGATACCGTACCCATTGCCTTTACGCCAAATGATACCGATTTGTATTTATACCAGGCATTAACGTCAATGCTCGGAAACAGCGATTATTCATCCGAATCCGAAAAGCTCGGTCCGGAATATACCCAAGCAATGGAACATATGAAAGAGTTGTATTCACTCGGGGCGTTCCCGAAAAATTACGAAGGCTTGAGCATAAGTGAGGCAAACAACCTGTTTTTGAGCGGCTCTGCGGGAATGATTGTAACAACCAACAGCTTTGTCGACGACATCATGCAATATGCCGCAACCGAGAGCAATGACTATACCAAATATATAAATCAGTTTGATATAATTGCATTTCCGTCCGAAAACTCATCGAACCAATCCGCAAACTCATTCTTTTCCACCGTTGCCTATAACTCGGGGGAATTTACTATATTCATCAGTAAAACCGCTTACGAAGAAAAACATGACGAAATAATGGAACTTGTGAAATATCTGACTAAGCCCGAGGCATTGAGAGTTTATCTCGCTCAAACAAATGACATAATTTCCATTAAAAATACAGAAAGCAAAGAATACAAAAATCAACTTGTAACAAACTGTAAAATTGCCATAGGAAATGCAACAAAATTCACATCAATGCCTATTGACGCAACATATCGTTATATATGGAAAAATCATATTTGCAAGAATATTCCCAAGGTATTTGACGGGCTCATCGATTATACCGGTACCGTAGAGGAAATAAACAATTTATCTGTATTCACCGATTAACGCAAGGGGACAGAACAAAAATGAAAATATTCAGAATAAATACCATTAAAAACAACATATTCTTTGCCTCTGTTTTACAGACGGCAACTTCAATTCTTTGTGTTGGTGTAATGTCAAGCATTATTACTCTGAGCATTTTAAAGGTCCAAGCGTTTAACAACACCAACGATGTGTTTGAAAGAGTATCCGACACAGTTGCCAGCTACTCGTCAAAGGTTTTCCGCTTATCACAGACATTGTTATATGATGACAACCTCATTGATATTGCGGCATTTGAGCGTGACTCAAATACATACAGCATCGCACCACTGAACGACATTCTTATGGAAAACCCCGAAATACAGGCAATAAAACTTGTAATAAACGGATCCGAATACGATGTTTCGCAAGGCAAAAACTCAATTTTTCGCCCCAGCTCAATCGGATATAATAAGCTGAAAGATGCCATTTGCAAAAGTGAAAAAAAATACATTTGGTATGTAGCATACCAAAATTATGAAATGTCGGATATTTTCTTTGTAAGACAAATCCAAAATCCCTATACGAATGAGCACAAGGGAATGTTGGTCTTTCAGATTTCGGGGCAGACATTTTCGGATATGCTTAAAATGCCCGAAAAATCCGACAACGGAACATTTTCGATTCTGTCGTCAAACAATCTGCCGATAGTAAAGAGTTTTGAAACACCGACACAAATACTAAAACAGGCGGACGACGGCGAAACAGGCGTGGCATCATCCGACGGCAAGTATTATTTTTACAGAAACCTGTCCGATTTTGATTGGAAGATTGTATACTGTGTGAGCAAATGGAACTTATACCGAATTTTATATATGCTCATCACTTTGATTGTCCTGCTTTGCGGTATATCGATAATAGTAACATCATTTTTTACACAACATATAAACAAAACCGTTGTGACACCGATACAAAAGCTCTCATCAAGCATGAGAAACTGGTCGGAAAATGTGTTGTTTAGCAAGAAGAAAAAATATGACATTTATGAAATCGATACCCTCTATGATGACTTTGAGAATATGACAAAAAAAGTGACGGATTTGATTAACAAAAACTATAAAGCGATGTTGGTTCAACGCGAGTCCGAGCTTAAGATGCTTCAATCTCAAATTAACCCCCACTTTATATTCAATACATTGGAAGCGATAAACAGCTTTGCTTTGATTTACGATGCCGAAGAAATAAGCGAAATAACCGTTGCATTTTCTGAGCTTATAGAACAAAGCATAGGTTATACCTCGGACAAAGAACACACCTTTGCACAGGAAATCCACCTTGTCGATTGTTATCTCACGATAATTCGCATAAGATACGGTGACAAAATTTTGATTTCAAAGGATATAGATGATGAAATTTTAAATATTTCAATGCCCGCGCTTATTCTTCAACCTATATTGGAAAATTCGATAATTCACGGGATAAAATCATCACGCAAGAGGTTTGAAATCGATATAAGCGCTCACCGAAGCGGTGATGATGTAATAATAAAAATTCGTGATAACGGAACAGGAATCGAAAAAAGTAAAGTTGACAAGCTGAATCAATCATTTATGCTCGAGAAAAACTCAACCGAAAAAAGCATCGGTTTAATCAACGTTAACAAACGTCTGAAATTGCTGTACGGTGACAATTATCATTTAAAAATATCCAGTGAATTTAATGAGTTTACGGAAGTTGAGCTAAAGATAGGAGGAAAACTATGAAATATAAAGTTATCATCATCGATGATGAACTGCCAATAAGAAAATCGCTTACAAAGATAATAACTCAGCGCATTCCCGAATGCCGAATTGTCGCAGAAGCGGAAAACGGGAGCGACGGGATAGAAATGATAAACGAGCATAATCCCGATATTATCATTACAGACATCTTTATGCCTCAGACCGATGGTATGGATATGATTAAATATGCTCAATCAAGCGCAAAAACAATAGTTATAACCGGATTTCGCGACTTTGAAAAAGCTCAGCAGGCAGTAAATCTAAATGTATTTGATTTACTGGTCAAACCCATTAATCACACTAAACTTATCGACAGCATTACAAGAGCAATGTTCGCTATAAAGACTGAAAAACTAAACTCCCTTCTCATCCTTTTTACAGCTGCGATAAATGATTGTGATATTTCAAGCATAAAAAATTATTCGGCACTGATTGCCAAAGGAATAAAACAACTTCCCGATAACGATATGGAATTTATTCATAAATATTTCATTAAGTTATTCCTTTCCATGCAGGAAACACGTGCAACGGTTATAAATGACAGCAATGAATACTCTGATAATGAAAGCTTGAAAACTATGATTAAACAGGCGCACGACATTGATGAATTAATTGATGTATTTAATGCTTGCGCCAATAATATTATAAATAATATGCAACAAGAAAACCTTACAAACATATCAAAGCATATACAAATGGCAATTGACTATATAAATGAAAACTATCAGAAAAAGCTTTCACTTGAGGATGTTTCACACTATATAAATCTGAGCGTTGTGCACACAAGCCGACTCTTTAAAAAAGAGACCGGCAAAACCGTTCTTGATTATATAAACGAAGTTAAATTGACAAAGGCAAAACAAATGCTTGATTCCGGTAAGTATAAGGTTTATGAGGTTGCTGATGAGCTTGGGTTTAATACCTCACATTATTTCTCGACGCTGTTCAAAAAATTTACCGGTGTAACGCCAAGCGAGTATTTACAGAACAAACATATAAATCAATAGTTTGTTTAAAACAAATTTTATTAATAACCGAATGGAGATCTAAATGAAACATTATTTAACAAAACACAAAGGATTTTTACACGGATGCGACTATAATCCCGAACAATGGATTGATTATCCGGAAATTATCGATAAGGATATGGAATACATGAAAAAAGCTCACTGTAATGTTGTGTCACTGGGCATATTTTCATGGGCACATCTTGAGCCTTATGAGGGCAAATATAATTTTGAGTTTTTTGATACCGTTATCGAAAAACTCAGTCAAAATAATATTAATATTATTCTCGCAACTCCAAGCGGAGCAAAGCCGAGATGGATGGCAGAGAAATATCCCGAAACATTAAGAGTCGGAAAAGACAACGTGAGGGCACTCTATGGTTTTAGACATAACCACTGTTATACTTCGCCCGTATATCGCGAAAAAGCGGCAAAGCTCGATATTGAACTTGCAAAAAGATATGCAAATAACGAAAATGTTATACTTTGGCACATATCAAATGAGTTTGGCGGTGAATGTCATTGCGAGCTGTGTCAAGCCGAATTTCGAAAATATCTTATAAAAAAATATGACAACAGTTTAAAAAACCTCAACCATGCATGGTGGGCTCATTTTTGGAGTCATACAATTACAGAATGGGAGCAAATACACTCGCCCACATCAAACGGAGAATCCGATAACGTTATGCCCGGTCTGTATTTGGATTGGCGCGAGTTTGTCACATATCAAACCACAGAGTTTATGAAAACAGAGATAAACGCAGTTAAATCCGTAAACCCCGATATACCCGTAACCACTAATTTTATGGGGCCGTACCAAAACCTCGACTATCACTATATGAAAGATTATGTTGATATTATTTCGTGGGATTCGTACCCATCGTGGCACAGCGACAGAGGCGATGAACTCGAGGCATACAGCATTGCCTTTGCGCACGATTTGCACAGATGTCTGAAAGATAAACCGTTTTTGTTAATGGAAAGTACTCCGAGCCTTACCAACTGGCTTCCTTACAATAAATTAAAAAGACCCGGTATGCACAGGTTGTCATCGCTGCAAGCCGTTGCTCACGGAAGTGACAGCGTCCAATATTTTCAATGGCGAAAAGGCAGGGGCGGACAAGAAAAATTTCACGGTGCCGTTATTGACCATAATCAAAAGGCAGAGGGCAGAGTCTTTGACGATGTTAGAAACATCGGCTTAACTCTTGAAAAAATACAAGAAATCTCAGCAACAAACGTTAACGCTGAAGTTGCCGTTGTTTATGAATTTAAAAACCGATGGGCAATCGAATGCGCAATGGGTTTTAATAATAAAGACAAAAAGTATAAAAGAACATGTATAAACTTTTACAAACAGTTTTGGAAATGCGGAATCAACGTTGACGTAATTGGATTAAATCATAACTTATCCAAATACAAAATTGTTGTTTTGCCGATGATGTACTCAATTTCAAATGAACAGACAGAAAAAATAGAAGAATTTGTCGCAAACGGCGGAACGATAATTTCCACATATATGACAGGATACACCGATGAAACGGATTTATGTTATATGGGCGGTTTCCCCGGAGGCAAGCTTAAAGACGTTTTCGGACTTGTTGCGGATGAAATCGATACGCTTTATCCCAATGACGAAAATTCCGTATCAATGGCCGGCAAATCATACAAAGCGGTCGATTATTGCGAATTATTGACGCTTACAACAGCGCAGGCAATCGGAGTATATGAAAAGGACTTTTATTCAGGTATGCCTGCCGTAACAATAAACAAATATAAAAAAGGCAAAGCATATTATATTTCCTGCCGTGATACGGGCGAGCTCTCGAACGAGCTTATTAAAACGATACTGGATGAAACAAAAGTAAAATACCACGAATTGCCCGATGGTGTTACCGTTCACACGCGCGGCGATATTTATACATTTGTGGAAAACTATTCCGACAAAGATAAAACAATAGCATTGGATAAAGATTATATCGATATCGAAAGCGGAGAGGTTATAACCAAAACCCTTAATATTAAAGGTTTTGGTCTGAAAATTTTAAAAAACATATGAAAGCTTAAAAACGGATACTGACAAGCGCAAAGCTATGAAATTGCTGACGGATAGGGGTTTAACGTTTCATACTGTTTTCGATACTGTTAAAAATTTCATCGCCGTAACAACAAGCGAGTATCAGCAGAATAAACATTCGGATAGCGAAAACAAAAAACAGTATAATGTTTTACGGAATATCGCAGATTTTGCCGGATAACTTATAAATGCTCATCTGCGATTAATCAAGGGCATAAATAAACGTGCTGCATACGTCCTTTGACAAACAGCATCACGAAAATTTAAATATTAATTTATCAAAATTCCGAGTCAATCCCGAATTTTGTGTAAACTCTTTACTAAACCTTCGAAATGATGTATAATAAAAATATCAATTTGGAGGTTTTACTTATGCCAAGGTACAAATTAAGTCCCGAGGAACGGGCAGCG
>ERZ857775.784-NODE-784-length-43388-cov-9.408003_pt1 | contig 43388 bp, 21 predicted proteins | sample MGYA00519698_ERZ857775 | MGnify/ENA primary metagenome ERZ857775 (study PRJEB31778, sample SAMEA3449363) | human gut metagenome | biome: human gut; feature: human-associated habitat; material: faeces | place: United Kingdom | collected 2010/2012 ...
AGAAAACCGACAAGCTAAAGGCGGTTGCATAAATTTACAACCGCCTCTAAAAAAAATTCCATTATTTTTTTGACCTCAACTATTGACAAAGAGCCAGAAAACTTTAGAGTCACGAAAAATCGTTGTTGCCCCGATTTTGTAAATTTTGATTTGGGTATATTATACGGTTCAAGAACTTAAATCACAACAACATCTCTGTCGTTTACTATCTGATAATCATGAGATATTTTTTCTTTATTTCGGTTAATGCACTCAATTTTATCATCTCTGACATGGTTAAAAATTAAATGCTTTGTCTTTACCGCATTGAATTTGGGAATCGCCCTCTCAACGCTGAAGTGCGTCAACTCGCACACAACCGCATCATGCTCACGCTCTGTTGCCTGTGTCGGAAAGTCATCAAACTCATCGGTTAAATCACCGGTAAATATCAATGATTTATCTTTTATCTTAATGCAAAAAGCATATGACGGCAAGCCTATATTATCCAAATGCCGCGTCGGAATTGCCATAACACTAATAATCCCATCATCATAAACGCTTCCCTCTTTAAACAGGTGAGGGATTATTTTGTTGTTGGACACCTCGGGTCTTTCTGTAAAAAATGGCAAAAGTCCGTTATATAACTTGTGATCCGGAAGATAAAACTGTGTATTGCTGTCCTTGCGATGCCACTTTTCTATGCCGATAAAAACAGGCAACCCGGCACAATGATCGAGATGCGAATGTGTTATAAATATCGCCTTAACCCTTTCGTACGGAATATTATAATTTACCATTATATCCGCAAGAGGTGCGCCGACATCAACAAAGTAAATATTCCCTCCGACCTCAATCATAGTACATGAACAATAACGCTCCCTTTCAGGCAAGCCGTGGCTTGTACCCCAAAATGTCAGTTTTACATCTTTTTTCGTATTTTGAATTTCTTTCATATATCTGTCATCCTTCGATAAAAGCTCTCTTTTTTGTATTAATTAACACAATTAAATATAATCACCTTAAAACTACACACTCTTTTGTCAACAACCTTTTTACCGCATTTATCCGTAAAACAATTACCCATGTATCAAAATTGCTTTCAGGCATATTGCACATCTTTCTCGGCTACACTTCAAATTCGAGCAAAATCGGCTCATACGGCGTCACTGTATACGGTGTCTGAAAAGTCTTTCCGCTGCGCAGCTCTTTTGCTGTAACGATTTCTTTTCCGTTATACAAAATCTCGAATGTTCTGTCCGACTCTTCATCATAGCTATAGTATAGAATGTTTACAAGCATTTTCCCGTTGCACTCATTATACAGCCATTCCACGTTCTCGGGTGTTTCGCCCGTTTCTGAATCAACGAGAATCACCTCGGACATTTTATTGTTTTTGATATAATCGCCGACCGAACCTGTCCTGTCCGCATTTTTACAGATGTAATCCAAAACAGACTCATCGTGAGGTTTATTATACTCATCATACTTTAATGAAATATCATCGAACAAAATAACCTTGCCACCGTTTTCCATATACGCCTTTATCTCGTTCAGCATATCGACCGACACGTTTGTTGTTGATTTGGGAATAACCAAAACCTCGCACTTATTTATATCCTTATATGTGGTATCGCTTATAAATAACGGCTTTTGTCCGTTAAATATACAACTCTCATAAACCGCCGCCGCTTGTGCGTTATGTTCTGTGTTATAACCGAGTGAAGTTCTCGAAAAGACAATGCCGATTTTGCGCTTAACCTTTTGCAAAGCGGTAAGCTCGTACGAAAGGCGCATCATATCCAGGTTGGTTTTCGAAACCCTAACAGCAACATCCGGTTTGTGCCGCATATTTGCATTTGACCAATTCGCACCGGCACCGCCGGCCCAGAGAGAGCTTGCCTCTGATGTATCAAAGCACCATATTACCGCTCCTCCTCTTCCATGGACCGCTCCGTTCCATAAATCCGCAGCCACAAACGCAGGCTCTTGAGGATAATACTCAATCGTGCTGCTGTCTGTCAGAGGGTGCGATTCCGTATCCCACACCGGACGTTCTGTCAACGACGTCATAAAGTCATACCAACCCATTTTCAAGGTCATTGGCGTATTGCTGTTTTTAAAATGACAAAATGCATCACACCCGTTATAATCCATAATATCAAAAAGCTGTTCATAATTCATACCGTTGACTAAATCCTTGGCGTAATCATAGCGAAAGTAATCCATTCCCTTTGCATGCACATTTATATTCGGACAATATTTTTTAAACGTTCCCACAAGATAGGTTATGTACTCGGTCAACGTTCCGTCATTAAATTCACGCCAATCATAGAATTTCGGTGTATAATCAACCCTGTCGGGCATTTTAACCTCTTCAAACGAGGTATAGTCTGTGCCATAATTCTCATTCAGAGCCTCTATCGTTCCGTAAAGATTTTCAAGATACTTTATCCAATGCGGTTTATAGTACGCACTTGCATTGGTGTAAACCTGAGGTTCATTTATAATCATAACCGATTTGACGCATTTATAATCTTTAAACACATCGGCGTGTGCCTCAATGGCAAATTCCATCGCCTTTCTTATCTTTGGCTGATCTGATGAAAACGGTGTAAAACGGCCCACGTATCCGGTAAGCTCGAGGTCAGAGCTTAAGAGATAGCTGCCTTCGAAATAATTCCACCCAATCCCTACATCAAAATAAATATTATTCTTCTCCGCCAAATCCAAACGCTTACGAAGGTTCTCAAGTCCCCACGGATTCAGATACAGACCGAGTTCATCTTTCAGTCTTTTTTCAAAATCGGTCGGGCCTTTTCCTGAAATTTCAAAACCCCCGTCATAAATCAGGTTATTTCTTGAATCTGTCGGGTCTTGACCCTTTTTCACAACATATATATCATCGATATATAAGCCCTCAGTAATATCATCACAGAGAATTCTCACCGTTTCCGACACCTGATTCTTTTTTGTTGTAAATTCGATTTTATAGTCAACCCAATCATCCGACGATGCGATATTGGTTCTTGTCGTACCGTCCCATGCATAAATAAAATCCGTCTTTTGCGACTTGCCTTTTGCTTTAAGCCCGAATACATAAGTTGTATTCGGCACTAAATTCAGCCTGTGATTAAGCTGAAGATACGCACCGCTCGACCTCGCCATATCATTGGTGAGCTTCATACATGCCTTTCCCGAAGCTGATTCCTCTGTTGTAACCGTCGCTGTGCCTGTACACCCCTTTTGATATTCCACTTGAAAGCCGCCCGCTATTCCCTCAACAAATAAATCCATCATTTCGGGAAATTCCAAACTCATCTGCACTGTATTGACTCCTACATTTTGGAAAAAAGGAATATTTCTATCCGACTCGTGCATTCCGAGATACCCGGAGAAAAATACAGGGCGTTCTTCCAACACTCCGTTTGTTTCGGTCATTGCATAGTTAGATACACCGTCAATGCGAATATCGCTTGTTAGGTATTTCGGTACGTCAACAGGCTTTTCGCCGCCCGACAAATACGCTTTGAGTTTTGCCTTTGTTTCCTCATAAATTCGATTCATTGACAACTCATAGATATACATTCTGTCATAATCACCATGTGCCGCTTCGTTATCAAAAAGCTCTAAATACTTGCACATCCATGAATAATTCGCCTGTTCATAGGGCATATTCAAGCCATTTGCCTCACACCTCAGCATCAGCTCTTTTAATTCCGATATCATAGCTTCTATCTTATCATGAAAAATATGATAGGTTTCGGCGGTATAGATAATATCCACCGCCATTCGTTTTTTCACCGTTGTTTCCATGCCGCCGCTTGCAATGCTAACATCAAGCTCCATCTCTCCCACATCACCGGTTGCAAATTCAATATTTACCTGTTGAGTTCCGCCGGGTTCTACCGTAACAGACTTTTTAAAATTCGCCTTTTCCGCCGTAACCTCTGCCGTTTTTGAAACGTTACCCTCATTCAACAGTGTAACGATTGCAGTTGCCCGATTGTTAGCATTAACGATTTTAGGCGCATAGCTGCTCTGCTGCAAATCTCCCACCGGCTGCCATAATCTCAGGTATCTGAACTTTCCGGCATCCTTGCCGTCTGTGATACCCCAACTCATCTGTTTTACATATACGCGTCCCTCGCCGTCATTGTTGTTCACAGCACAGGTAAAGCGCATATCCGCCGGCTGTACGCCGCCAAAGTCTGCCGACCATGGAAGCGCCACCTCATATGTTGTGATGTCGCCTTCACGCGTTGCCACCGCATCAAAATTGTCGCCTTTTTTAAAGGTTTCACCCGTTTCGGGGTAAAGTGCCACCCAACGTTCAACCATAATGAGATTTTCGAGGGTTGGATCGGCAACACCGAACTGAATACTGTCACCCTTCCAAGCCTCATTGGTTGCCTGGTTTTGTGAGTGAACTGCATCCTTTACCTGCACCAGAAAATAAAACTTTTCGGAATCATGCGTGAATTTTATATTTGCCGAAATGGGTTCTACCCCCGGTTTTTGCCATGTGCCGTTTGCCAACTCAAAATGCTGATTGATAGGATAGCTTTTGACATTTTCCCATTCGTCCGCTTTGCCGTCAAGCGTGACCTTTGTTCCCGTCATTGAATACAAATCGTCCGCTGCACCGGCAATATCCGCCGATGCACTTCCTCCACTTGACTGTACAAGCCCCGACAAATCCTCAAAATCACCGTTTGTAACCAAATTAATATCGGGATTTTCAACATCATAAAATCTTACGTTATCAATCCAAAGCCCGTCAATTTTGTTATCCGAGCCCCAGCGCAGCTCTAAAATCCCTGATTTTTCCGAATTATAAGTAAAAGTAAACTTTGTCCAATCATATGTCGTGATTGACGGAATAAGTGACCACCCCGACCAGTCAAATCTGAACTGTACATCAGAAATGGCTTTTTCGACCTTTGCGTCAAATTCCACCTTATAAATCTTTCCTTTTTCTATATTCACCGGCTTTGCAACCCAGATATACTTATCCGAACCGCCCCTTAATGTTTTGTTGTATATTTTCAGGGCGTTTCCATTTGATGAATTTGTCTTATCGATAAATGCCAAAGAATCCGAATCGACCGCCTTATAACGCCAGTTGTCGATTATGTATTCCTCTCTTGTCATCGATTCCCACTCTGAGCCTGCCGATACCGGAATAACCCACAAGGACGCAAGCATTACAATCATAAGAAAACCGGTTATTACTCTTTTAATATTAATCATTGTTTCGCCCCCTTATTGATATACAACAAGCGTTGTTGCTCTTGACCATTTAAGCTTTGTTACTATAAAGGCATCTTTTTCGATATCACTTAACATTCCGGTATAGAGTTTATCTCTTGCCGTATCATATATTATTACCGTTTTTACATCCGAGGTTCTCACAATTCTCGGTTTTTCACCGTTACAATCAATTTTAATCCATTTGTTATCGGCACTGTTTTCCATAACCCTGCCTTTGACAATCGTTTCAATTGTATGCATCGCCGTCGGATAGCTGTACATATTTTCGACATTGTTGTTGCCATAGACAAAATATTGTTTTATCTTATCTATCACACCGTTTGAATCAGTATGAACCGAGATTACATCCCCTTTTTTAAGTCCTTGGGCAATACTTTCGTCACAGTAATATGAAAATTGTTCATATGGTCCCATTTTCCCGGATATACTGTATGCAATCTCTTTTTTGGAATTTATGCTCTGCATTACATCATCAATAACAAAAAGTTCCGCTTGCTGAATAGATGATGTTATAGTCGATGCTGATCGCATTACTATGATTAAATTCGAAAACATACCTTCATCTATATTGTATGCGTTAAACGAACAAACCTCATCGTTTTGAAGAATTGTTTTTGAACCCAACGAATAAGATTTTTCATCATCTTGTTTGTCAGTGTCCACAAACCATATAACGGCATTGTCTGATATAAATATTTCAGAATCAAACGAGCTGTTATTTGGGCGATAATTATCCGTTAAATTCTCAACCGCATTAAACTCATCATCTTTTGCATTTTTGTTTGCGTCGTCAATATCTGCGAATATTATCGGCGTATCTATCGCCGATATTTCTCCGTTGGAATTTATACGATAGCGTATAACGCTAAGCTTTCCGTTCCTGCTATAATCAAGGCTGTCCGTCACCCTTTTTGCATCTGTTCTTTTATTGTTGTACGTGACCGTTTCGGCAAGCACGAGTTCCTTCCATTCTCCGTCCTCTGTATAAACCCTGACGGTACAAGTCGGCTCAAACACACCCACAACCGATGCGGCAAATAAAATTGCCGACTTTTCCGAAACTCCCGACTCTTGCGCATAAGCAATTTTATCGTCACAGTCAAGATAGAATTTATAGGTTTTTCCCGTCTTTATTTCGAGTGCCTTTGCATCTTTGTTCAAAAGTGCGTCTTCATAAGCTTTGGATAACACATATGTACTTCCATCTATATCAAGCGTAACATCATCGCCGTTATAGACGCTCAAGACCTTTCCCGAAATCTTATTTCTCGAAATATAACCCTTGACAACACGTCTTTCATCGTCATTCGATTCCGCAATCTTAATTATATCTCCGGTTTTAATGTCTCCGATACCGACCTCTCCGTTTTCGTCCGTGATTTTTATAATATCGTTGTCCTTTTCTTTAAGACTTAATATACTGTTATTGGCATCATAAGTATAGATACTTGATACACTCTCATTAAGCTTTGATATATTATCCGCAACAATCGTTTTATAGCTTGTTATAAACACAACATCATATCCCGAGGCTGCGTTATTATTTATAAAACGAATACTTCCGTCCCTCGGCATAAAGGCACCATCTGTATATGTACCGAGAGGTCTGCCGTTATAAACAACCGCTGCCGTGCTGTCTATATTCGCTAATTTAAGCTTATCGTTTGCCCCATAGTATTCGACAGCTCTGAAATCCGCTGTCGGTCCTGCAATATTTTCCGAATAAACCACCGTTTCTTCATTTCCGTAAGGAATCGCGACCAGCACCGTATTCTCATTAGATTTATCCTCTTTTACATATGCAATAACATTCATACCCAAAGCGTCTGAAAAATCCTTGCCTGCAAGATACGAATATCCGTCAATCAACATCTTTCCTTCATCGGCCGCTTCGTCATTCCTGAGAAACAACCCTCCCGCCGCTTCTATCACGCCTTCGATTTTATAGATACCTCTAAGCTCATGCAAAACGGTTTTGTTTGACTTATTCTTGTACACAGGGCCTCCGCTCGTAAAATACTCAATCTGCGCATACGGCGCATTTATTGCATTATACAAAAGCCGAATTACATCATGCTCTTTAAGGTTCTGTCCCGAGCAGACCGACAGATGATCCGCAAGACCGATAGATGCCGCCACACTTGTATAACCGTAAGGAAAACCGCCGTTTTCACGTGCATGAACATCATAGCTTAAAAATCTCACAAGAATTGTCATCGCCTCGTCATAGCTGATCGGCTTATAGAGATCATCTTGATTTTTATCTATTATCCCCATATTCTCTGCCATGGCTACTGCGGCCTTAGTATCCTCTTCTCTTTCCGTAAAATTATAATCGCCGCAGATATTGCACACAAAAGCCAAAAATGACTCCTTGCTTAAATTCCTCAATATTCCAAAGTCGCCGTATTCGTTATCCGGCAGAATATCAAGCTCTTGCAAAAGCTTATATTTAAAGTTCAAATCCTCGGTCAGATCCGTATCTGCATAAGCAACACAGCCGATTGACATCAAAATACTTACCGCTAAAATACAGCATAACAATCTTTTTATCATACGGTTGCACCTCCTCCGAACGCTTGGTAAATTATTTTTGCCGCTTCGGCACGCGTTGTGTAACCTGACGGATCAAAAATATTGTTACCCTTTCCGTTGATTATACCGCTCTCGTATAAAAGTCTGACACTGTCTTGTGCATAATCCGAGATACTGTCGCTATCCGAAAAATTTATATACTCTTTCACCTTGTCAAGATGAATACCTTTCACATCAAGCGCTCTCTTTATCATTACCACCATATCCTGGCGTGTAATATTTTTGCCAATACCAAAGTTTCCCTCGCCAATTCCGTTGACTATACCTACACGAACCGCCGAGTTAATAAACGACTCATACCATTCGCCGCCCTTTACATCTATAAAGCTTGACGCATATACGCTTGTTTCAAGGCCGCATGCATTGACAAGCATCTTTATGAATTCCTCTCTGGTAACCTCTCTCTCGGGTTCAAAATCGCCTGTGTCCGTACCGCTTACTATTTTTCTGTCTTTAAGCCACAAAACAGCTTTTGCCGCCCAGTGCGTCATTGGCATATCGTCAAACACATACTCAACATCTGCATTTGTTTCGGATTTTCCGACAGACGAAACACCCGATACTCCGCTTTTGCTTGTAGATACTCGGTTAGAGCTGCTTCCGCTTTCGCTTCCTACTCCGCCCGAACCTTTACTTTCCGAACATTCAAGATAAGCCGCCTTTATATTTTCGGCGGTATAATCATTTCTGTTCATTTTCTGGCACGCTCTTGAACTGATTGTTCCGCTGATTCCAACCAAATCACCATAGCTTTCCAATGCGTCAACAATAGGTTCATAGCCGTTTGAATACATTACCGCACCTAAAATATAAGCAATTTTCAGTTCTTTATTAAGTTCTGACGAATTTGTCATTGTCCTTCCCTTAAGCTTTTGAGTGATATAAGCTCCGGCGTTTTTGTTCATGTCCGCAAGAGCCGAAAGTTTGTCTTTAAGCTCATCGCTTTCAAAATAAATATCATTAATATACGACATTACATCACCGATGCCGCCGTCCGCCAATCTTGGCATAAGAACATAGCTTTTATAAAGATTCGTGTTCTTTTCGGATTCGTCAAGCTTTAAATTGTTCTTTTTCACATACTCATAAAAACCGCTTAACGCCTTTTCCGTCGGCTCGACGTCAAAGCCGAATCCCAAATCAAATATATTATCGTTCAGCACCTTCTTAAATTTTGTATATGCATCGGCTTCCACGCTGTTTGCCGCAGCATTAAGTGCGGCAATCGCCGTTTCGTATTTCTCGGGATTAACCAAAGAAATCTCAAACTCGTTCCTCTCTCTGCTTGCATAGTCAACAACCAAAGCCTTGTACACACCCGATGAACCTTTAAAATCAATCGAGAATGAATACCCGTCCTCGTCCGCAACCGTCTGGCATACATAAAAAATGCTTTCTTCTATATCCGTGCCTTTTAAATCATCATAATCTCTGCCAATGTTCAATATTTCAAGCGTAACAAAGCTTCCGCTCTCTGCCGTGCCTGAAATATTAAGAACACCCTTGTAATTATCATAGCTTATATCAGACCTTGTTTCAGCCGCAAACACCCCAAATGACATACTCATAATACAAGCTGTAATTCCCGCAAAAATAATTTTCCTCATATCATTTAGCTCCTTACTTTACTGTTATCGAGTTTATAATCGGTCTTAAATGATTATCCCAAAGCATAAGCTTAAACTCTTTCACTTTCGTTATATCTTTTATTTCAAACACTGCGCTTGACTCTCCCGTTTTATCGTCTCGCCATTGTATATCCGATTTTCTTGCTTCGGCAAGCGTTCCGTCATCTCCGTACAAAACGCCAAAGAAAGCAAGAGAACCCCCATTCTCTGTTGTATCCTTGATTTCAAGGCTTGCCGTCACCGTGTCAACGTTTTTTATCTTTTCCATACTCTCTATTCTGCCGTTTTCGTTGTACAATTCAACACTTATATCATATGGTGAGTTGTTTATAAAGCTTTGGCTCTGCTTTCCGTCATATACACAAATGCCGTATAAATCGTTACCGCTTATATCAAACTCTGCATTATATCCATGCGAATTTTCGGCGCATACCTGTTTTACATATACAATCTCACGCCTGTCTAAAATGTTCTTATATACAACCACGGTTACAAAGCCGCTCTCGTCTTTGATTTTGCCGCTTACGCTTACATGACCGTTTTTGACGTTGACTTTCGGATTTATTTCTCTCGATGAGCACTTTATATAAACAGGCTCTTCGCCAACCGTGATGCTTTGTCCGCTTATCTCGTTTCCGTACATATCATATACATATGCAATATGCGTATTCGGATAAAAAAGTGTTCTTGCGATAACATTAACAGACTCTTTATCATTTTGGGTTAAGGCAAGCATATCGGTTTTGCCGCCCGTTGTCCAAAAGGCAAAAATATCACTTTCATCATACTTATCTTTAAATCTATAATACTTTTGATTGCCGTCCGTTACCTTTTCGACAAATTCCGCATCAACCAAAAAGTCATTCAAAAATGACAACCCAACGCATGCGGGCTTTGCGGTATAATCGCTGTTGATTATGCCGAAATTCTGCTCAAAGTCGCTCGGATCGGTTCCCTTTTCTCTATGATTATAAACCGACATCCCCAGAACACTATGTTCTGTCTTTGCAATCATCACCATACGCTGTAGGTTTACCGCCTGTTCAAGCTCGGTATACCCCTTATTTTCATTATCATAACTAGATGTCCCGATTTCGGTAATCCATATAGGTATATCTTTTGCTCCGGCACTATCCAATGTCTGTCTTGCAAGCGCAATCTGATTTTCGGGATTTAGTGTTGTTCTGACATTTTCATCAAAATAATATCCCGTGTTCGCATATGGGTGAAACGAAAAAACATCCATATAATTTGCCGCCCCGGCCGCAAGCATTTCCTGCATATAATCAAGAGCCGCATTATCAAGGCCAAGGCTTGTATAACCGATCGCCGTAATCGCTCCGCCAAAAACAAGAGCATCCTTATCGGCCGCGTTAATTGCCGAGTATGCTGTCTTTAGCACCTCGCAATACTGAGTTCCCGTATTTGATATACCATTGGTAAATGCATCAAAATAATCCGGTTCATTCCATATTTCATAGGCATATACCTTTCCTTTAAATCTTTCTGCGACATATGTACATAAATTCCTGTATGCCAAAAGAGCTTCCGACGACACGGGAAGTCCTCCGTTATCGTATAGCGGATGGCTGTTTCCTATATTAAGGATAAGTTTTTGTCCGCTTGCATGTATTTTATCCACAAATTCAACCACATTTGACGGAATACCATTCTCTGATGAAACATCAATCTGTGCCCACTCGATATGATCACGAACAACGCCGAAGCCGCTGTCTGTAATAAGCGGAAGATTATAATCGGCATAATCTCTGCCGCTCCAGATAAAATGCGTCTGTGTTCCCATAAAATCGTTTGACACCATGTTCTTTTTCATGCAGGAAAATCCGCCGCTTTTTTCAATCTTTCCGAACGTTCCCGTCAAGGTTACATCTATGGTATAAATTCCGTACTTTAAAGGCTCTGCAGATATACCCGTAACCTGTACGGTTTTCGCCGGTATCACAATATTTTGTGTATTGCTCCACACTACCGCACCGTTCGAATCTTTTATTACGTTCAAAACCTCGACCGCCAAATCAACGTTCGTTTTATTTGCCGCCGTCAAATTCCATGACGCTTTTTTATCATATATGATGTTACCCTTTTTATCCGAAACAAGCGATAAATCTACATTTTCTTTTGTAAAGCCGCCTACCGCAGACACAGGGGAGCAAAACGCTTCCCCTGTAATCGCCAGCAAAATTATAATCAAGAATGCTGATATCAGTTTCCTCATAATTTGTTTTCCTTTCATGCACCAATCGTCCCCGATATATTACCCTGTCCTTCGGCAAGCAAGTATTACCGTATGGTTATCGGCGCACAATACGGATATGCTCCGTATGCGCTATCCCACATAAATATCATTACCGAGGTTATGCCTGTCATATCCTTTGCGACAAAGGATTTATTAAGCGCACCCGCACCGTCAAGAGCCGAGGTTTCGCCGATAACCTGAACATCATCGAGTGAGGTTCCCGAATAATATGCAACGATATATGTTATATCCATGTCGGCTGCCAAAGTATTTTCATATGCTGCATTTATATTCAATGTATCACCGGTTGCAATTTCCGAAAGCTTTGCGTCCGCATCACCCTTTTTCACGCTGATGAGAGCCGCCGCCGTACTGCCTTTCGCCGTTGTAAAGTTCAAAACGAAAGCATTTTCCATTGTTTGATTCTTATTATTCTCAACAGTATTGGAAACCGTCAGCTTATAAGCTTTTTCGGGCTTCAAGCCGTTTACGGTCATAACATACTCCGAACCCGAAACCATACCGCTGAACGGAATCGTATTACCGTCCTGTATCAGTGTTACCGCACCTGTCAGGCTGTCAGCTTTCATAGAAGTTCCGAAATCAAGTGTTATTGCCGTAATTCCCGGTGTCGGATTGGTTATATCCAAAACAGATTCGCCTTTATAATCCGTCATATTCACACTTTTATCGGTCAGCTCGGGTCTTGCAACAAACTTTTCGATTTTTACATCATCAAGATATGTGTATGTGCCTTCCGACGCCCATGTTCTGAGGTTAAACGCCGCTATATCCGAGATTAAACCTTTGTTATCAACATCATGCAACTGAGCATCTATACCGCTTCCAAGCTTATTACCGTCCGCATCATAAACGGTTATTTTGTTGCTATGCGTATCCAGATTTATTATGTTCTCAACAGTAACCCAGCCTTCCGCCATACAAACCCGATTCACTACCGCTCCGTCAGTCGTGGAATGATAAACCGCTCCGTTGTACACCTGTGCAAGCACATAGTTTGTTCCGTTGCTGCTCTTTACGAATATAGGAGTATTCATTGTATCTTCCACATAAACAGAATAAGTAAACCTCACACAATCCTCAGATACCTTTGTAAAGTTCTTTGTAAGCTCGCCCTGCGCAGTGCTGTTCTTTGCAATACCGATTGAATTATTGCGTTTTGTATCGTTCGGTATGACGTTTTTAAATATAACATCAACACCTTTAGCGGTCAGAGTACCCAGCGTTTCAGCTGTCATGGAATCAAAGTTTTCTTCCCAAAGAATATTATTTTCGGGTACTTTTACAAGATAATTTCCCACTCTTACGCTTATATCGTCAAAATATGTTACTCCGCAATTTGATGTCCAACCGCCTTGAAAAGCAACCGCCGCAAGGGTGTTTAAGTTAAAGTCATTCTCGCCCTGTGTCAATATATCACCGTTTTCATCTACCCATTGTGCGATAGACTTGTGATTGTCAAAATCGTACATCGCATTAAACGTGTACACAGACCCGGCTGTTGCGTTATATGCCGCCGCACCGGCTATGTTAAGCTGTGAGTCATCACCGATTGACGCCTTTGCATATTTTCCGTTCCACGCCCCAGCCGTATCGGACGCAATCAAGTTGAAAAAGTTATTGCCGGGGGTGACTTTCATCGACCATGTAACCTGTCCTCTCGATACCGGTTCGGAAAGGTTCATAACCAACGCTTTTGTGTTCTTTTCGGTTACGGCAAGCGCTCCGTTTTGTATTTTCAAATTTTTGTTGTCCGTATAATCCTCTTTAAATCTGGTGTCACCATCGAGTGTTGTCATCTCGTCAAAGCTTTCAAGGAAGAGATACCCCTCCGGCAGGGGATTCAATTCCGTATATGTATGATTTATAAGCAAATTATCAATAAGGTTGGATTTTGTGCAAGTTGAATTATTTCTGATTTCAACACTCGCAATGTCCGTCAAAGGAAGTGTGCAATTCTGCTCACGTTCAGTTCCGTTGGGATAATTCATCTTAAGCATTCCGCTTATCGTATCGCTCTCTGTGCTTCCGAGATTTAATGACAGAGTAACCTTCCACCAACCGGCCGGAGCGTCTTTATACGCCGGTCCCTGCCAATCGTTCGGGCTATCGCCGCCGTTTGTGTTAAACGCATACGCATACCCGTTCGCATGCTTATACATTCTAACAAGTTCCTTTACCGTTCCGCTTGAATCTTTAACTCTGAACTGAAGCCATTGACTTCCTCCGTGCCATACATCGGCGGAAACGGTAAGCGTTCCGATTTTTGCATTTACATCTTTTGTGATACCCGGCGAACCCGAATCACCGCTTGCACCTATTGCAAGTGCGTTGCCTTTTGTGCTTGCGCTGTCAAACTCAGCAGAGTCAACTATTGATACATAACTCGTTGATGATATGCCATAGTCACTAAGGCTTGCCGATCCGTCAAAATCCGCATTAACCAAGTCTACCGACTGTCTTGCGGCAAAGCCCGAAATCGGTATACAACTCATTGTTGCTGCAAAAACAAACACCAAAAATAAACTCAAACTTCTTCTCAAATTCATCATTTTAAATCCTCCATTTATTTTGTTATTTATTATTTTTCTTTATTTTTTCCATTCAATAAGATCAAGCTCATCGCCGTTATCCGCAAAGGTTTTCATTTCGTTGTGAGATATGTCGGTGTTTATTACCTTATCAAACAGCTTTACCGAAACGGTTGCGTTATCTCCGTTCATCTCATACATTCTCACAACATTATTTTTCGAATCCTCATGCTGTTTAACGGCCGATATAATAACGTTATCTCTGTCACATTCAACAGAGCCGAACTTTTCGGGCAGAATGCCGTCATGAAAAGTTCCCAGCACGTAACGCAATTCAAAGTTCAGTTCTTCTGCCTTTTTCTCTGCGCTCGCATTATCTGTATAAGGGAATATTGAATAAGTAAATTCGTGTTTACCCAAATCCATATACTCACAAAAATCGTCACGTTCGCTCTGCCCGAAATGATCTGCGTACGCCGCACTTCTCAACACTGTCATTCTCATCATACCGTCTTTTGTGTCATAACCGTACTTTGAATCATTCGCTATGCAAATACCACTGCTCGCAATCCACGAGCCACAGAACTCCTCGCCCGTATATCCGCATCTTGTGATTGTTCCGTAAGGAATTTTGGCAATGACCTTTTCATCCGTCATCGGGAATGTAAATTTCAAGGTTCTGCATTTTTCTCTAAGCTCTGTCTTAACCCTTACGATAAGCTCACAGCTATCCTTGTGCAATATATAATCTCTCACAAGCACCGATTCGCCACAGCTTGTCGTAACACGAATTATTTTTCTGATATTTCCGTCCTCGAGAATTTTAAATTCAGGCATCGAAAACATTCCGACCGTTGCCCCGAGCTCCTTTTCGTTATGCGCCCAAGTATCGCATTTTGTTTCATCAAGAACAACGGCGCTGCACGGCTTATCTATCAAAGCTTTCTTGCGCTCTTTGTCATAAAAATATTTTACGTCACCGGTCAATGCGTCAAATTCAACCTTGATTTTACTGTTTTCAAACACCTTTTCCTCGGTCTTGAATTCAACCTCGATATTTTCGGTTTGATTAGCCTTTTCAAACATTCTGTATACCGCATAGCCCATCGGCGGAACATCCGCCATAAATACGGTTGCAAACTTGTCGGCGGCCGAGTTCATCTGTTCACCGCGTATCTTTTGAAGCGGAATCTCGTTTCCGTCACTGTCGGTCATTCTTCCGACAATCGAATTTATAACAAGCTGCCTTTTTACCGTCCACGGGTGTGGATTGAATACAACAAGCGGCGTGCCGAGCTTTTCGTGCTGCCAAAAACGCATTTTCTCTTTATATGACGGAAGCTTTTCGCCCTTTAGCGTATCAATATTCCAAGCGATTTTCTGCATAGCAAAAACAATCGCCTGCTCCGCTATGCTCATCACCTCTCCGAAAAGATAATCCGCATCCTTTCTTGCCGACTTTATTATACAGCCGCATAAAATATCGTGAAACTGGTTGAACAACAAATTCTTCCATGCTTTTTTCAGCTTTTTAGCGGGGTAGTTCCACCCGGTAAGCTCTTTCGCCATAACGCACATCTTTTCGGCCGCAAGAAGATACCGTTCGCACTTTCTGTTTGCCGCTTTTATATGGCTTTCCGCACTGTAACAGCCGCGTGCATGGTGCTGAAGCTCGTCCTTAATAACGGGAAGTTTTTTGTTTTTCATTACCTCAAAATATTCCGACGGCGTTGCATAAACCTTTTCGCCTATATCGAATTTGGTTATAGCGTCAATAAGCTGTATAGTCGGGCCGCCGCCGTGGTTACCCACGCCGTAAAATGCCATCATCTCAATTTTCTGTTCGTCCGACAGCTCTCGCACTTTTGTCAGCTTGTCACGATAATTACCGAGGTCAATATTATAATTGGCAGGGTTGCGATACGCCGTCACGCGGCTTCCGTCATCACTCTCCCATGAAAAAAGAATTTCATCTCTGCCTTGCTCATCTCGTGACGGCCGCATAAAAATATAATTATCCATACCGCTCAATTTCAAGATTTTCGGCAGATTCGCATTGTGTCCGAACGAATCCACATTATATCCCGTCTTTGCCGTCACCCCGAATTTTTCTTTAAAATACCTCTGTCCGACAAGCGACTGTCTTGCAAAGCTCTCGCCATCGGGCATATTGCAATCCGGCTGAAGATACCAACCGCCCACGATTTCCCATCTGCCCTCGGCGATTCGTTGTTTTATTTCCTTAAACATATCGGGATCAAGCTTTTCAATCCACTCATAATAGGACGCACAAGCAGACGTGAACTTAAAATCCGTGAAATCCCTCATTCTGTCGAGGGCGCTTTTGAACGTTGCCAAAACCTCAGAAACTCCCTCGTGCCATTGCCACAGCCATACCGGGTCGATATGCGAATTTCCGATTAAATACATTTTCATTATTATGACCATTCCTTTCGGCTACGCTACAAGGCACAAAAAGATTATGAAAATGCACTTTTGCGTAGCTTTTCAACTTTTTTTATGGTATAATGTACTTGTGAAAAGCGGACACACTACAGAACACGTGGAGGTGAGTAGGCTCAACCGTTCGTTGGACTGTATTATTATGTGTGCCGGACATTCTTTCAAGCACAAATAAGTAGGGCATCGTACCCTGTAAACTTATCTTTGGAAAGACTGACTACTCGTTTTTCAATGAATGCCCAGTCCCTGTCTGTTTCCTCATAATTCAAAAAGGAGGAAAATTAAATGCCAAAAATTGTCTATCCAATATGCTGTGGCATGGATGTCCACAAAAACTTTCTTGTCGCTTGTATTGCTATCACTGATGATAAAGGTATTATCACTTACAAAAACAAACGTTTTTCTACATATTCTTGCAGTTTGCGTGAATGTCGTGATTGGCTTTTAAAATACAACTGCAAAGTGGCTTATTTGTCATACACTTTTTTATTTTATGTTTTTAATCTGTTTTTTTCAAACTTTGTCCTACCTTATTTGCCAAATTTTCATTTGTCTTAATTATATACCATAAAACCAGCGTATTGAATGTAATTTTTTATCTGATTTTTATAAAATTAGAGCAATATATTCGAATAATAAAATACAAAAACAAATATTTTATAAATTTTCGGTTAAATATTGTATTTACTTTTGTGAAATAAAGGTGTAAAATATAATAGGGATGTTGTAATTTGAAATATAAGCATATCTAAAGGAGCTGAGCCGAACATGGATATTAACAATCTGAAACAACTTTTAACAATGCCGATAGTATTTCAGGACATTCATCTGGATACGCTTGATATAGAAAACGCCGTTCATACGCCGGATTTCAATCTTCCGCTTCACAGGCACGCATGGTATGAGTTCAGCTATGTTCATTCCGGACGGTTTATTACCTCAATGGACGGGGTCGAGTTCGCCACCTCGGCCGGCGAGTGTATGCTTATTCCGCAAGGGAAGTTACATTCAAACAGATTTGATATTCCCGACGACGGCTTTTGTATACGTTTTTCGCTTCATAAAGAGCCGAACGCAAAAGGTTCCGGTTTTTATGAAGAGCTTATATCAATCATAAACGTACCTCGGGCGTATTCGTTTAAGTTAAATATATCGCCCCTGTTGGAATATCGATCTTTTTACAGTATTCAAGTTGCTTTTATGGATCTTCTGTTTAATATGTACGAACTGTTTAATCCTAATCCGACTGTGATAAAACCGTCAAAATCGGAGCTGACTAATCTTGTCATAACGTATCTTAACGAAAATTATAAAAACAAAATATATGTTTCGGATATAGCAAAGGTTCTCAACGTCAGCTATAGCACCCTTTCAAGAAATTTTAAAGCGGCAACGGGTCTTACCATTATCGAAAAGCTTACGGATATACGAATTTCCGCCGCCAAGCCGCTTTTGCTCGATTCAAAGTATACCGCATCACAAATTGCAAATATGGTCGGCTTTGAGAATGAATACTATTTTTCAAAGGCATTTAAGCAAAGTGCCGGCGTCACTCCGTCCAACTTTCGCAAACGAATAATATCCTAACCGAAAGATAAAAGTTTAAAAAAAGCAAAAGGCAGAGAGTCAAGCTTGGCTCTCTGCCTTTTTAGGGGAATTGGAATTGATGGTTTAAAGAATAATATCCTGTGGTTCTACTTCCTTAAATTTACCGTTTTCAAACACAACCGCAAGTCTATGTTCAAGATCAAATTTAAAGTTACATAGCAACGCCAAAATTCTTTTGTTTGTAACATAACGCTTAATATAAATCTGTTTTGGCATAACATATCTAAAAATATTCTCAAAATTGTCTGTTATAAATGTTTCATAATTATTTATGCACTACTCTTTGGAGTAGTATAAATTCAAAAAAACTCTTGACTTTTTCAAAAAATTGTGTTAGCGTATAAAATATACCGATTAAGAACGGAGGCTTAAAACATATGAAACACACACATCGTTTTAACGAGTCAAACAATAAAATTCACATGTATATTCAAGACAACGTGACCAATGTATCATCGCATTGGCACGACCATTATGAACTTACATTATGTCTCGGCGGCGAAGCGTGGTCAACCGTAAATAACGAACGTTCGTTCTTTAAAAAAGGCGATTTGATTTTTATGACGCCCTCTGACTTTCACAGTTTTGAGATTATTTCACCATTGCAATTAATCGTTATAACCTTTCATATATCCGGTCTGCCGTACACGGGGCTTACGGAAATTTTGTATTCCATTAACTGTAACACTATAACGTTGAAAGAAAAGGAATTTAATGATATTCAATTTTTCATTTATAAATTACAAGAAGAATTGGACCCCGAACGTAAATATTCATATTATTATGCCGAAAATATATTTTCGTGCATATTAATAGAGCTTTTTCGCCATAATGATGAACAGCCGAACAGCAATACAACTAAAATAAAAAAAATTCTGCATTATATAAACTCGCATTTTAAAGAGGAAATCACGTTAAAGGATGTTGCTGATTATGCCGAAGTAAGCTATTCGAACATAGGAAAATATATAAAGACTCATCTTGGCGAAACTTTTCCCGAATATCTTAACAAGGTTCGGTTGGAATACAGTTGTCAGCTTTTATTAAATTCATCAGAACCCATCTCGGATATTGCCAATTTTTCGGGGTTTTCGTCATCGTCATACTTCTCAAAGATTTTCAAATCAAAATACGGAATTACACCGCAGGAATACAGAAAACGCTGTGAAGAATGATTGTTTTGAGATAAAAAAATAACTCCTGCGGCAATTTTTATTTTGCCGCAGGAGATTTAAAATTCCCGGATTTTCGCAAAGAGCCATTACTTTATTCACCTATGCAATACATATCTTTTAAAGTAATAAAACGTGTATGATTGTTTTTGTTTTTAAGCATATCGTCGGTAAATCCTGACTTTGAGAAAAAATAAAAGTATTTTTCATCAAAGCACCCCATAGCCTCGGCATACTCCTGCATAAGCAAAAGTTCATCCGAACCGATTTTATCATTTTTGAATTTACACGAGCCTATAATGCCTTCATTTCCGTCTGCCGAAGTTACGACAACATCTATCTGCGCCTGTTTCTTGGTTTTTGGATTGCCGCCCCACCATTGCCCGATTTCCGACATATTAAACGGCAGCAAGTTGTCATAATACAAAATGTAATCTCTGCACATTTCTTCAAATATGATTCCCATATAATCAGACAATCGTTTGGCAACAACCTCATCATAAGATTGCTCGATTCTTCCCGAAACAATTGCCGCTGAGTCAACTGCCGAAATCATCTTGCCTGACGGAACACACAATACCATTATCGGCGGAAAGCATATATTCTTTTGTCTATAGTTCAGGCTCAATCTTTGCCGTTTTAGCAAGAATGATCTGCATAATAAATGAGCTCGCCGCGATGGTTATTTTATACTATATTACACTTAAAAGGGCTGAAAACCATAGTTCGGCTTTCAGCCCACAAAAAACTACTTAGATTATATTCTCATTTCGGAATAAATTTCGAAGTCTACACAAAATTCGGGATTGTCCCTAAAATATAAAAACTATAAGCTTTTATACCATGCACCGTTCAAGATATTGATTACCTCGCTAAGTTCGCTCGGTTTACTCCTCACAAGCCATAATTCGGAATATTCGTCAAGCCATTTTTTAAAATTAACATCGCATTTTATATTATACCCGTCAATTCTTGCGCATAAGTATATTACGATCAAAAAGCCTTCTGCCGCGCATATCATTTCACGCTTTATCGTTTCATCCGAAAATGCAAGATTTTTTATCTCGGCACAAATACTGTCCATTTTATGTATCGCGTCAGCATAATCATCATACGGCTTTTTTGATTTTTCGTCGGCATATCCCTCTATAACCTTTCGCCAAGAGAAAACATTTTTTATATCGGATATTTTCGCGACAATTTCGACCGTTTCAGAGTTACCGTAAATTTGAGTTGATACTTCTGTTCTGAAATCCTTATCCGCAATTATTTTTTTATTCCACGCAATTGCCGCGCTCAAAACTATACCGTACATCGCGGCTGTAATACTTGCGATATTTCCGTGATCACCCCAGTTTGTAATCAAAAGTCCGTCAGCATTAAACCTATATCCGTATTCGGCAAGCTTTGATATGTTACCCTCTTCTGTAATTATATCCTCTGAAAACGTATCCCACGAGCTTGTACCGGGGCAGACTATTTGTCGCTTTCCGCTCTGTGACATTTTTTCAAAATTGTCGATTTGCGGGTCTTTGGCATAGCACCAATTCAAAAAGATAATATTATTCGGCAACTTGTCAATGTATTCGGGATGTTGAAGAATTATATCTCCCCACATCATAACCGTCTTGCCTTTTTGATTTAAGTATTCGGCAATTTTACTCACAAAATCAACATAAAGTTTCGCTTTGTCTTTGCCTTTATTCACGCCCGTTCCCAAATCGAATGTTTCATCACAACAGATATTAAACGTATCGCTTGACGAACATTCAAGATATTGGTCAATTAAGCTTTTTATAACCTCAAAACTTTCGTCATTTGTCGGGTTGATTGTATGATGCAGAAGGCGTTCAAGCCAATAATGTGATTGTGGAACGTAATCGGGCAGCTCCGACAGATGTTTGTACTTTCCCTCTGCCAAAAGGTGATACAAATGTCCGAATGTGGATATTGACGGTATCAAATCGATAAACTTTGACTTACAATATGCATCCAATTGCTTTATTTCATCTTTTGTCAAATAACCGAGTTTTTCTCTGCAAAATTCATATTCTTTAAACTCAAAGGTGTGTTCAATGTAAAGCTGTAAGGAATTCATCTTATAGTATGCCATGGTATCGACAAGCTCTTTTAATGTTTCAAGAGTCGGAATCTTGCCGCGTGAAACATCGTGATATAAACCTCGATATTTCATATCGGGTTTATCACATATTTTCTGACAATAAACTATACCGCCATGTTCGCCGAGCAACCATTTCAGCGTTTGCAGCGCGTAAAACGCACCATTTGCACCATCAGATAAAATTTCAGCCTTATCATCTTCTATCTCAATTGTATATTCCTCGCAATATTTGTTTCCCATATTTATATAAACCGGAAATCCGTTTTCACAATTCTCACGAATTCTGTATGCTTCGACAACAACACGCTTGTCGGCTTTATCGTTAAAGCTCCATTTAATCTTATTTAAGTCAACGGTTTTATCATATAAAAACCTGTTTTTAACCTCAGGAATAATACTCATTTTAATCTCCTTATTTGTCATCCTGTTAAGACATAAATTTTACAAAAATTTTTATTCAAAAACCCACGTTGAAATCGAATTGGGCAAAAGTTCACCATACCACCATTTTTCGTTATAAAAATACTGCATCTGAACCTTGTTTTCGTTTGTATTGGTCAGCACAAGAATATGCGAACCGTCTTTGTTCGTTGCCGCCGTTCCTATAATCGGAAAATTGTGCTTTCTCGAATAATAACACATTGGCTGATAATCACCGCTTATCTCAACAGGATATATCTTTGCCCCACGCTTTATGAATCTGGAAAAATGCATAAAAGCGTGATACTGTCCGCTGTACTCTATCTCACCGCTTTGCGAATTCAGAGTTGCAAGTCCACCACACCAGAACGGTCCGACATTGGGTTCACCCCATTCATCAAGCAGCAAGTTCCAGCCGGTAAAACTTTCCGCACCGCAATTTAACGACCTTCCTATGACGATTCCCCACTTGCACCAATCCACATCATAGTTATCGGTAAGCCGAGGTCCGCCCTCTGTATAATGCCATTTTAAATTCGGAAATTCTTTCTTTAACTCTCCCGCCATTTCGGGCGTACCGTCATAATAATGAAAGGCGATCGCATTGCAAGCGTCAATAAGATTCGGAAAATCGTTAAGCTGGCTTTTAACCCTCGTCCAACCGGCAAAACTATGATCATACATCCATATTTGGGTATTCATTCCGTTTTCGTTTAATTTTTTTCGCAATATACTCACAAATTCAGCCTCAGTATCCGGGTGCCAAATACACGCCGGCATACATCCGAAATGATGCGTTTCCGGTTCATTTTGCGGTGTAACGGCACCTATCGAAATTCCCTGTTCTTTATACGCTTTGAGAAACTTTATTATATAATCTGCATAACAGTCTATGTACTCGGAACGCATATATCCGTCATACATCGTTCCGCTTGTTTTCATCCATCCGGGCGGACTCCACGGTGACGCAAAGAATTTTAAATCCTTTTTATGCGCCATAGCCTCACGCAGCATCGGGATAATAAATTTCATATCTTTTTCTATCGAAAAAGACTTTAACTCCATATCCTTTTTATCGCAGTATGAATATACGTTCGGCGAATAATCGCTTGATCCTATTGAAACCCTGGCAACGGACAGATTCAATCCGTTGCTTCCGTATATATCGGTTAAAAAATCATTTCTGACACCCTCAGGCATAAGAGATAACTCATAGCAAGAGCTTCCCGTTATTGCAACACCGAATCCTGTAAAACTTTCACACATCGGTGTTTTCGAGACCGAAACAACACATAAATTATCAGATTTCTCATTGTTATAGAATAATCCCTTTTTGGCAAATACGTTCTTTTCGTTTGTTGTGTATAATGTTGCTTTCATATTATTCATATTCCTTTATAGTTTTGACATCAGTATTTTATTTAAGATTGGTTGTTACAACGGCAGTTTTAAGCCCGTTGGATATTGCATATACTTTCAATGCTCCCGCAGTTTCACCGACCTGTACCGCAACGGTACAACGTCCCGATTTCATTCGACGTTCGGTGCATTGCGGCGGTATGTGGTCGCATATATTCGCACCTGTTCCGATTACACGTCCAAAAGAATTTGTTTCAAACCTGACCGTCGGTTCGGCATCGGGAACCTCTCTGCCGCTCGAATCAACGCATACACAGCTGAAAAGCAATATATCACGCCCGTTTGCTTGTTTAACCGTGTTTTCGGCGATAAGTTCAAGCGCAACCGGTTCGCCGGTTGTTTCGATAAATTCCTCGGCACATTTCTTTCCGCCGTTTCTACCAATGGCTCTGATCCCGCCCGGCTCATAATCGACAATCCATTCACCGTGACCGAAGCGTTCGATTTTTTGCGCTCCGAGCGATTTTTCGTTTAAGAAAAGTTCAACCTCGTCACAATTTGTATATACCCACACCTTTATCGGCTCGCCCTCTAAGCCTTTATGATTCCAATGCGGCAGGATATGCACCATTGGCGTATCGCTCCAGTGCGATTTATTCTGATAAAACGCATCTTTTTTCTGTAAATACAAGTCTATCGCACCCGAAACGGAGCAAAGCCGAGGCCATACACACTCACCGCGATGTTCAAACGCAATCCATTGAAAGCTGCCCGATACCCACTCTCTGTCACACATAAATTTCCATGTTTTCTCCCTGCCCAAAAACCACTCGTTGACATCTATGTCATAAGAGCTTGTGAACGCAGACGGGTCAAGATAAGAGCCGCGCGTTGTTGCCGTTGCACAACATTCAGTTGATACAAACGGCTTGTTCGGATAAAGCCGATGAATATCATCGTATTGATTTAGGTTATAATTCACACCTATTACATCGACCAAATCAAGAACCGTGGAATTAATCGGGTCATTTGATACCGCCGTTGTTATCGGACGTGACGAATCAAGCCGCCGTGCCGCTGTAATCATATTTTCAGCAATCCTTCTTCCCTGTTCGGTTACATGTTTGGGTTCTTCGTTGCCTATTGACCACAAAATAACCGACGGATGGTTTCTGTCACGCTTAATCAATGTTTCCAACTGAGATATTCCCTCGTCGGTGGATTCATACCAACGTGTCTCGTCCATAACAAGAATACCTTTTTTATCCAAGGCATCCATTGTTGCCTCGGCGTGAGGATAATGCGATGTACGATATGCGTTTGCTCCCATTTCTTTTATCAGGTCAATTCGGTATTCATATATGTTATCGGGAACAGCCTTCCCCGTAATGCCGAAATCCTGGTGAGAACAAACTCCTTTCAGCTTTATTTGCCTGTCGTTTAGGATAAACCCTTTTTCGCTGTCAAACCTAAATGTTCTGAATCCGAATGTATCCTCTGTTTCATCAATAAGCTCGCCCGTATCGGTTTTATAAATTCGTGTGACAAGCGTATAAAGATCAGGCGCATCCGTATCCCAAAGCCTTGGTTCTTTTACATCAATACACTGTGTGATAACCGTTTTATCCTTAAACGCCGCAGTCATATCTGTCGATGTCTGAGCAATCACGCATTGGTCGGAATCGAGTATCATTGAGCGGATACATATATCTTCGTCTTTCATCGATGAGTTTATGATCGTTGTTTCAACATTAACGTTCCATTTATCCTCCGCCTTGACGGGGTTTATATAAACTCCCCAAAGGTCAACCGCAACAGGGTTTGTCTTGATAAGCCAAACGTGGCGGTATATTCCGCCGCCTTGGTACCACCAGCCCTCATGAGTTGAGCTGTCGGTATAAACCGCAAGGACATTTTCTTTGTCAAAATAGGCAATATCCGTTATATCAACCTCAAACGGCGTATAGCCGCAAAAATTGTGCTTCATCAAGCACCCGTTGAGATACACGGTTGCATTTGTGGCAACCCCCTCAAAATACAGCGTTATACGTTTATCCGCATCCTCTTTATCCAACGTAAAGTGCTTTCTGTACCATGCGTTTTCGTATTTCAGATACCCGAGTGCCTGAGGATATTCCGGACTCGGCGCTTGCTCAATTACATAATCATGCGGCAAGCTTACGTTCTCCCATAAATCACCGCTCATCTTTGACGGATCATATGAATCGGACTCATCTTTATAATCATATGCCGCTGCACCGATTAACATTCTCTCGGTCTTTGCCCCCATATAATCCGGTCCTTTCATAACGGTGTTGCGCATGCACAGGTCGCCACGGTGAAACTTCCATCCTTTATCAAATAATATTTTTTCTCTCATTGCTCTGCCCCTCTATCATTTTTTTGTTTTCATCTGGTTTTCAAAAGCATAAACAGCCACCGATATTTCTCGACGGCTGTTTGGGATTATATCATATTATCGTATTATTGTAAATAACCATTATTGTTTTAGATATGCACAAAATTGCTATTCATATTTTATGTATATTATTTTATCATATCAACAACAGGTTTAAAATCATTCGTCCAGATAAACAAACGCCAATTCTGAGTTCCGGATGTTGTCGGAACAACTTTTTCTATCCTAAATTTAATTTCGTTCGGTATAGAAAGCTTATTCATCTCTACGTCTCTTAAAACATCCGCGTTGTCAACTGTATCATAAACACCCTCAATGTAATTATACGTTGCGTTATCAACAATCCCCGTTGTGTTTGTGCCGCTTATCACAACTTTATATCCCGATGCGTCATTATCGGTTTTTGATGTTGCCGGAACCCATACAGTCTGTGAAGTTCTTTCTACCCCCGATGCTGTAAATGACCTTCCGTCTATTTTCTTAAACAGCTGCATATCCGAAATTGCAATCTCTCCCATTCCGCCTTTGAACTTCAAAGCAACCGAAACAGGGTTTGTCGCTTGTGCGGCTGAGTTTTGACCTTTAATATCGGAACTCATTTTCAGCATTGCGTATGAATCATCATCCGGAATTGCATTCAAAGTCAACTTATAAGTCATTTTGTCCTCCGACAACTCGCCTGTTGCCAACGCAGCGCCGTTTATATCGCTCAAAGTTATTTTATTTGTCAATGTCTCCGCTGTTTCGTTTAAAGGCTCGCTGAACTTAATCTCAATCGCTTTTGTCAGATTTGAAATCTCGTTAATTCCGTCTTTTAACACCATCTTGCCGGCATCAATATCTACTGCGTTTGTGTTTGTCACTGACGGCTTGGTTATATTGTTCAGACCGTATACCTTAAAGTTATCAATATCATCACCCGGAAGGTTTTTCCAATCCTCCCCGTTTTTCTTCTCCAATCCTATTCCGATACCGTAGATATTATTCCATTCGCTCATTAGTCTCCAATATTGTGCAACCGAGCCTGTAGAAACGACATTGGATTGGGTTATATTATTTCCCTCGCCGAGATATGCCGTCACTCCGTTTTGAGGGTCAAACTTAATTTTAATGTGATTCCAAACGCCTGAATCAGGATTAAGAGTCTGATTGCTGCTGTCGATAAACTCTTTTGTACCTCCCCAACGACCGCTTCCGTATCTGAGAGTTGAACCGCTCACTCTTATTACCGGGTCTTCATATACTCCACCGTTCCACAACGAGGGCGCTGATGAACCTGTACCATAGAATTTTTCTTTAGGATAAAGCGCAAGTCCGAGAGGTCTGTCCGAATCATTTTTCTTTAAATCAAACTCAACGACAAAACCATTGTTTTTTATATCCGTAATCGGCTGGTCTAAACGTATTCTCGTTCTGTCTTCAACACCGTTTATCTTAGCGCCTTTGTCCGCCGTATTTGTTTCGGCGTTATAATTTCTTCCCTCTGTATGCGTAAATGATGTTTTAATCGGATTGTATAAATCGTTCACCCTAAAGTATCCGGCAGGCAAGCCGTAAAAATCTTCGCTTCCGTTACTCTTTGTATAATGACCCGTATAATTATCAAAATTTTCGGAAATATAATTTGAGTTATCCGAATAAATCCTAATATTATCAAACTCAACATCACCTGTACCGTCTGAATACAGTCTTATTCCGTTAAGTCCGCATTTATATGAATCCTGAACATTGTCTGTTCCGATTTTTACAACATCATACCAAAGTGTTTTCCATACCTTATGATACGGATGTGATGCCGAAAACGTTTCTTTTGTGTTATCGGCTTTTGTTATCTCAAAGTTATATTTTTCGCTTGTCATATCAACCGTGATTGATATATGATTCCAATCGGTATTATCTATCGTCGCGTTATCTTGTTTTAAAGTCAAACCCGGATCGGTAGATTTTGAACACGTATAAACATCGGTTCCGTTTTCGCCTGTGAGGTTACCTATAGCAAGATGTTTTTCATAATCCTCCGCCGCGGAATCAGCCTCACGAATAAAGCCTATTCCCCAGCCTTTTCCGCTTGTCTTTATATCAAATTCAACATTCAGCTTTCCCGATTGAAAGGTTTCAAACTTGTTCATATAGCTCGATGCCGCTCCGCTCGTCATTTTCAGCGTATTACCCTTAACACTATCATTTCCCACACTCGGTACTCTCGCCGAAGATTGAGTTGCCTGCCACTGTGGCGGTACGCCGCCAACATAGCCGCTGAAATCCTCATTCATATAATAATATTGTTCCGTATCATAATCCGATACGGTTTTGCTTTCGCCGACCGTAAAATCAACACTGTTTGCCGCATTTTTATATTCAAGATTATACACTCCGTTCGGAATACTGCCGAGAGTCAAAGCTATTGTGGATTTGCGATCGCTCAACGCCTCAGCTTTTGTTATTACACCCGAAACAGTTTCGCCGTTAGAATTCTTGACTGTAAAATCAGATGCCGATAAGTTTTCATCGGTTAATGCTCTTGATAAATCGATCTGAACCTTACCACCATTCTGTGCGACCAAACCGCCGTAACCGTCAATCTTTATTTGATTTGCGTTTGCATATTCCGCGTTCACACCGTGGAATACGGCAAAATTATCGATATATACGTCTGTTCCGGTTGTGTTGTTAAAATAGAACACTTTATTCGCATTTTTATCATTGTTTATTCCGACCTGAACACCGTCTACATAATATGTAATCGTGCCATTATCATAATCAAAAAGAACCTCTGTTTTATGCCACTTTAAATCATTGAACGGCTGAGTTGTTGTACCTTGAGTGTTTTTCCATGTATTCTGTTGAACCTCATAAAAGTCACCCAATTTAATACTTGCATACGGTCTGTTATCCCAATTAACCGTATCACCGTTATTTGTTTGCGCCTTCCACCAATCATACGGATTATCGTTGCCTGTATTCTCAACACCGTACAATTCCAAGGTCTTACTTCCGTCACTTTCGGCATTGCTGAACGCCGTACTCATCTTAACGTCAAAACTGATTCTGCGCACACCTGTTTTATAAACACGGTCGAATTGATAACCTATTATTGCTCCGCTGCTCAGCTTGAACGCTCTCGTTCCGACCGAAGCATCAACATATGTTCCCGTTGCTTGCGCTCTGTTCGGGTGCGCCGCCGCGTCAAATGCACAAAAGCCATCGGGCAAATCCGCATTAGAGCCTTGTTCCGATGTCCAACCCGAAAAATCCTCAAAGTGCGAAACATAAACCTTATTCACGCTCATCATCCCCGCGTTTACCGGTAATAATGACCCTAGCGTCATTGCCGCACCTATTGCCAGACTGACAAATTTTTTAACATTTTTCATTTTCTTATACCTCCGTTTAAATTATTTATTTTCAAATTCTTTTGTCACAATCGGCAGATTATTCGGATATTCCCAAAAGAATCCGTTTATTTTTTCCGCGTTGCTTATATCTAAAGGCTGATTATTTCCGAAGCTTATAATGCCTTTGTCGGTTTCTGAGATAATAACCGGGAAACGGTTTAAGGCGGTCATTTGCATATAGGTTTTTCCGTTTTCGGGATTAACCACGCTTTTATACCCTGCGACCGCATAGGTATACTTATGCTCCGGTTCGTCATTTGTTTTGATTACCTTAACTTTAAAATACGCGTTTTCGCCGTCTTTTTCTATATCTTCTGTGCTTATTACATACATCGCGTCATTTAAAGTTTTGAATTTTTCCGTATAATCAAGTCCCATTTTCGCGTTTGCACTCTCGCTTGCCGCAATATTTCCGCTTACGGACAGAGTATACTCCGTCTCGGGTTCAAAACCGCTCTCGGGCGTAAGCGAAATCGTCTTTTTGTCACTCGATACGATAAATGTACAAGCCGTTTCTATACCATTGTGCGTCAGCATAATATTTTCGGATGGGTTGCTGTCGTCAATCCCGGTTGTAAACTGTATATTTATTGCTGCTGTGCCGGTCGATATTTCACTCTTTTTGTTCTGTTCCTTCCCATCATGGCTTATATACGAAACCTTTTCGACATCGGGACACATAACGCCGTCAACATATCTCGGAGCTGTACGGAATGTAACGGAATCCTTCATCGGATTACTGTAAAACGCACCAGTTACCGAATCTTTTAATATAACATTGTATCTTCCCGGGGTTATAGCTCCGTTTATCTTAACATCGGCATATGTGTTTGAGTTTGAAGTCACCTCAAAGTCCGTTATACTGTCACCCGATGCAGAAGTTATGACTATATCGTCTTTTGTTATTTTTTTGCTTGCCCACTCGGAAAGGTTCAATCTAAACGTCTTTGACGCTTCGTCGATAACCTCGCTGTCCAAAAATCCGCAAAGATTTTCGCTGTCATTAAAGTTTTTGACATACACGTTATCTATGAGTATGTCCGCACTGTTGCCGGTTCTGAAATACAATGCTTTAAAACCGTTACAGTTTTTAAAGTAAACATCGTTTTGATTTATGAGATGTCCGTCAAAATAATATTTTGCAACGGCTGTTTCCATTTTTGCATAATCGCCGAAATACATATCTATATGATGCCATTCGTTTAATGTATAAGGTATATCGCTTTCGGCTGTTTGCCAATGCTGTGTCGACCATTGCATATCCTTGCCGTTTGTCTTGCCCGAGCCGTTATTTTGGTACGAATATATAATATTTTTATTCGGTTTGAACCAAGGTCCGATGGAATAGTTTGTTTCTAAAACCTTATCTTTCTCATTTGACATATTTGTTCCGTCGTACAATCCTATATAAAACTCGCCGCCCAATGATTGGATTTTTAAGTCAAAGCTTATATGAAACTGTCCCTCTTTTAAAATGTTGCCGAATTTCAGCACGGGTTCGCCGGATTTTCCGCCTTCCGCCTTGATTTGCATTACATTGGAATTTTTATCACCGTCATATACACCGCCGAACCAATTACGTTTTTCGGACTTAATATAGTTTTTGTTCGCGTCTTGCATATATGCATAATCCCAATTATCATCCGGTCCGCTTCCGCTGCCGAATCCCGAGTCATAATTGTTGAAATCATAATACATACTTGTCTCTTTAAAGTCGGCGGCGTATCCGCAAACTCCAAACAGTGATACCATAATCGAAATCAACAGTGAAATAATCGTCACTTTTTTCATTTTCTAATCCTCCTCTTATCTTACTTTAAAAGTGTAAGCCACGTAAACAACGATGTATCTTTTGTCGCGCCTATACCGCTCGCATACTCAATCCAGCCGTTTCTGTTTCCGCCGTCGCTCTCGTTTATCATATATGAAAAGCCAAGCTTATCTCCCTCTTTCGGGCGCTGTCCCGGAAGTAAAAATCCTTCCCATGGAATTCTTGCCTCATATATGGTTTTATCGCCTTTTCTCGTTATGCATATCTCGGCGTTTTCAAACTTGCCTGCTTTATAATAATTATCCTGTGATAACGTTCGGTATACTTCATTACCTTGCGGCGTGTGCGCCATAGACAGCTCGTTAAAGGTTGTCGAACGCTGTCCCGATACAGTATAACTCTCCTCACCATAGAAAACGCCGATCTGTATATTGTCCGCCTTCCATGTGTTCCAGCCGGCATACGGCTGATAAAAGACATTGTCCGTGACAACCGCCGCGAAATACAGATTATCCTCATCCCACATAAGTGACGCGCGGCCGCTCAAATCATCGGGACCTGTCCAGCCCGTGTTTTCTTTAAGCTGTTCCGCCTTGTCGGCGTACATCCACGTGTTATACTTCCACGCCTCGGGTTCTATTTCGCCGTCTATTTTCGGCTTTACCGCGGCGTACTTTGCGACAGTCATATCCGCCTTTGTGCTATAGCTGTACTTGACACCGTTGTTCAGATTAAGATCAAAGGCAAAATCGTATATTCCCTTTTTGACAAGCTTAGGAAGCTTAATCTTATATTCGGACTCAAGTCCTCTCGGGATGTTTCCTATATCGATTTTTCCGAGTGTTTTAAGCTCATCGGGAGATGTAAATTCAATCGTTCCCTTTGCAACATTCAATTTGGATGTATTGTTAAGCTTTAAATTCATCATCCAGTTATCAACGTTTGACGGGTCGATAAGTTCAAGAGAAATATCAGCGGTAACCGATTTTTCTATCGTGATAAATACTTGTGTGCTTTGAACAATCTTATCGCCGTCTTTTATATTTATCGTCACAATACTTTTTGTTCCGACCTCGCCTGTAGGCATAAGCTGAACCTCTGACTTGCCTTTGGTTATTTTATCCCCGGAATAATGCTTTACCGCCTCGGATTCTATCACCTCGACATCGTATTCCTTATCGGTATTATTTGTGTAATTTACCGCCACGATGTCATCCTTTGCGCCCGTTATATTGCTGTCGGATATATCCAAAAAGGTACTGTTGTCGTTCAAAAGCTCAGCCTTTGCGAAATCGCCCTTGACATACATCGGGCGTTCGTCAACCCAGAATGTAAACTTTCCGTCATTTCCGCTCATCGGCGTCATATTGCCGTAATCATCATATACCTCGACATAATCCGTTCCGAGGTCAACGGTGACAAGCTTTCTTGTCTTTCTCTCGGTTGTGTTTAAGGTCAGTATATCCTGATTAAATTTTCTGCTCTTGAACAGATTTATATAACAATTATTTGTATCGGAAAGTTTTTTAACAATATCCGTATCGGCAAAAATATAGTTGTGCCCCGTGAACGCAACATAGCCCTCCATCGGTATACAAATCTTTTCTTCTTGAGTCAAATGCTTATACGCCGGTTTGGTAAGTCCGAACATATCCTCGCGCAGATAAGCAATCGGTCCTTTTTGAGCAAAGTTATAAATTGCTTGTACGTTTGTCATTCCGATCGACTTATAATAAATGTCATATCTTGTCGAAAGGTTACCGTGCGTTCTTTGATCACCGTTTGTTACCGAATCTGCGGTTGTATATCCGACCTCATCATTTACGATAGGAAGCTCTTTGCCTGTCTTTTCTTTAATATAATCGCGCCACTTGAAAACCAAAGTCTCTGCGCCGCCGGTTTCGGTGAACGAAGTCGAATACGGGTGTGCCGAAAAAGCGTCAAGTCGGTCATATGCGCCGCCCTCGATTGTCCTGTCAAAGAAAAGCTGTTGTGTTTCTCTTCCCAAATCACAAACGGCAAAACCCATAATCTTAGCTGTCGGATCATACATATCTCTGTCATCCGCTATTGCGTTCACCATCTTACCATAGTTAATTACGCCGCCGAGCTTTTTATCCTTTTCTTCCGTAAATGTGTGGTTCGTTTCATTATAAATTTCATACCAATCTACTATATCGCCCGCGTGTTTCATCAAAACGCCAACCTCGCTTTTTGTTTTTGCCAAACTCTCGGGGGTGTTCGGTGTCGATTCATACGAAAATCCTGCAAGATTCGGACCGTGAATTATGGGCATCATCTTTAAGTTGTGTTTTCTAAGCTCGTTTGTCGTATAACCCATATAATCATTGTCATACACATCTTCGCCGGATTTTGATTCCAGATAGTTCGATAACACCGACCAGCGCACCCCCGCTGCATTGCTCTTTGAAATCACATCTATCATACCTGAAATTTCCTCATTGGTATGGTCGTGGTCGGGGTGTGCACATATGTATATATCTTGGTTTTTATAGCCGTTTTCATCGGTTTTAAGTATCGCGAATTGAGTCGGCTGTAAGAGCGAATGCACGTTATCCTTATCCGATTCGACTTTGACATAATAGTCATAGACATCACATCTGTCGCTGTCAACATTTATCGCAAGATCAATCGTTTCGCCGCCCTTAACCGTCACGTTATTCACTGTTTCAAAACACTTTATCTCATCGCGTGAAACACCATAACACGTAACCTCCGCAGTAATATCGGTATCTCTGAGATTTGTAAAGGTATTTACAATCTTTTTATCTTTTTTATACCACTCAAACGCGTTTCCCGATTCGTCAATCTTAACCGAGAGCCTGAGCGGATTTTGTTTTTCGTGCTTAATCAGCCTTACCGCGCCTATGGTAACGGGTGCGGTTGATGTTCTAAGCACTTGACGTCTGCCGCCTATCGCGGTGGCGCGGATTCTGATGTCCGCACCTGCACATCTTCCGCCGAAATATGCGTCATCAAGCTTGATTTTTACCGTTTTCCATTTATCCTGTCTGTTTAAGAACTCATAGTGGGCATTCTTTTGTTTTGTATTCAATCCGTCATACTCAACAAGAAAGAATCCTGTGAGCGCATTGTAATAATCAATTTCAAGCTCAAATGATGTTCCATCATTTACCTCATGAGCGAACTTATCATCGACATCGATATATAGATACGGTGACGAACCTTTAAGCTGCCAGCCCTCTCTTCCTGCCGCCGTAACGCCGTTATACGATGCCGACGCGCCGAGGGTCTGACTTATAAAGTTTATACTTTGCGTTTTCGCGCCCTTTGAACTGAGTTCGGCATAAGCAAGGTTCGGATTATCGTTTTTGCTCTCCTCCGCGGACGATACAACGCTCACAGATGCAAAAAGCATACATAAAATAGTAAATATCGCTGTTAATCTGCTCTTTTTCATAACAAACCACCTCTTTCTAATCATTTTTATTTATTGTATAAGCCGTACAAACAGGCTTTAACGTTTCATCCGAATCGAACATAAATAACGAAATACGGTCAAATTCGGGATAAGTATTGTCCCCGTCTTTTGGAAACGATACCGAATATACTTTATTTCCGTCCGTCATACTCTCTGCCGTATCGAATATGCTTGTAAACCCGACAAGACAATCATCTTTATACAAAGAGCAATACAGTCGGTACGGAATATCCCGCCCCGCCGCCGTGTATTCCACCGCGGCGGATACATTTGATAAATCCACCATTTTAAAATCATTTGATTTGAGCTTTAGTATTCCGTTCATTAAAAATATACTGATTTTTTCGGTTCGTCCGTCCGCAATGTCAAAGGCCAGCGGAACTTCGCAATCCTCAGAGGTAACATAAGCTCTGTAGCCGTCAGGCTGTTTCGGAACACCGAATTCAAAGCAAAAATAACCGTCGGTATCTGTTGTGCATTGATTAAAATACAGCGCGTTGAGCGGTGATAACTCGTCTTTATCGATGCCGTCCGATGCAACAATAACGGATACTTTCTTTCCGCTTTGTTTTGACGCGATAAAACCGTCCAGCACAACATTTTCGATTACTCCAGTGCCGCCTTCGGATTTTAACAAACGGTTTACATTTTTGCCGACGCATATATAAAACGGCTGTTTGGTGAGCTGATACTTTCCGTTTTTGTATATATCGCCCTCTTGTATTTCATTTCCCCAGAAATCATAAATATGTGTTTCTTTTCCCTCGCCTATCTTCAAAAATTCAAGCTCGAGAACTTCTGACGGGTCATCGCCCTTTGAGTGATACAAAGCATACACCTCGCGCTCGGGACAAGTATATTTGTATATATAATCTCCGTTTTCTTCATAAATATTATCGCCGTCAATCTTTTCGCACTTTGTCGCGTCTGCGACAAGGCTGTTATAATTCGCGACCGCGATATACGCCGGTTTGGCGGCATACGGATTTTCATCTTCGTGCGACTCGACTATGCCGAATGATGACTCGCGAATGCCGAGGTTTCTGCTTTCGGGGTCATCCGAAAAATCATAAATCCACGTTTTATCAATCATATTGCCGCCGTTGTACGCATCCGTAACAATTTTTGCACGGACAAGGTTAAGCGCCTGGTCATAATACGGATTTTGCGAATAGTTTGTACTGTTGTCGGGCTTATCATCGGTTGAAAAACCGCGCTCGGTATACCATCTCTCGCCGTTTGAAAAGCCTGTATACTTCTTTTTACTGTACGGTGCGGCGGTCCTTCCCGACATTAAATCATCGAAATGTTCAACCGTGCTTACCGCACCGTCCAAAAACGGGAACCAGTTTTGACCCATTCGGGGTGAGAATCCCGGTTCGGGGTCGCCGTCAAATCCGCGCTCTTTGTAATCATGAATTGTAAACGCATCATAGTATTGTTTATCCATTTCATTCATTGCTCCGTCAATGAAATAGTCCGCTTGATAACCGAGGCGAAACGCCGAGAACGCTCCGACCTTTATCGGCGAACCATTCTTTTGTACCGCGGCATATGCCGCTTTGACTGCGTTTGAATATGCCCCTCCCGCATCAACATATTTCGGAATTTGTTCCGACATGGGATAGTCGGCGGTATCGCCGTCTTTAATCACGCCGAGAGGTTCGTTTATAATCTCAATCATACTGACAGTGTTTTTGACAATCGGTTCGTTTATAAAGCTCGAAACATAGTTTTTGTATGCCTCGACATAGGTTGCACCGCTTGTTTCATCATAGACGGAGTTATCGGGGATACCAGAGTATTTTGCATTTTGACAGTATAATTTATTATATCCCGTCATAATCGCAAGCATCTCTATTCCGTATCTTTTTGCCTTTTCAAGAGTGTCTGTCTGCCGTTTATCAAGCTTATAATCGCTCTTTGACTTTTCGTACTTATCCCAGTTAAAATCATCTCTCGCCAGCCCCAAACCTGCGTTTTTCATAAGTCCGAACGTGGTGTCCGAATCCGCATATCTTGTCAGGTGCAATGATGCGCCGAAGGTTTTGTTAAGCTTTTCGCTCACCGTTGATTTTGCAAATGAAAATTGTTTTTCGTATTTTTTCTCCGCCTCATCCGTTACCGTAACATACAAACTGTATATTCCGTATTTCTCGTCTTTCATATTAAAATACAGAATATCCTCAAACGATTCTTGCGGATTCAGCAGTGTGCTTTCGCCTTTTACCTCTTTTCTTACAACCTCATCAACCTCTTGCTTGTATGAGTCATAATTATAATTTTTAAATACAATCTTGTATTCTATATTACAACTTTTTCGAGTATTCGCGCCGTTAAAAAACTCTATCCGAAATTTAGCCGTTTCGTTTTCATAAAACACCGGCGAAGTCCTTTCCATTCCGACCGATATTGTCAGATTGTCATTGTCCGCAAAGACAAATGAATTAAAAACAGTGAGCATCATATACAAACAGCCAAGCATCACCGAAAAAAATTTTTTCACAGTTCCGCCCCCTTATTTATATATGAACACAGCCCCCGGCTGTCCGTTATACGATGAAACGATTAAGTACGAACAGTTATTTCCGACCGACCTATAATCGACAATATCATTTACGCTTCCGTTGGAAATTCTGTTGTTTTCTCTCGCCGTGCTGTCATATATAACCACCGCTCTTCCGTTCAAATCCATACACTCATAGCCAAGCCCGTCGAATGACGCATCACCCATAACATATGTCATCTGAACGAATGTTCCTATCTTTTTATAAACCCAGCCGCGGCTCAGCTGTCGTCCGACAGACCTGTATGCATATCCCGAAAAATACCCCGGCAAATTATATATAATATCTCCGTAATTTCCGTATGCGTTGCTGCCATCCATATACTTTTGCGTTTCTCTGTCATACATTAACGCTATATCGGTCACACTTAAATCCGCCGCTTGATTCACAGAAATTATATCGCCTTGTGTAAGCGAATCCGGAATAGTTGTATTTTGATTTACATTATATGTTTTTTCTACTCCGTTTTCGTTTACGATAAGTGTTTTTGTCGTCATTCCGTCACTGTCAAGTCCCTCGCCGAATTCCTTAAACATCATCGAATTTTTACTTTGTGTATCTGCGCTTCCGACATACACAAGAACATCCGCATATGGGGTTGTTCCGTCGTAATTATATCCATACATTATTCTGGTTACATCCGCTGTAATATTAGAAATAGTGTTTGAAAAATACTTTTCAACATCGGATGACTTTTCACCGTTTACGGTTATATTTCCATCTTCATCAAGGTTCGGTATAGACATAAGTTTTGTACCCGATGAATTATAAACCAACGACATATCAAATCTGTTTAGCCAGCCCGTATAGTCCGCCTTATCGGACCACATTATTGTTTTTATTCTCGTGAGGCTTCCATCCTCAGCTTCCATTGATGACAGAGCCGCCGTATCTATTGCCGAAACGACATTGTTTTCATCGGCTTTATACCTAATAAGCTGTGGAATAACCTTGCCGCCGTTATCCGTTATCTTACCCGTCAAATCGGGAAAGGCTTTTAATACTTTTGCCGAATCTTTATCGGAATCATACTTAATCTCATCAATACTGATTTTGTCCGCCGCCGCATATGTATCGAATTTATCCGATGTATGGTCATAGATTCTGAACTTAATAACAGAACCGAACGCTTCCGTTTCGGCAACCGCCTTTAAGAGATAGCCTATCTTATAGTCGTTATTCGCACCCTCGGTAAAATATGCAACATCACCCGTTGAATCGAAATAAATCGTATATTCCGTACCGAGATATAATCTGTTGGCATTTTCGGCATAATATTTCTCATTGACATCATACTCTTCGCCTTCAACGGCAATCGTTGAGTTTGTCGCATTTATCGCAGTAAGTTTACCCGAAACCTTTTCAGAACATATAATTATATCAATCTTTTCGTTATCTGCCGACGGTGCGACCTCTGCTATGTACGGAAAAGCGGTGTGTATTTTGGCCGCCTGTCCGTCAGCCGTATGAATCGAAATATTTTCATAATCATCAAGACAGATACTCTTGTTTGCATTCAATGTATCATATATTGTTTTGTTGCTGAATCCGCCTGCCGCAATCGTGGTATAACATTTGATTATCATCAAGTCATAGCCCGAATTTCCGTCTGTATCTTTTAATACGACCATCCCGTGATTATAGCCATCGTTCAAATTATTCAACAGTTGTGATATACTTGAATCGTTCGGACGTCCGTTATAGACCACATTTACGGATCTCGGCAAAGAAACAGATATTTTTTTTGAAGACTCATCCGATTTTGAATATTCAAGCGTAAAGCTTTCGGAATTAAATGTGCCAATGTTTTTTGAACTTATTTCAAGTTCTCTGTCGCCCGATTCCTTTTCCAAGTATATAAGGCTTGCGCTGTCTTTTGTATCATCGGTTTTATATAAAAATTCCACATTGTTTCCGAGACAATAATCTACGTTCATATTCTCATCAATGTTATAAATCAGCCCGTCTATATTCATCTCATCTGCGTCCGCCGTGTGCTCGTCATCTATGCTCGAACCGTTCAAGGCATAAACCTTTCCGTTTTGCAGATATATTCTTTGGTATATCGATAAAAGCGTATCATCGGAAACATTAAAAGTATAATTGCCGTCGGATGTTATCCTGTCCGCCGAATACGTTCCGACCGTTGCTCCGTCAAAGAGCACTCTCAAACCCTCGCCCATTGTAATGGAATCGTTGTCAGCCACAGTGTTTCTTATCCCGAGTTTTGATGCCGTATATGTATATCCTGTCGGATATCCGCCGTTGGTTTGAGCCATAACACCATAACCCGCTGCGCGTATGACCATCGTCAGCGCCTCGTTATATGTAATTGGTGTATTCGGATTGAATTTTAAATCCTGCGGAACAGATACTATTCCGCTTTTGGCAAGTCCGTTGATGCTCTTTGCATACAGATTGTCTGTCGCAACATCGATAAACACCACACCTGCATCCTCTAATCGAGCATTTATCAGTTTTGCCAAAAAATCAGCAAATTCCGCTCTTGTCAAAACGGATGATAACTCAGCCGCGCTTACTTCGGTTTGTTCCAAAACTCCAGCACTTTGAAGCACCGTAATTTCCTTGCTGTAGTCATAGTTTGATTTATCGGCTTCCGCCGATGTCATCATCGGTATTGACAAACTTAAAATTGTCAATATACAAATCAATAAACTTCTTATTTTTGTTAAATAAAACTTTTTCATAATCAATCTCCTATTGCTCGCAATTTTGAATTGTCATCCAAAGAATTTTGGCTGTTTCGGCTCGTGTTGCGCTTTGTTTAGGATTAAAATTCCCGTTCTCATCGCCGTTTATTATTCCTGCTGCGCTGAGCTTTTCAACGGCCTCTTTTGCATAATCCGAAATCTCCTCCGCATCCGAAAGTTTTATGTTTTCGGATGTGTTATTTAATTTATAGTCGCATATATCAATTCCTCTCAGAATCATAACCGCCAAATCCTCTCTCGACACCGAATCACCTATGCCGAACTCTGTGTCCGAATATCCACTTATTATTCCGCTGTTGTATGCGCACTCGATATACTCTCTGTACCACTCGTTTTCGTCAACATCGAGGAACGGTACTTTTTTGCCGATAACGGAAAGCTTAAAGGCTTTGACAATCATCTTGACGAATTCTTCGCGCAGAACACTGTCCTCGGGGGCAAAGCGTCCCGGCTCTTTTCCGTTTATTATGCCGCTTGCAAACAAGCCTTCAACCGACGGGGTTGCCCACTCATATCCTTTCATATCGCCGAATACTGAACCATTTCCCTCATATTTATCCGGCATAAGGTCATCCGAATATGTTTTGCTTCCCATATTCGGGGTATTATCGGATGCCTTTCCGCCATAACCTCCGCCGGATGAACCTTTTCCCGAGCCTCCGCTGTTTTGAGAACCGCCGTTCTTGCCATAATTTTGAACAAAGATCTTAATATCCGAATAACCGTTTATGTCCTTTTCATTCATAAGTGCCTTACACATATCCGCGGTTATTTTTGAACCGTCAACACCTATTTCGTCTGCATATAATGTAAGGCAATCTTTAAGTTCGCCCGAACTGTCACCGTATTTTATAAGACACAAAATCATATTTTTTTCAACGGCACTGTTGTACTCATCTATACTTTTCGGATTATCGGCTTTCATCATTTTCGTGAATTCATCCGCAAAAGAATCCTTATAAAATTCATACACTTTTAAATCCTCTGCACCGAATCCGTCCGAATACTCACCAAAGCCTTTGAATGTATCGTCGGACAAAACCGACAATACGCACGCCTTTTCGGCCAATATACCTATTCTATCTTCGGTTAGAGCCAATTGGTTTATCTTTATGTATTCGCCCAAAATTGATGCAGCTTTTTCATAATCCGCATCATCGCCGATTGACGAAAATATTTTTATGTCATAACGATTATTTTCAAGTATCTCTTTTATTTTAACCGTATCGTCCGCCTGTGCCGCCGTCTTAATCTCACCGAGCCTTTGTTTAAGGCTGTCCTCATTCGCGAACCAAAGACTATCCTCTTTCACCGCTTTAAATCCGCTGTTTCCCATTCTGACGACATACTTACCGCTTTCTGCCAAGAAAATATTAAATTCATACGCACCGTTTTCATCCGCTCGAACAGTTCCCATAAAAGCTGTGTTCTCTCCGTTGTCGGTATATCCCGACCAAACACTGTCATCCGAAATGTTAATTTTATCCGATACTATTTCTATAGTTACGGTTGAATTCTTTTCGGCGTCTGTGCCTTTTATGTCCGTAAATCCCTTTCCCGTCAGCTTCATCGTCTCTGCGTTTGCAGCTGTACCGAACAGCATAACCGCGCTTAACGTTACCGCAAATGTTTGCATTATTGTTTTGTGTTTTTGCATTATAATACTTCCTTTCTTTTTATCATTGACGAGGTATTGTTTAACGCTAATATACATATAGCATTAAAGGAATACCCCTTTAATTTTTGTTTTTTCAACTCTTTTGATTTCAACTTTTTGTTTTCTTGTTGTTATTGGATTAAATTTCCGTGCATATAATGTATACAAAACCGTTCAAAACCCGTGATTGTTATTTCTATCAGTTGTTATGATACATAAATTTTAGTGATTTCATATAAACACATATTTGATTTTACTCTCACTTCTTGACAAATTCAGTATACCAGTGTATAATAATAAAGTCAATTTAGATTATTGTTGAAAAGTTGAGGATTGTTGTTATGAATAAAGTTTTTTTATCGGACGGAACGGTCGAATATACCAAATCATATCACGCGGATAAGCCATATCCGCTGTGGTTGGAATTTTGCGGTCACAGCTATTGCTTGCCCAGTTATAACATAACACGCGGAACAACATATTATTACACCATTGAGTATATCCTCTCCGGAAGCGGCTATATCAGAGAAAACGACACAATATGTCAGCCGAGCAAGGGTGATACTCACGTTCTGCATCCCGGTTCGGGTCAAATGCTGTACGTTGATTCGAACGACCCGTGGGAAAAAATATGGATAATTTTTTACGGGCCTTTGGCGGATACATTGTTTCAATCTTACAAGCTTACAAACCGTATTTTGTATAAAGGTCTTAATATAGAAAAACAGCTTACGGAAATGTTTGAAATTTATGATTCCGATAACCTTCCTCTTTATGAAATTCAAAGCAGATGCAGTACAATTATTTTTGATATAATTCAAAAAATGTATCTGTGCAAACAAGACAATAATCTTGATATAGAAAACGCATCCATAGCCGACAAGCTTAAAATACTCATCGATAACACATCGACTTATCCGATTTCTCTCACGAATCTCTCAAAAAAGCTGTATTGTTCGCGAGACCATGCAATTCATCTTTTCTCTGAAAAGTTCAATATTTCGCCGTACAAATATATGTCACAGCAACGTCTTAAGGCGATAAAAAATATGCTTGTGTCCTCAACAATACCAATCAATGATATTGCAAGCTGTATGGGGTTTTGCGATGCGGGATATTTTGCAAACTGGTTTAAAAAAAATGTCGGAATGACGCCGAGTAAATACAGAAAAGCTCATAACAACTGATTTTTGAATGTTCATACGTTTCAGCAGTCAGTGATTCAAAGCTAATGAAATTTAAAATGCGGATATCAAAAAGGACAGCGCAAAATGTGCGCCGTCCTTTTTTGATAATATTATAATTCCTCTATTTTTATAAGATATACCGAGTACAAAGGCATTTTTAAGTATGACGAGATGCTCTCGCCCGTAACCGTTTCATCCCGTACAAGTTCTTCATCGTGATTTTCATCGAGAAGATAATAAGAAACCTTTCGTTTTTTTCCGCCCATATTTTCAAAGCTTATTTTAACTTCCTTTTCATCCGCATTATCATTATCATCAAAGTAAGAGATAACAAGCGCCATTGAATTTTCGCCCTTTGCCGCACAACAGAATAACTTATCACTCGTGCTTTCGGTTTTTACCGAATCGCCGAGTTTAACAAGTTCGTTGAACATACGGAAGGGATAATATCCTTTAAGCCTTTCGCACACATAATCCGTTGCGAACATTCCGTTCATTGCACACGGACGGGCATCGTAATACATCAGCATATCAAGTGGTCTGTACTGTGATTCAAGCATTACCGCCGCCGTAAACGCCGCGCCTTTGATACCCTTTTCGCTTTTCAGCGAATACAGCCACTCATCATCGTTCCAGCTCTTGACATAATTCCACTCATTGAGTATGCTTTCGGTATTTTCAAATCCGTAAGAATCAAGCATTTCTCTTGTGGCTGTTTCCAAATCAAGCACCTGATTCGGGTCGGCGGAATACATATGCCATGAATAA
>ERZ857775.790-NODE-790-length-43061-cov-15.711970_pt1 | contig 43061 bp, 39 predicted proteins | sample MGYA00519698_ERZ857775 | MGnify/ENA primary metagenome ERZ857775 (study PRJEB31778, sample SAMEA3449363) | human gut metagenome | biome: human gut; feature: human-associated habitat; material: faeces | place: United Kingdom | collected 2010/2012 ...
CCTTCGGGACATCCCAGCACAAGGCACACCCTACGGGCGCCTTTTCAAGGGGGACTATCTTAAAAATTGGTTTGCTTAAAAAAGCTTACTGTAGGGGCGAACATCGTTCGCCCATGAACTTTCCCATTTCCAAAAACACTGCCCTAGGTTAAACTCCTGCAACCCGTCCGGCGAAATCGCTCGTACCTCGCTGTCCGCCTGGGCTTGCAAACGCCCTTGTTTGCCTTTTCCTGTACGTGCGGCGTAGGCTTTCTGACTGTTGCTTGTGCAGGTGGTTTATGTAATCAATCGGCGTTTGCAATTCTAATAGTCTCCTCTCATAGAGGAGATGCCCGACAGGGCAGAGGAGTCATTTGTCTCCCTTGAAAAGGGAGATGTCACCGTAGGTGACAGAGGGATTTTTAAGTTTCTTCAAAGAGTTACTCTTCTTTTTTTCTTTGCTAAAAAGAAAAAAAGAAGCAAAAAAAGAAAAGCTCCTCGCCTACCCTTATTCCGTACGGCAATGTATCACACGATTGGCAGTGTGTTTACGTGTATTTGCGTGCATTTCTTATTTGGAAAATCCACGCATATCCTGCCCTTCCAGCGTCAGCAGGTCGATTTTCCGGCGGTCATTTCCGAAATAGCCGCCCAGCTTTCCATTTGCCCCGACTACCCGGTGACAGGGAATCAGAATGGCAATGGGATTTCGTTTCATTGCGCCGCCCACCGCCTGGGCAGACATCTTCGGGATGCCCATTTCCCGTGCCGCCTCTTTTGCCAGCGTGCCATAGGTCGCCGTATAGCCGAACGGGATCTGCTGTGCCAGCCGCCAGATGCGCAGCTGGAACTCTGTGCCTTTGGGACAGATCGCCGGCGGTGCGCCCGGGTCTTTTCCCTGGAAATATTCGTCCAGCCAGAGACAGACGCTTTCCAGAAACGGTGTACTAGACTGCGACATCGTTGCCGGTACATCAAATGCCGCCTCGATGAGCGCATCGTCCTCTGCGGTGAGCCGGATGTTCCCCAGTGGGGAAACGTAAATGATCTGGGTTTGCATGAGCTTGCTCCTTTGATAAAAGTACAGCCTGAGAATTCTCCCATTCTCAGGCTGTTTTCGGTTCTGTTATGCGCAGGCGGTCTCCAGTGCGAGTCGCATCATATCGGTGAAAGAGGTCTGCCGCTCTTCTGCGGTGGTGAATTCACCCCGGAGCGGACAGTCGGAAACGGTCACGATGCACAGCGCCTCTTTCCCGGCGGCGGCAGCGTTCATGTACAGTGCCGCCGATTCCATTTCCGTGGCGAGAACGCCCATTTTTGCCCACTGCGGCAGAGGACTCGGCTCACGGTAGAACACATCGGTGGAAAACAGATTTCCCACCTGTACCGGGATATCTAGGCGCTTTGCGGTCTGATACGCCTTTTCCAGCAGAGAAAAGCTGGCGATGGGCGCATAAGTGCCGGGCAGCGCATACTGTGCCGCATAGTTGGAGTCGGTGCAGGCGGCCTGTCCCAGAATCACATCCCGCAGTTGTACGTGGTCTGCCACACCGCCGGCAGTGCCGATGCGGAGAATCCGGTCCACGTCGTATTCGTGAAACAGCTCGTAGGAATAGATGCCGATGGAAGGCATCCCCATGCCGCTGCCCTGGACGGAGACCGGAACGCCGTGATAAGTGCCGGTATAGCCGAACATTCCACGGACGGTGTTGTAACACACGGCATTATCCAGAAAATTCTCTGCGATAAACTTTGCACGCAGGGGATCGCCCGGCATGAGGACAGTTTTTGCGATGTCGCCTTTGTTGGCGGCGTTATGCGGAGTTGGCATAGCGATCAATCCTTTCTCACTTATTTTAGGCAACACCGCACAAAGCTTGTGCGTAAGATGCGAAGCCGGATTTTTCGGCAGATTGCATAGAAATTTCGCAGGCATACTGTCGTATGGCAAGGAATTTCTGGGCAATATGACAAAAAATCAGCAAGCAGATTGCGTGCAAAGCCGTCAGGCGGGCTTTGTGCGGTGTTGCCTTTATAGATTATCTGCGTTTCAGACGTGCCAGAGTCTGGGTGACAGCGCTGAAGTTGTACAGTACCATAAAGATGAATCCTACCGTCAGAATGAGGATCCACATCGGCGGCGCCTCCACGACCACAATGCCCAGCAGGAATAGGGCTGCGGTGTTGGCGGCAAACTTGGCGTGGTTGACCGGGAAGGGAACATATTTCCGGGCATCCACGATGCGGATGCAGTAGCAGACGAAATAGCTGGCAAAGGTTGCGATGGCTGCGCCCATAATGCCCCAGATATGGATGAGGATGATGTTCAGCACGATGTTTACCACGGCTGCTACCAGGCTCGTCCAGAACGAGTGGGTGGTGTGCTGGGTCGCAGAGTATACGCTGCTGAGGAACTGGTTAAAGCACATCATAAGAACGCCTACGATCAGCACCGGCGTATACGTAAATGCAGTGGCATATTCCGGATACGTGTTGGAGTCAATAAGGATGTTGGAGAGGATCCGCACAAAGACAATGAGTCCGGCGCTGGCGATAAACATAAACGACTGGTATGCGTCGAATACCCGATGATAGAACCGGCTGCGGTCCTTGGAGTCGTTCTCTTCGATGGCGGACATATTCCACGCCTGGAAAAAAATCGTAGAGATGGTGGAAATCAGATTCGGGATCTTGGTGGAAACGCCGTAGATGCCGGCAGCAGTTTCTCCGACCAGACCGGCAGGCCCGGACATATACCGGACAAACAGACGGTCGGAAAATCCGGTCACCAGCCAGAGCAGGGCGGACGGGATCAGCGGAATGGAGAACTGCAGCATCATGCGCAGGATCTTCTTGTCCATATACCGCAGCCGGAAGAACCGGTGCAGTCCGGCGACGCCCCACAAGAACAATCCCGACAGCAGGTCGGACAGGATGACGGAGATCAGAAAACCGGTAACGCCAAGATGGAATCCGGCAATAAATGTAACATTAAAGATAAACAGGGTCAGCGTGGCGAGAATGCCGTCCATGGCAAAGAGCCGCACCAGCCCTCTGGCTCGCACGAACTGTGAGGCGATCTGCCGGAAACCGGAGGTGATACAGTAGATCACCAGCAGCACCACATAGCCCTCGGTATAGGGCAGAAAGTTCAGCAGGGGTGAGAGCAGCAGCAGAACGCCGATACCAAATGCCTCTGTGACACAGGCGGAGGTAAAGACCTTCCGGTTGTCGAAATTCTTGTCGATGCCGTAGCGGATGACAGCGTCCGCAATGGAAAATGTGATAATGGGAATCAGAAAGTTTGCTGTCTGTTCCAGCAGTTCCTTGGTGCTGTTGTCGCCGGGGTTGATGTTTCCGGTGTAAAGCCGTGTCAGCAGCAGCAACAGGATCTTCGACCCGAACGAACCGATGGCAAAGATCAGCGTGTTCGAGACCAGCTTTTTGTATTTGTTCATGAAAGACCACCTTTGTTGAGACAATGCCGCACAGGGATGCACAGCACTGCCGTTCTGTTTCGCTTTTCAGAGTGTATTCACATAAAAATGGCTGTGTGTGAAATTTTGCCGAAAAGGCGTGTGTTTCATTCCTGTGTGAATGCACTCTGATACTATTATAACATAAATCGTCGGAAAATGGAACGCTTTTTTTCAAATCTGCTTTGGAAAACGGAAATTGTACGATATGCACAAATTGAAGTCATAACTTTGTACATTCCTACAAATCGAAAAAACTTTTTGAAAAAGTGCAACATTTCGGGCTGCTCGATTGTATCCATAGTGAAGGGATTTTTAGCGGCGTGAAGAACGCCGCCGTATCGGAAATGAAAAGGTGTGTTTTTTTTATCGTGAGATGTTTCGGTTTTTCAGGCGGCACAGAGACCGGGCGGAAACAGGCGCTGAAAGGGAAACACTGATGAAATGGAATGCGCCGTATGCGGCGATGTTGCACAGAAAGGAACGGCAGTTCAATTTCACCAGTGCTTCCGCACGACGGGAGAGTGCATTGGAATCTCCTACTTTTCCATTTCCTCTGGGATGTGTTTTCACAGATGTTTTGTGGAAACACACTCCGATTTGACAGTGCGTATCAGCGCTTTGGGGCGCTGCCTTGCAGCCGCTGTCAAACGGCATCCGGCAGACAGTATTTTACTGCTGTTTGCATTCTATACATACTTTGTTTATGTTTATGCTGTATGATAAAAGGTAGAAAGACAGCATGAGCAGCAAAACAGCGTAGGACAGAAAATCGGCTTGCGCTGCGGAAAAAAATTGCCGAGGTGCAGACGATAGGGGGCGTTTCCGTGCCGCAGGATGAAACCACTTTTGCGCAGTTTTATGCACGGCAGGTCAATACGGTATATCGGATATGCTATGTAAGGCTGAAAAATCAGATGGATGCAGAGGACGTGACGCAGGAGGTATTCCTGCGGGCGATGCAGCAGCCGCAGCTTTGGGGAGACGATGCACACGCAAAGGCGTGGCTGATTGTGACGGCATCAAATCTCTGTAAGAATGCGGTGCAGCACTGGTCACGTTCCAAGCGGGAAGAAGTTGAAGATTGGGAGGCCTTTCTCGGAGCGACAGAACCGCCCGAGGAAGAGTCCGCTGTGATGACAGCGGTGATGCAGCTGCCGGATCCGTATCGGACCGTTGTGTATCTATTTTATTTTGAGGGATATTCCGGCATGGAAATTGCCGGAATGCTGGGAAAAAAGGAATCTACAGTCCGATCGCTGCTGCATCGGGCGAAAAAACGACTGTCCAAGGTGTTGGGAGGTGAGCCGTATGCGAAATCAGGAAGATGAAATGCTGAAAAAGTGTTTGCGTCAGACTATGGAACAGATCCAGCCGGATGAAGAGACGAAAAAACGGATGTATCTGGAGATCATGCGGCGGGCATCTGCGGCAGAAAATGCGAAAACTGCTGCGCAGAAGAAACGCCCCTGGTATCTGCGCTGGCAGACCAGTACCGGCATCTGTACGGCGGCGCTGCTCTGCGTGGTGATCGCTGCGGCATCCATCCACAGCAAGATGCCGGACGGCACCAACCAGCTGGAGGTCGTTCCGCCGGCTGCGGTCACGACTGCGGTTGAACCGGAGGAACGCCCGGACACTGAGACAGAACCTGCGGCGACCGCAGAAACCACTCTGCCGGAAACGGCATCGGATGCAGATGCGGCGGTGCAGAGCAGTGCGAACACAGAGATGAAAACCATTGCAGAAGAACCGGGAGATATTCCGGAAGTGATAGAAGGACCTGCGGACAACACAGCGCCGCAGACTACAGGAAAGCACAATGCACCTGCGGTAACGACTGCTGTGCCGCAGACCAGCAAGCCGGCGGAGACGGCCCGTGCAGCGGAGACTTCGAAGAAAGCGGACATTGTGACAACGGCTGCACCGGTGGTGACAACACTGCCGGAGACCTCAAAGGAGCAGGAAACGGAGACAGTTCCCATCCGGCAGAACATTTACCTGTACTATAAGCTGATCTGGCGCAACAATCCGTATGACACCAACTATGATGAAGTTCCCGGCGGAGTGCTGGATAACTATCTGGGCTATGGTGTGACCCAGGGCAGCGATGTCGATGACACATACACGGTGCTGATCTATTCCATCACAGGCGTTGACCCCAGACAGCAGGTAGCTGTCCAGTATGTGGGCGAAGAAAAGTATTATGTGTTTACCATACAGTAAAAGTGTGTTTTGGGGAAAGTGAAAAAATGAAATCTCGTTATGATGCCACGATATCTGCCGTGGCATCATTTTTTATGGAAATCGCTTGACAAAAAAACGAAAAAACAGTATACTAAAATAGAATGAAACGAGGTGCGGAATGCACAAAAATTTGCAGTTCTGGAGGTATTGAATTGGCAACCAAAAAAATCAAACAGCTGGAAAAGATCCTGATCGCTGTGGGGATCGCTCTTCTGGCAGTGGTAATCATCTGCATTGTGGTGTTCAGCCGTGCGGACAAGGTCTCTGCGCCGGAGGCGATTCCGGTACTGACTACCACTACGACAACCACCACGACCACCACCGTTACCACGACCACCACGGTGACCTATGACTACACCATGCACATCGACATGGAAAAGGTGAGACAGCACCACGAAAAGAATCCGGATGTGGTCGGCTGGGTCTATGTAAATGATACACCCATTGACTATCCCATTGTGCAGAAGGACGACAATGCCTACTATATTGACCGTGACTGGGAGGGCAATCACAGTTCTGCCGGCAGTATCTTCGAGGACTTTCGTGGCAAGATCAACGAGACGGAAAACACGCTGCTCTACGGTCACAACATGGGCAACGGCTCCATGTTCCACTCTGTCAAGAGCTTTAAGGAAGAGGAATGGGGCAGACAGCACATCTACTTTGAAGTGGCAACGCTGGAAAAGCGCTATCTCTACCGCATCGTGGCATCGTCCGTGCTGAACGGCGAGGACGGCGCAGCGTTTGATTACTGGAACCGCATCACACTGAACCAGGAAGAGTTCCAGAAGTACATCGAGGAAATACGCTCCACGGCGCTTGTCTGGTATGCGCCGGACGATGATCCGCCGACCTACGGCGATAAAATGATCGCCCTGCAAACGTGTAATTCCGGCGCAGACGACGGCATTCGCTGCATTCTGTTCGGACAGTGTCTGGGTGAGTATTAAGCGCATCACATCGACAAACATAAATAAAAAGGGCATCCTGTGGAAACAGGATGCCCTTTGCTTTTAGCAATTCATTAGAACCCATTCAGATGATACTTTGTCATCAGATCGGGATAGCATTTATAGCTGTAGTCCAGGTCTACGTTGCCGTTGATGCCGTTGATGTTGCCGGAGTTGGAATACTGCCACATACCGTAGCTTGTCTTGGAATAGGACGGGCGGCTGACATTGAAGTGTGCGACCCAGATGTCATAGTCCTCCAGAACCGACTGATAAACATAGGTGTTCAAAAAGCTTGCGTAGCTGTACAGGGAAACGTAATAGCCCTTGGATTCCATGACCTCGCAGAATGCGTTGATAACGGCGGAGACCTGTTCCTTGGTCAGTGCGGTCTGCACCTTGTCCTCAATGTCCAGAACCACCGGATACTCAAACTGGTATCCCTGGATGACGCTGGCGAAAAGCTCTGCCTCCTGCCTTGCCTCAGCCGGGGTAGTGGCGTAACTGTACCAGTATGTACCGCAGGCAATGCCGGCGGCCTTGGCATTTTTCATGTTCTGCTCAAAGTAAGGGTCTTTCTGGTTGGCGACCTTGCCGTAGCCTGCACGGATCATCGCAAAGTCGATGCCGTCAGCCTTTACCGCCTTCCAGTCGATGTTGGTCTGATACTTGGAAACGTCCACGCCACGGTAAGAATCCTTTTGCGCCCATGCGCCGCCACGGTTCGTTGTGGTGGTAGTCGTTGTCGTGGTGGTGGCTGCGGTCGTAGTTGTCGTGGTGGTGGCTGCGGTCGTAGTTGTCGTGGTGGTCGTAGTAGTTGTTGTCGTAGTTGTTGTCTCCGTTGTTGGCGCAGCAGTTGTCACGGTCGTGTCTGCGGTAGTTACCGCTGTGCTGTCGGAGGAGACAGTGGTTGCCGGAGCGGCAGTGGTCGTGGTCTCTTCCGTTGTAAAGACCGTCGTTTCCAGCGGTGTGGTCTCTGTTGTGACAGAGCCGTTTGCGGTATCCCATTCACTCAGAAATGTGATGGAATCCTCTGTGTAATCGCCGGTAGCACCCTGATAAGCGCACCAGTACATCAGCAGGAAAATGTCGGTGGAGTCGATTCTTCCGGAGTGATCCACATCCAGGAGCGTCTGATTCTTCTCGGAAAAGGTGGACGCATAGCCGGCGCCGAAATAGGCGCAGTCCAGCAGTGTGGCATAGCTGAGCGTCAGAAAATCGCCTCGTTCGGCATCCTGTACCAGCTGTTCCGGTGACTTCACCAGATTCGGGATCGTTTCGGAAATGTCGGCATCTGCCGTGTTGTTACCGGCAGCGGAAACGCTGCCAAAGGGCAGACAGGATGCGCAGAGAATCGCTGCGGTGAACATACTGCCCAGCTTTTGAAGAACGTGATTTGCCATCGTGAAAGCCTCCTTGCGGTTTGCTTTTTATGATTACTAGATAAAGTACAGATAAATGAGCCCCGCCGCCTGCAAAACTGCCAGCAGGGGAAAGAAGAACCGGAAATACCAGTGCCGGGTCTTGTGCCGGAAGAAAAACATTCCGGCTGTGCCGCCGATGCCGCCGCCCAGGATCACTGCCAGAAACAAGGTCTTTTCCGGGATGCGCCACAGGTGCTTTTTGGCACGCTGCTTGTCGATGCCCATAAGGGCGAATGCGACCAGATTGACTGCGGCAAAATAACCCAGCTCCAGATACAGCTGCACCATTATGCCTGCCCTTTCTGGAAACGGAGCTGACGGGGCAGCGCAGCCGCAATGGCATCCTGCACGGCGTCGTTGGGAGTGAAGATGATGCGTGTTGCACCGTATTCCTCTGTCTCCAGGTCGGCGTAATATTCGCCCTCGCCGGTGTTGTCGGCACAAAGCACAACGGTTCGTTCCGTGTCGTCCGGGATATCGTCGGTCATTTCGCCGTAAGCGTCAAACTTTCCCACATCCACCGTGATGAGGTGTACCCGTTTCCGGCGTGCAATGATCTTGTCCACATCCATTTCTCCGTTGGTGACGGCATATTCATATTCCACCGATGTGCCGGAGATGAGGTAGTATGCACCATAGATAATGGCACAGGTGATGACCAGGATAAACGGGATGTGTGTCACAAAAACCAGAAATACAGATGCAGCGCAGAGCAGCACTGCAAGCAGGATGATCCCAGCCTTTTTGGCATTGTCCTGTGAATCCGGACGTTTTTTCACCATGTATTCCGCAAAATTGTCCATATGCGTAAAACTCCTTTTTCGAACAAGCCGGATTTTCGGTCTCCGCCTGTTCTTCTGTCGTTCTGCTGAGGATGCCCCGAAAAGAAAACTGTACCGTCTTGCAGTAAAAATTGGAATTTGCCCATCTTTTTTGTGCAAGTTGCTGAAAACATTTCTCTTTTTGCATCACCCAATTTCTATTATAGCATATGCCGCAAAAAATTTCAAGAAAAAATTTTCAAAAGGACTTGATTTTTTTTGTAAAAGCAGGTATAATGTGATTTGAAAACACAGTGACGAAGCGAGTAGGCATAGACTGAGGCGTCCGCATGACAGAAAAAATGCGGAAATTGCGGTGGGAATCCCATCGCCGCCGAAAAGGAGCCGCCGGTACAGAGAACGGGGTGCGCTGAGAACCCGTCCGGCGGAATATGCTGAAGTTCCCTTCCGAGTGGCTGGGCTGAACCCGGAAAAGTGTACTTGCAGTGCAAACATTTTTCCAGAATTAGGCTTGGATGTGGCGTTCGCATTAAGGACAGAAGAGTGACGGCTCTTTGAAAATGGGTGGTTTGAACAAGCATTTGCCTTGTCCTGTTTTCGCAGGACAGGGCTTTTTTTATGAAGTGTCCCATAGAGCCAAATGACCGCAGGAAAGCGGAGGAAAGGAACGATATTATGAAAGAACAACTGGAAGCGATCCGTGCCGCTGCCAAGCAGGCACTTTCGGATTGTGCAGATTCCAAGCTGTTGGAGACACTGCGTGTGCAGTATCTGGGCAAAAAAGGTGAACTGACCGGCATCCTCAAGCAGATGGGCAAGCTTTCTGCCGAAGAGCGCCCGGCAATGGGTCAGCTGGCAAACCAGGTGCGTGCCGATATTGAGAATGCCCTGGCGGAAAAGCAGAAAAAGCTGGCAGATGCAATGCTGGCGCACAAGCTGGAATCCGAGACGCTGGACATCACGCTCCCCGGCAAAAAGCAGAAGGTGGGCAGTATGCACCCACTGACCATCGTGGAAAACGAGATCCGGGAGATCTTCCTGGGCATGGGCTTTTCCGTGGCAGATGGTCCGGAGGTCGAATACGATTACTACAACTTTGAGGCACTGAACCTGCCGCCGGATCACCCGGCACGGGACACCCAGGATACCTTTTATATTACAGACAACATTCTGCTGCGTACCCAGACCTCTTCGGTACAGGTACACGTGATGGAAAACCAGAAGCCGCCGATCCGTGTGATCTCTCCGGGACGGGTTTACCGTTCGGATGCTGTGGATGCCACACACTCTCCGCTGTTCCATCAGATCGAGGGACTGGTCGTAGACAAGGGCATCACCATGGCAGATCTGAAGGGTACTCTGGAACTGCTGATGCAGCGTCTGTACGGCGATGACTGCAAGATCCGTCTGCGTCCCCACCACTTCCCGTTCACAGAACCCAGCGCAGAGGTCGACGTTATGTGCTTCCAGTGCCACGGAAAGGGCTGCCGGATGTGCAAGGGCGAAGGCTATATCGAACTGCTGGGTGCAGGCATGGTCCACCCGAAGGTGCTGGAGGGCTGCGGCATTGACAGCAGCGTATATTCCGGCTTTGCCTTTGGTCTGGGTCTGGAGCGTATCGCAATGCGCCGCTATAATATCGGCGATATGCGTCTGCTCTATGAGAACGACTATCGATTCCTGGAACAGTTCTGAGTGGGAGGTAAGAGACGATGAATTTATCTATGAAATGGCTGGCTGATTATGTGGACTGCGGCGTTTCCGTCAAGGAATTCTGCGCCGGCATGACCATGAGCGGCTCTAAGGTAGAAACTTATGAAACAGAAGGCGACGCTGTCAAGAATGTCATTGTCGGCAAGCTGGTTTCCATTACGCCCCACGAAAACTCCGACCATCTCCAGGTCTGCCAGGTAGACGTTGGCGGCGATGCACCGATCCAGATCGTGACCGGCGCACAGAATATTGTGGAGGGCGCACTGGTGCCGGTGGCGATGATCGGCGCAGATCTGCCCGGCGGTGTACATATTAAAAAGGGAAAGCTCCGTGGCGTAGAGAGCAACGGGATGCTCTGCTCTCTGGGTGAACTGGGTCTGACCAAGCACGATTTTCCCTATGCCATCGAGGACGGCATCTTCCTCATTGAAGAGGACTGCAAGCCGGGACAGGACATCCATGAGGCGATCGGTCTGAATGATACCTCTGTGGAGTTCGAGATCACCTCCAACCGTCCGGACTGTCTGTCGGTAGTAGGTCTGGCGAGAGAGGCTGCCGTAACATTCGGCAAGCCTCTGAATCTGAAAGCGCCGGAATTCCACGGCTCTGAGGACAAGCTGAGCGACAGCCTGTCTGTGGCAGTGGAAAATGCACAGCTCTGCCCTCGCTATATTGCCGGCATGGTAAAGAACGTGAAGATCGGTCCGTCTCCCCGCTGGATGCGGGAACGGCTCCGTGCCAGCGGCGTGCGCCCCATCAACAACCTGGTGGATATCACCAACTATGTGATGCTGGAATATGGTCAGCCTATGCACGCATTTGACCAGCGTTACGTCAAGGACGGCAAGATCGTTGTCCGCAATGCCAAGGACGGCGAGACCATCACTACACTGGATGGACAGGAGCGCCAGCTTTCTCCGGAAATGCTTATCATTGCCGATGCAGAAAAGCCTATCGCTGTTGCAGGCGTTATGGGCGGCGAATACAGCGGCATCATGGACGACACCAATACCGTTATTTTCGAGTCCGCTTACTTTGAACCGGTACAGGTTCGCCGCACTGCAAAGAAACTGGGAATGCGTACTGACGCATCGGCACGGTATGAAAAGGGTCTGGATCCGGACGGCTGCCAGCGCACACTGAAACGTGCCATGGAACTGGTAGAACTGCTGGGCGCAGGCGAACCGGTGGCAGAGTTCATTGAAGTGGACAACCGCACCGCAAAGCCGGCAGAGATCCCCTTTGATCCGGATTGGATCAACCGTTTCCTGGGAACAGAGATCTCCCGGGAAGAGATGGTAAAGACACTGGAATCCCTGGATATCCAGGTGAAAGGCGATGTCTGCGTATCGCCCAGTTTCCGGATCGACCTGGAGCGCCCGGCGGATATCGCAGAGGAAGTTGCAAGAATCTACGGCTACAACAACATCCCGTCCACAGTCATCCGTGGCGTGGCTGAGGCACAGCTGACACCGCAGCAGCAGTTCCTGCGGAAGGCAGAACAGACCATGGTAGGTCTGGGATACTACGGCACACTGACCTATTCGTTCACTTCGCCGAAGTGCTTTGACCGCATCGGTCTCCCGGCAGACAGCAAGCTGCGCAAGACCATCACCATCACCAATCCGCTGGGTGAGGACACCAGCATCATGCGGACGACCACACTGCCGTGTATGCTGGATGTGCTGGCAACCAACTACAAGAACCGGAATGCTGCAGTGGCACTGTATGAGATCGGCAAGGAATATCTGCCCACCGGTCCGGACACACTGCCCACCGAGCCGAACCGTCTGACCATTGGTATGTACGGCGGCGATGCAGATTTCTTTGCACTGAAGGGCACTGTGGATGCGCTGCTGAAGGAACTGCGTCTGCCGAAATGCACCTATGTGCGTCCGTCTGAGGCAGAGGGTGTCTTTGAGGAATGCTGTGCGCTCCATCCGGGCAGAAGTGCAGTGATCCTCAGCGGCGAAACACCCATCGGCTACCTGGGCGAGCTGCACCCGACCGTACAGAAAACCTACGGCATCGGCACCAGAACCTATGTGGCAAAGCTGCTGGTACAGGAAATGGCTGAGATGGCAGAGGCAGAAGTGACCTATCGTCCGCTGCCGAAGTTCCCGGCAATCACCCGTGACCTGAGCCTGCTGTGCGATGATGCACTGCCGGTTGGCAAGATGGAAGAGGCAATCGAACAGGCTGCCGGCAAGCTGCTGGAAGAAGTGACTCTGTTCGACGTATACAAGGGCGACCAGATCGCTGCCGGCAAGAAGAGCGTTTCGTTCTCTCTGCGGCTGCGCTCTCACGAGGGTACGCTGACCGATGAGCAGGCAGATGCAGCCATGAAACGTGTGCTGAAAGCACTGGCTGCCATGGATGCTGTACTGCGTGAGGCGTAAGCGCCGTGTACTGTATCTGAGGTGATTCTCATGAAAGAAAAAACCGAAAAGCAGCCAAAACCGAAAAAGGAAAAACGGGAACGCACACCACGTGAGGCAACGGCATTGATGCTGGGGCTGGTTTCCCTGGGACTTGCCGCAGCAGGCATCGCATCGCTGATGTGGGTGTCTGTTCTGGTGGCAGCAGTCCTGGGCGGCTGTGCTGTTCTAGGCGGATTCGCCAGCCTGATGGTGGGAAAAGGCGGAACGCTCCCGGCAATCGTTGCCGCAATCGCCGGCTTTCTGACGGTGCTGTCTGCGATCATTTCTATGAAAATGCAGTGATTTTGCTCTGATATAACGAAAAAAGCGGAGAAGTCGTGAGACTTCTCCGCTTTTTGTATGTCGTCTGAAAATTAAGACAGGTTGGAAAGCTGATCCAGAATGCCGCTTCCAGCCAGAATCACCGCATTGACGATCCACATAACGATGCTGATGACAATGCCGATGATGCCCAGGATCATGCCGGCTTTCTGCTTGCCGTCAGTGGAACCCTCTTTCTTTGCCAGCACTGCCAGAACGATGGCAATGATGCCGCAGATGATGCCGGCGATCGGAATGCAGATGCCAATCAGCGAGATAATGCCCAGAACCAGGGCAGCAGTTGCTTTTCCGTTTTTCTGCTCCATTTTTTTACACCCCCTATTTCCCGATATCATTTGACAAATCACACGTAAAAAATATGGAAGTGTCAAACAAATTTATTATACCATAGAAATATGCAAATATCAAGTAAATAAATTGTAAATTCAAAATTCGAGAAAATTTGATATTGTGTTGGATTTCACCTTGCTTATCGGTAATGTTTCTGAACATTTGACAACTACAGGTATCTGTGTTATCATAAAGTCATGCAGGCGTTGTGCAGTGATGTGTTATCACGCATAAGAAAGTTCTCCGGAACGGTAACTTCTGGGGCTTTCGCCTTATCTATAAAAATAAGGCAGAATTAAGTAGGCTGTTGTCGGCATACGCTCCATTCAACCGCTTGCAGAGTCTGTACAGCACAATAAATTTTTCAAAAATAGTTGACAGTATCAGAAATCTGTGATATACTAAAACTAGCTAAGAGATATTTTGTAGTGCTGTTAGACACGCAAAAAAAGAAAGCCCCCAGAGCTGCAACTCCGGGGGCTTTTGTTTTAGGGTGTGTCGGGCTTATGTTATCTGTTCACCCATTTGTAGAGATTGTAGCTAATAATCTCCACCGTAACAGACACCAAAAGAGATATTAAGTAATACAGCGTTAGACACCTCCTCCCTGACGGAAGAAGCCGACAACCTATCATAACACACAGAAACCTTTTTGTCAATCCGACAGAGACGATGTCGGATCGTGATACATTGTGAAAGGAGCATTCCATGATGCTGCACCAACTGACCTGGCAGGAGATCTGCCGGATGATACCCAAACGAAAAACCGATGCCCAGAAAGGCGATTTCGGACGGCTCCTGTGCATCACCGGGAGCCGGAATATGCCCGGCGCCTGTCTGCTTTCCACACAGGCGGCACTGCGTGGCGGCGCCGGTCTTGTCACAGTGGCGACTGCGCCGGAGAATCCCATGCGTTTGGCAGCTGCTGCGCCGGAGGCGATGTGGCTCTCGCTGGAGACAGACGAAAACGGCTTTCTGACCAACAGCCGGCGCAACCGGGAACAGCTTGAAACGCAACTTCGCCGTGCCAACGGGGTGCTGCTGGGCTGCGGCTTAGGGGTGACGGACGAGACAAGACAGCTGGTGCGCTGGGTGCTGGAAAATGCGGCGTGTCCGGTGGTTTTGGATGCGGATGGTCTAAACTGTGCGGTCTCCTGCATAGAGTTAAGCAGACGGACGGGGACGAACTGGATCCTGACACCGCATCCGGGCGAGATGGCACGGCTCACCGGGCAGACAATTCCGCAGATACAGGGAAACCGTGCGGAAACGGCGTCTCGGTTTGCGGCGGCGTATCCGGTGACACTGGCGCTGAAAGGTGCAGGAACACTGGTGGCGCAGGGCGAACGGCTGGCGCAGAATCCCACGGGAAATCCGGGGATGAGCCGTGGCGGCAGCGGTGACGTGCTTGCCGGACTGATTGTAGCTTTTGCGGCGCAGGGGCTTTCGTCCTGGGATGCGGCTTGTGCCGGCGTGTATCTCCACGGACTCGCCGGGGACTGCGCCGCTGCTGCGCTTTCTCAGCAGGCGATGCTCCCACGGGACTTGCTCGCCTATCTGCCGCAGGTGTTGGCAAAGCTGGAACAGGAGCGGTAAGCCGCAGGGTGTCTCCGTCTGATGACACAGGAGGAGATTCATATGAAACGAAAATACAGAGCAGTTCTGGGGCTGATCCTTGCCGGAGGCGTTTGTCTTTCCGGCTGTTCCAAGCCGGGCGGCGAGGCAAGCGCAGCCCAGAAACTGGGCGGAAGTTTCACCACGGAGATGACCATGCAGATGGAGGACTGGACCGCCGCAGGCACCCTGTCCCGGCTGGGAGACGGTGCGTGGAGCGTTGCCTTTGCAGAGCCATCCACGCTCGCCGGGGTGGTGCTGGACTTTTCCGGCGGCGAGGTCACGGCATCGTATAAGGGGCTGGGTTTTTCTGTGCCGCAGTCGGCAATGCCGGCAAAGTCCGTGCTGAGCCAGATGATCCTAGTGGTGGATGAACTGGCGCAGCAGGAGGAGATCACCGGGAAGGAGAAGGACGGCGGCGTGGCAGTCGAGGGCGAGTCGGAGGGCAATCCCTATACGCTGACGCTGACGGAAAGCGGCGATCTGGCTGGCTTTTCGCTGGAAAACTTCGATGCCGAACTCACATTCACGCAGTTTCAAGCCGGGGCAGATGTGGCAACGGAGATCACAACAATGGAATAAAAAAAGACGAAAGAAGTCGCCGTACCGTGATAAACTGTACGGCGACTTTTTAATTTTTTCGCTGCAATTCATGAAATATTTTTATGTTCGATGAACTGCATTCACAGGGATATGGTATAATAAAGGATATAAAATAAAAATATGGGAGAAATCTTCCATATGGAAAAGGGGTAATTTTCATGCAAAAGACACGCAGATTTTTTTCGAAACTGACTGCTGCGGTGCTTGCCGGTGCGATGCTGGTTTCCGGCGGGGCAGTTTCCATGACGGTTTCCGCCGCATCTGCAAAGCCGGTTCTGAACACGGATGTTACAGTGCCGTCGGCAGGCAATGTTCTCATCGGGATGGAAGGCACCTATGCCAATGACATAAAGGCAGCGCTGGATTTGGTGAATCAGTATCGCCGGGAGGCTTGCAACAACGGCTATCCCAATCCGGTGGACGGCAAAAAGCTGACGCCAAGCGACTATGTCCCCATGCAGTGGTCTGCCGGGTTGGAATATCTGGCACGAATCCGTGCAGCGGAGAGTTCTCAGACGATTGCCCACGAACGCACCAACGGCTCTCACTGTTTTACCATTCAGACGCCCGGCGGCTATAGTTCCGGCGGCGAGTGCCTTGCGTGGTGGAGCTGGGGGCTGGATATGAAATCCGGTGTGGAACTGTGGTACAGGGAAAAGGACGCCTATCTGAACAAAACCGGCGGCATAACGGGACACTATACCAGCATGATCTCACCCAATAACCGCTATGTGGGCATGGGCGCATTTGGTACAGGCACTGCGCAGTATGCCAGCACTTCCTGCGCCGAGTTCAGCGGCACCAACACCAGCGAGACGTTCCAGTTCACCTACGGCGACTGCATACAGACGCTGGAAGTGCCGGCAAATGCGGTGACGATCTCTTCCAACCAGAGCAAGTATCTCTACTACGGCGACCGGAAAACCTTACAGTTGACGGCATCTTATAACGGAAACAGCGGCTTTCCGGTGGAGTATGCCAAGTGGAGTTCCTCTGCGCCCGGCGTGGTAAGCATTGAGGGCGACAACACTGCTGTGGTAAAGGATTACGGCAAGGCGACGCTTACCGCAGACCTGGGCGGCAAGACCTATACACTGAATGTAGAAGTAAAAGATATTGTCAAAGGCGATGTGGAGTGCGACGGCAAGATCGACAGCTCCGATGTGTTCAGCACGCTGCTCCATGTGGCAAGCGTTGGCGCCGGTGTCGGCGGAACGCTCACCGACGGGCAGCTGGCCGCAGCAGACATTGACGGAGACGGTACTGTCAATTCTACCGATGTGTACTATTTGATGTATTACATTGCCTTGAACGGCGCAGGAATTCACAGCACGTGGGAAGATGTGCTGCAATAAGAAAAATAAGTACACCACTTCCCGAAACCCTATAAAAAACTGAAACCGTGTGCGAAACAATTTGCACACGATTTTTTTGTGTCAAAACGGTCAAAATTCCCCAGTTCAAAAAATATTCTCAAAAAGTTGTTTTTTTTTTTTTTTTTTTTTGCGTTATAATAGACAATGTTACCATTTATCATGGATAACTATGCAGAAACATCATGGTATAATTGTGAAAGGAGTAAACGAGGATGCAAAAAATGAAGAAGTTTTTGGCGGTATTGACGGCTGGGGTGCTGTGTGCCGGGGCGCTGCCGGTGATGCAGGTGAACCTGCCGCAGATGTCCATTACGGCGAGCGCAGAGACTGCGGACGGACTGAGCTACCAGCTCATCAATGACGACACAGAGGTAGCGATCACAGGCTGTGACGGCGATATGACTTCGGTCACCGTTCCGTCGGAGATCGAGGGAAAACCGGTGACACAAATTAACAGTTACGCATTTTCCTCAAAATCTAAATTGCTGAAAGTTACAATACCGGACAGTGTGACTTCCATAGGTAACGCTGTTTTTAGTAGCTGTGCGCACTTGAGAAGTGTGACTATGGCAGACAGTGTTGAAACTATGGGATACTCTGTATTTAATGGATGCTCTGAATTGAAAGCTGTCAAGTTCTCCGGTAGCTTAACGGAAATTGCAGGCTCGACATTTTATGGATGCAGTAATTTAACAGAAGTTGCGTTTCCGGATTCTGTAACTTCCATAGGCAATGCGGTATTTTATGATTGTTCACGGTTGAAACAGGTAACCTTGCCAGAAAATTTGAAAAGCATGGGGAATGAAGTGTTTTATAGATGCTCTGCATTGACCGCTATAGACATTCCAGACTCGGTAACGACTATGGGAGAAAGTGTGTTTTATTACTGCACTGCGTTGGAACAAATCTCCATGCCTAGCAGCTTGACAAGCATGGGCAACAGCTTTTTTTATGGTTGTTCTGCTCTGACCTCTGTGGCTGTTCCAGAGGGTGTTTCCGTTTTGGAAATGCATACTTTTGATAACTGTACCAATTTGGCAGAAGTAACACTTCCTAGTAAATTGGATAAAATTGAGAACGAAGTGTTTCGTAAGTGTACTTCATTAAAGGCGATAGCACTGCCGGAAGGTTTGACTGAAATTAAAGAATATACGTTTAACGGTTGCGAGCAATTGACAGATATTGTGATTCCGGATTCTGTAGTTTCCATTGAGACTGGTGCATTTGGAGATTGCAAGAGCCTGGAACAAATCACAATTCCCGACAGCGTGTTTAGTTTAGGAGAATCTGCATTTTCTGGCTGTTCTTCTTTGAAATCTGTTACAATTTCGAATGGTATTATGTCTTTGGAAAATAGAACTTTTTCGAATTGTTCCAGCCTGGAACAGGTCACGGTTCCAGAGGGTGTTACTGATTTAGGAAACTATGTTTTCAGTGGTTGTTTGGGATTGAAACAAGCAACTCTTCCTGATAGTGTAGCGAAAATCGGAGAATATGCTTTTGAAAACTGTAATAGTTTGGAACAGATTTCGATTCCGGATAGTGTGACTGATTTGGGAAAAAGTGCTTTCAGCGGTTGTACTTCCTTGAAGTTTGTGAAGCTTTCGGATAGCATTACAACTTTAGGTACTTACACTTTTTATGGTTGTTCCGATTTACAGAGTATACTGCTGTTCAAAAACTTGAAGAATATTGGATATACTTCTTTTTATCGTTGTGAAAGTTTGAGTGATGTTTACTACACTGGTTCGGAAGAGGACTGGAATGAGATTGACATAGGAATGGAAAATCAGCCGCTTGAAAATGCGGTACACCATTACAACTGGAATCCCAACGACCCGATTCCGGAGCCGACAACTACCACAACAACTGAAACAACGACCAGTACAACAACCACCACCACAACAACCACAACAACAACAACTACTATCACGACAGAAAAAAACACTACATCCACTTCGGATACAACTACCACCGCAACCAGCGCTACAACCACCACATCACAAACCACCAACACGACCAATACCACGGCGACCACTTCCACAACTGTGACCACGACTACGACCACCGATGCCCCGGCGAATGCTGTCGGCGATGCGGACGGAGACGGCAAGATCGACTCCAGCGACATCTTCGACATCATGCTCTACGTGGCTTACTGCGCTGTCGGCAAGGACGGCGGTCTCACTGCGGATCAGATCGCCGCTGCGGACGTGGACAAGAACGGCAAGGTGGATTCTACCGATGTGTTCTATGTGATGTACTACGTTGCCCTCAAGGGTGCCGGTACACCCAAGACCTGGGAAGAGATCATCAAGTAAAGCACATACCGCAAATTAAAACAGCATCAAAAAACAGCTGTATTCCGGATATTTCCGGCGTACAGCTGTTTTTGCTTATTTTGTAGTTTTTCTGCCTGCGGCGGTTTTCCGCTTTGCGGCAGGCTTTGCTGTGGTCTGCTTTGGCTTTTCCGGCAGGATACGCAGCATGATGCCCGAGAACGGCGGCAGTTCCAGCGTGAACTGCATCCCGGTGCGTGTGGTGTCACCGGTAATCGTCCGCTTGCTCTCCTTGACGCTGCCGTGGAAACGCTCCCAGTCCGTGTGCAGCAGCGGCTTCAGTCCGCCGCAGTCCGGCAGGGTAAAGGTGTAGTTCTGGGTCGCCTCGTCCGACATATGGAGCAGGATCAGGATGCGGCTGTCTCCGGAGCGGCGCTCCATGGCGTAGATGCCTTTCTGCTCCTGGTGGCAGTCCACCCAGCAGAATCCGTTTCGCTCATAGTCGTCCCGGTACAGCGCCGGCTCGGTGAGGTACAGCTTGTTCAGTTCCAACATAAAGTGGTAGAACGCATCGTGGATGGGATATTTCAGAATGTCCCAGTCCTGCTGCTGCTCCTCGGTCCACTCCCGGAGCTGTCCCAGCTCGCTGCCCATGAACAGCAGCTTTTTGCCGGGGTGCGCATACATATATAAATAGAGCAGCCGTGCCTGCGGGAATTTCTGCTCGTATTCGCCGAACATCTTCTGCATGACCGTGGCTTTTCCATGGACGTTTTCGTCATGGGACAGCGGCAGCAGGTAGTACTCGTTGGGGAAGTACATCATGGAAAATGTCAGCTTGTGATAGGTCTCTTCGTCCCGGCGCACCCAGGGATACTGCCGGAAATAGTCCAGAGTGTCGTTCATCCAGCCCATGTCCCACTTGTAGTCGAATCCCAGTCCGCCGTATTCCACCGGACAGGTCACGCCCTCATAGTTGGTGGAATCCTCGGCGATGAGCATTCCCTCCGGATGCAGCTGGTGGAGTCCCTGGTTCATCCGCTTGAGGAAGTTGATGCTTGAGGGATTCGTGCCACGGTTCGGGTCTCCGCCCCAGTAGATGAGCCGGCTCACCGCATCCATCCGCAGTCCGTCAAAGTGGAACACGTCCATCCAGTAGTTGGCGCAGGACTGGAGAAAACTGCACACCTCGCCACGGGCATGGATAAAGTTGCAGCTGCCCCATTCGCTGTAGTTGTCCTCTTTTTCCGGGTATTCGTACAGCGTTGTACCGTCGTAGTGGTTCAGCGCATAGCCGTCTACGGCGAAGTGTACCGGCACAAAGTCCAGGATTACGCCGATGCCTGCCTGGTGGCAGGTGTCGATGAGCTGCATCAGCTGGTGCGCCGTGCCGTACCGGGAGGTGGGACTGAAAAATCCGGTGTTCTGATAGCCCCAGGAACAGTCTGCCGGATGCTCGCTCAGCGGCATGAACTCGATGTAGTTGTAGCCGGCTTTTTTCACGTAGTCCACCAGTTTCGGGGCGATCTCCTCATAGGTGTACCAGCCGTTGGGATCGTCCGGGTTGGTGCGCCAGGAACCCAGATGCACCTCGTAGATATTGACGGGCTTGTGCCGGTGGTCGCCACGCTGTGCCAGCCATTTCTTGTCGTGAAAGGTGTAGCTGGACAGGTCACGAATGATCGAGGCGTTGTTGGGACGCAGCTCCATGCCGAACCCGTAGGGGTCGCAGTGGTCGATGACGTCGCCGTCCGGATTCTGGGGAGTGATGCGGTATTTATACATCTGTCCCGGAACAGCCTCCGGAACGGTCAGCTCATAGACACCGCCGTCATGTACCTTTTTCATCGGCATCGGCTCCCACTCGCCGCCTTCCCAGATCAGATCGACGGCTGCGGCATTTGGCGCAAGGGTGCGGAACACAACGCCCTCTTCTGTGACGTGTGCGCCGAAATAAGTATGGGCATCAAAGGAATTGCCCAGAAAAAACTGATGAATATCCATGGGGTTTGTTCACTCCTCTATGTTGTTTCGCAATTGTACGTAAAATTTTACGCAAATACATAGGATTCTAGTACTATTATACTAAAACTGCATACAGTATTGCAAGCACCAAATCCATATGCAGTGTTGCATTATAGACAAAAGTTTATTTTCTGTAGGGCATCCGAACACTTTTTGAGAAAATACGAAAAAATTTTTGGAAACCCATTGCATTTGAACCCGAAATGCGGTATAATAAATGTAGCGGACATTCTGAAACAGGAATATCTGTTGCACCAAATTGAATTAGGAGGCACTTTTTTATGTTAGTATCGGCAAAGGATATGATGGACAAGGCAAGAGACGGCAAGTATGCAGTCGGTCAGTTCAACATCAACAATCTGGAATGGACAAAGGCAATCCTGAACACAGCACAGAAGCTGAACTCCCCGGTTATCCTGGGCGTTTCCGGCGGCGCTGGCAAGTATATGACCGGTTTCAAGGTTGTTGCAGATATGGTAAAGGCTATGGACGAATCTCTGGGTATCACAGTTCCGGTTGCACTGCACCTGGACCACGGTACTTACGATCAGTGCTATGACTGCATCAAGGCAGGCTTTACTTCCATCATGTTCGATGGTTCTCACTTCCCGATCGAAGAAAACCTGGCAAAGACCAAGGAACTGGTTGCTGTTGCGCATAAGCTGGGTCTGTCCATCGAGGCAGAGGTCGGCGCAATCGGCGGCGAAGAAGACGGCGTTATCGGCAAGGGCGAATGCGCTGATCCGCAGGAATGCAAGACCATCGCTGATCTGGGCGTAGACATCCTGGCTGCCGGCATCGGCAACATCCACGGTGTATATCCGGCAAACTGGGAAGGTCTGAGCTTCGAGACACTGGAAGCTGTTAAGAAGGCTGTCGGCGCTATGCCGCTGGTACTGCACGGCGGTACCGGTATCCCGGACGACCAGATCACAAAGGCAATCTCCCTGGGCGTTGCAAAGATCAACGTAAACACAGAGTGCCAGCTGGTATTTGCTGAGGCTACCAGAAAGTACATCGAAGAAGGCAAGGATCAGGTAGGCAAGGGCTTTGACCCGAGAAAGCTGCTCCTGCCGGGCTACGAGGCAATCATGGCTAAGGTAGAAGAGAAGATGAACCTGTTTGGTTCTGTCAACAAGGCATAAGTTCTTCTGACACTTGCAGAGAAAGGAATGTGTTCCCGATGAAAAAGACGCTACAGGTTATACTCTCTGTACTGGAGATCGTCATGTACACCACAGGCATCCTGGTTTCGGCAAAGACCTTGGTGGAACTGGCACATTCTGACGAATGCGAAAACAACACAGAAGAGGCGTAACCCTCTGAAAGAAACCGGTTTGCATTGAAACGGATGCAGACCGGTTTTTTGTGTGCAGCAGAGAAAAAACAAATATGATGCGAAAAACGTAAATTTTTTTGGAAAAAAACGTACTTTTTTCTTCAAAACCCTTGATTTTTTCGTCCGGCAGTGTTATAATAATGATAATCATGCAGCAAAAGACCGGAACCCCACCGGTCTTTCGTTTATGTTGGCACTTTTTTGATTGCAGAGCGCAGTGAAAAAAGAATGCAATACGCTGGAAAAAGGAGCAGATGCCATGAAAATGAAGAAGTTCGGCGGGACAGAAAAAGTGGTCTATGACCTGGTGAAGCCCATCGCCGATGAACAGGGCTATTCCATCTGGGATGTGAGCTTTGAAAAGGAGGGTGCATACTGGTACCTGCGTGTTTTCATCGACCATCCGGACGGGATCGACATCGAGGACTGTGAAAAGATGACACGTCCGGTCAATGCGGCGGTAGATGCCGCAGATCCCATCGCACAGGCATACGTGCTGGAGGTCGGCTCGGCAGGACTGGAACGGGAACTGAACCAGCCCTGGCACTTTGAAGAAACTCTGGGCATGGAGGTCCGTGCCAGAGCCATCCGTCCCATCGAGGGCGAAAAGGAATGGATCGGCGTATTGACAGCGTATGATACAGAACAAATCACCATACAGCCGGAGGATCGTGAGGCGCCCATAACTCTGGCGCTGCGGGATCTGTCGTATGTGCGGCGGTATGTAACAGTAGAATTTTAATCAACGGAGGCATAGTGAAGAAAATGGACAACAGTTTTTTTGAGGCGCTTTCCTCACTGGGAAGCGAAGCAAATGTGGATACTGCTCTGCTGGTGGAAAAAGTAAAGTCTGCCATGCTGAAAGCAGCCAGAAAGGCGTATCCGGAGTGTGAAGAAAACATCAGCGTAGAGATCGACCCGGCGACCAAGACATTTGAGATGTACCTGCGCCAGACCGTGGTAGACGATGAGCCGATCGACGCCAATGAGGTCAACATCGACGTGGCACGCACCATCGACCCCAACGCCTGTGTGGGCGGATTTATTGAAAGACGGCTGGACATCGCCAAGTTCGGCAGAGCAGCCGCACAGTCTGCAAAGCAGTCCATCAAGGGTGATCTGCGTGAGATCAACCGGGAACGCATCCTGGGCGAGTTCGAGTCCCTGGAAAACGACTGCATCACCTGTGAGGTGTCTCAGGTCGAGACCGGCGGCACAGCGACCCTGCTGTATCACAAGACCGAACTGTATCTGTTCCGCAACGAGCAGATCCCGGGCGAAGTGCTGAAAGAGGGACAGCGTGTCAAGGTTTACATCACCACCATCGCCAACAAGCAGAAAAAGCCCATCATCAAGATTTCACGTGTCCGCAAGGAACTGGTAAAGCGCCTGTTTGAGCTGGAAATCCCGGAGATTTACGACGGCACGGTGGAGATCAAGTCCATTTCCCGTGAGGCAGGCTCCCGTACAAAGGTGGCTGTCTGGTCGAACGACCCCAATGTAGATGCCATCGGCGCCTGCATCGGTCCGAAGCGCTCCCGTATCTCTGCCATTGTGGCTGAGCTGAACGGCGAGAAGATCGACATTATTCCTTACAGCGAAAAGCCGGAGGAATTCATCGCCAAGGCACTGGCACCGGCAAATGTGCTGGATGTTCAGATCCTGGACGAAGAAGAGCGTACCTGCACCGTTAAGGTGCCGAACAACCAGCTTTCTCTGGCAATCGGCAACAAGGGTCAGAACGCAAAGCTGGCAGCAAAGCTGACCGGCTATAAGATCGACATCAAGCCGGAATTTGATGTGCTGCATCAGAACGATGCTCCGGCAGAGGAAAAGGCGGAGACTCCGGTGGAACAGCCGACAGATGCACCGGCAGAGACAGAGGCAGCAGCACCGGAGGCGAACAGCGTTGAAGAGTAAAAAAATTCCCATGCGGCTTTGCGTGGGATGCGGCACCATGCAGCCGAAAAAAGATCTCATCCGGGTGCTGAAAAATGCGGACGGTGAAATGAAACTGGATTTTACAGGAAAACAGTCCGGACGTGGCGCATATCTATGTAAGAACATGGAGTGTCTTGCAGCAGCCAGAAAGGGACACCGCATCGAGCGCTCTTTTGGCTGCCGTGTACCGGAAGAAGTGTACGAGGAGATGGAAAATGCACTACAGGCAGAACTGGCAGGGGATTCTGAGCATCTGTCGTAAGGCAGGAAAGCTTGCCATGGGGCTGGAACCCACAAAGGATGCCATGTACCGTGGCGAAGTCTTTGGCGTATTGGTAGCGTCGGATGCGTCCCCCAAGACGCAGAAAGAGGCGGCGTTCTATTGCAGCCAGGCAGAAGTGCCTTGCCTGCAGCTGGACTTCACCAAGGCAGATTTCGCCCAGATGATCGGCAGAGGCAGCGGCGTGCTGGCGGTGTGCGATGAAGGATTTTTCCGTAAGATGCAGACCATCGCCGCAAAGGAAAACGCCTCGCCGGAAAAGTGAAAATTGTTCCCGGAGCAATCCGGGTAAATAGACAGCGCTGCCGGAAACGGGCGGCGTGTGCAGACGCAGGTTTGGAATGCAGCGGAAGAACAGGCGGTTCTTTCGGGCGTTCCTTGGAGAAAAGGAGGATTTTCGCCTATGACGAAGAAAGTGAAACTGAGTGATGTAGCACGGGATTTACAGATCTCAACACAGGAACTGATCGGATTCTATCAGGAACGGGATGCCAACGGCAACACCAAGAAGGGTGTGACCGGTCTGACACCGGAAGAAATCAACCTGGCACTGGAGTATTATTCTCAGAAATCTCAGGTAGAGAGCCTGGATGCGTATTTTGCATCCAAGGACACCCCGAAACAGAAACAGGAGAAAAAGCCGAGCGAGAAGAAACCGGCAGAAAAGAAGGCATCTTCCGAGAAAAAGCAGTCGGAAAAGAAACAGCCGGATAACAAAAAGCAGCAGAAACCCCAGGCTGCGGAAAAGAAACCCCAGGCACAGAAATCCGAAAAGCCGGCAGAAAAGAAACCGGCAGCTGCGGAAACAGCTAAGCCCAAGCAGAACAATGCGCCGAAGCATGAAAAGCCCAAAAAGCAGCAGGCAAAGGCACAGAAACACGGCGAGCGTCTCCATGTAGAAGTGGAGATGGCATCTGCGGACAGCATTACCACAGAAAAGCGCCGCACTGTCGATACCCGTGGCTCTTATGTAGATCTGGATAAGTATAACCAGCGCTATGAGCAGATTGCTCCGGCAAATAAATACACCAACGACAAGTATTCCACCAAAAAGCAGAAGATCAACCAGAAGTCTGCACAGCGCAACAAGCAGCGCTATTCCAACAAGCGTGAGACAGAGCAGGATAAGCTGCGCCGTCTGGAGCTGGAGCGTGCCAGAAAGCAGCAGCTGCGTGTCCGCATCCCGGACGTGATCTCTGTGGGTGAACTGGCGACCCGTCTGAAAGTTACTGCGACCGAGGTCATCAAAAAGCTGATGATGCTGGGCGTTATGGCTACCATCAATGAGGAAATCGACTTCGACACCGCATCTCTGGTGGCAGAGGAACTGGGCGCAAAGGTAGAACACGAAGTGATCGTGACCATCGAAGACCGTCTGATCGACGAGGATGACGACGCCGAGGATACCGAAGAGCGCTGCCCAGTTGTTGTAGTTATGGGTCACGTTGACCATGGTAAGACTTCTATCCTGGACCGCATCCGGAATGCACACGTTACCGCAGGCGAGGCTGGCGGCATCACACAGCATATCGGTGCATACCAGGTAAGATATGAGGGCAAGGACATCACATTCCTGGATACGCCGGGACACGAAGCGTTCACTGCCATGCGTGCAAGAGGTGCAAACATCACCGATATTGCCATCCTGGTCGTTGCCGCAGACGACGGCATCATGCCGCAGACCGTTGAGTCCATCAACCATGCAAAGGCTGCCGGCATCACTGTGATCGTTGCCATCAACAAGATGGATAAGGAAGGCGCAAACCCGGATCGTGTCAAGGAAGAACTGACCAAGTACGGCATGGTATGCGAAGAGTGGGGCGGCGACGTGATCTGCGTTCCGGTTTCTGCAAAGACCGGCGAGGGCATCGACGAACTGCTGGAGAACATCCTTCTGGTTGCAGAGACCAGCGAACTGAAAGCCAATCCGGATCGCCGTGCAAAGGGTACGGTTGTGGAGGCTCGTCTGGACAAGGGACGTGGCCCGATCGCAACTCTGCTGGTACAGAACGGCACACTCCACACCGGCGATGTCATTATCGCAGGCACTGCGGTAGGCCGTGTTCGTGTTATGACCAACGACAAGGGCAAGACCGTGCATACTGCCGGCCCATCCGTTCCGGTAGAGATCACCGGTCTGGCAGAAGTGCCGGAGGCAGGCGATGTATTCAATGCTGTTGAAGATGAGCGTCTGGCAAGAGAACTGGTTGAGCAGAGAAAGCACGAGGCAAAGCAGGCGAAGTTCAACGAATACCAGAAGGTAACGCTGGATAACCTGTTCAGCCAGATCGAGCAGGGCGAAATGAAGGAACTGTCTCTGATCGTAAAGGCAGACGTACAGGGTTCTGTTGAGGCAGTGACTCAGTCCCTGGAAAAGCTGTCCAATGAGGAAGTTCGTGTCCGTGTGATCCACGGCGGCGTCGGCGGCATCAAGGAGAGCGACGTTATGCTGGCGAGTGCATCCAATGCGATCATCATCGGCTTTAACGTGCGTCCGGATCAGACCGCAGAAGAGATCGCAGCCCGGGATAAGGTAGATATCCGCACATACCGTGTCATCTATGATGCGATCGAAGAGATCGAGACCGCAATGAAGGGTATGCTGGCACCGAAATACCGTGAGGTCGTTATGGGACGCATCGAGGTGCGCCAGGTTTATAAGATCTCCAATGTCGGTGCAGTTGCCGGTGCTTATGTGCTCAGCGGCAAGGTCACCAGACAGTGCGAGATCCGTGTGGTTCGTGACGGCATCGTGATCGCTGAGGATAAGATGTCCAGCCTGAAACGGTTCAAGGATGATGCCAAGGAAGTCGGCGAAGGCTATGAGTGCGGTATCACTCTGGAGAAGTTCCGTGACTTCAAGGAAGGCGACATCTTCGAGGCGTTCATCATGGAAGAATACAGAGACTAATCCGATACAGACAGCACTTCGGAAGAGGATTCGGAGGATGTGCTGTTTATCGTTTACAGAAAGGAGCCGTACAGCATGGCAAACTTCAAAGCAAACCGCACCGAAGAGGATATCCTGCGGGAAATGACAGCGATTTTGCGGGAACTCAAAGATCCACGCATCGACCCGATGCTGACGGTGGTCCGTGCAGAGCTGTCCCGGGATCTTTCGGACTGCAAGATCTTCGTCTCCAGTCTTTCCGGCAAGGATGCCGCCAAGGAATCCTGCAAGGGACTGGACAGCGCCGCCGGCTATATCCGGCGTGAACTGCTGCACCGTCTGAAGATCCGCCGCAGCCCGGTGCTGCACTTTGTGGCAGATGATTCCATCGCACACAGCGCAGAGATCGACCGGATGCTGCACCAGATCCAGCCGGCAGTGGAAGACATCCCGGAGGATGACAGCACAGAAAAGGAGTGAACGTGATGCAGGAACTGACATTGGCAAAGACTGCCGCATGGCTCAAGGAATGCGAAGATGCGTATATTCTGATTCACCGCAGCCCGGACGGAGACTGCATCGGCGCCGGATATGCGCTGGCAGAGATGCTGCACCAGCTGGGCAAGCGTGCCGTGGTGCTGTGCAATGACGAGATCCCGAAGCGATATCAGTTTATGCTGCCGGAAGAGGACGGCACAGCGGCGCATTTTGAACCGCAGTGCATCATTGCCGTGGATGTGGCAGACGCCAAGCTGCTGGGCAGCAGCGTCCAGGAACACTACGGCAGCCGGGTAGACTTGTGCATCGATCATCATGTTTCCAACGTCCCTTATGCCAAGGCACGTCTCCTGGATGGTGCGGCATCGGCGGCGTGTGAGATCCTCTATCGGCTGAGCCGCATCCTTCCGGTGAAAATGACCGATCATATGGCGCTGTGCCTGTATACCGGCATGGCGACAGACACCGGCTGTTTTCAGTATGACAATGCCGGTCCGGAAACCCACCGGGCTGTGGCTGCGCTGATGGAGATGTGTCCGGATGTGCGCTATGCGTGGATCAACCGGGAGATGTTTGCCGTGAAGAGTTTCGGCAGACTCCAGCTGGATAAGCTGCTTATCGACCATATGGAGCGCTATCTGAATGACAAGTGCATCCTGATCTGCGTCTCCCAGGAGTTTCTGCGGAAGTTCCAGGTGGATGAGGCAGAGCTGGAGGGCATCGCCGGATTTCCGCTCCAGGTCGAAGGCGCTGAGATCGGCATTACCATGAAGGAAAAAGAACCCGGCAAGTTTCGCATTTCCATGCGGTCGGCGGATAAGGTCAATGTATCCGCCATCTGCCAGCGCCTGGGCGGCGGCGGTCATGTGAAGGCTGCCGGATGCCAGGTCTGCGGCACCGCTGACGAAGTGCGCAACATCCTGCTGGATGCAGTGCAAAAAGAATGGAGCAACGCATGAATCTGGACACAGTGCAGGGTGTACTCTGCATGAATAAGCCCACGGAATTCACCTCCTTTGACGTGATCGGCAAGCTGCGTGGTATTCTGCATATGCGGCGGCTGGGACACACGGGGACGCTGGACCCGATGGCGACCGGTGTGCTGCCGGTGCTGGTGGGAAAGGCAACACGTGCCTGCGATATCCTGCCGGATCAGACCAAGTCGTATCGTGCGGCGGTACAGTTCGGCTGGGAGACCGACACCGAAGATGTGTGGGGAATCCGGACAGCGGCGTATCCGGAGATGCACGTGACAAAGGAAATGCTGGACGAAGTAATTCCCCGGTTTCTGGGAGAGATCCAGCAGATCCCGCCCATGTATTCGGCGGTCTCCGTCGAGGGAAAGCGGCTCTATGAGCTGGCACGAAAGGGTGTCGTGATCGACCGCCCGGCGAGGACGGTGCAGGTGGATGACATCACCCTGGAAGAATGGGACGAGGAAAAGCAGACGGCGGTGCTGTCGGTGACCTGCGGCAAGGGAACGTATATCCGTACCCTGCTGTCGGATATCGGCAGGGCGCTGGGCGGCGGCGCTGTGATGACGGCGCTCTGCCGGACGATGGCGCATGGTTTCACACTGGAACAGTGCTATACGTTTGAGCAGGTGACAGAGTTCTGCCGGATGGGAACACTGGCAGAGCATCTGATCCCCACCGACCGGCTGTTTGCGGCGCTGCCGGCACTGCATCTGACAGAACAGCAGACCGCTCTTTACGGCAACGGCGTGAAACTGGCGCTGAGCCGTGTGGAGGGCATCCTGCCGGATCAGGAACAATACCGGGTCTACGGCGCAGACGGCTGCTTTTTCGGCACGGCGCAGACCGACCGGAAAAGCGACGAACTGCGTGTGGGAAAGAATATGAAGTAGAAAGGCGGAAACGGGCTTGGAAAAGCTGAGGCGCATCACTGCACCGCTGGCACAGGAAAGTGCCGTGGCGCTGGGATTTTTTGACGGTGTTCATCTGGGACACCGTGCTGTGCTGGGTGCTGTGGCACAATGTGCGGCGGCGCAGGGGCTGATGGCGTGTGCATTCACCTTTGCGGCAGATTCCGTCCCGGTCAAGCAGGGCGTGCCGCTGACCTACCTTTATACCGATGCCCAGAAAGCGGAACTGATGCAGGACTGCGGCATCCACGGCGTATACTGCCCGGCGTTTTCGGAACTCTGCGCCCTGGACGGCGAATCGTTCTGCCGGCAGGTGCTGGTGGAACTGCTCCACGCCAGAGAGGTGTTCTGCGGCGGTGATTTTCGGTTTGGCGCAAAGGCGGCGTGGAACATCGACAGTCTGCGGGAATTCGGCAGGCAGATGGGCTTTGCCGTGCATCAGATCGACCCGGTGTTTTGCGGCGGCGAGAAAATTTCGTCTACGGCGATCCGTGATGCGATCCGTCGGGGCGAGCCGGAGACCGCAGCCGGAATGCTGGGGACGGCGTACCGCATCAGCGGCAGCGTTGTCCACGGGGCAGCGCTGGGACGCACCAGGGCAGTCCCCACCATCAATATTCCCTTTGCACCGGGACAGCTTGTCCCCAGGTACGGGGTTTATGTTTCCCGGACGCACACGCCCCAGGGCAGTTTTGATTCCATCACCGATGTGGGCGTAAAGCCTACGGTGGCAGATGCCCAGGCACCGGCGGCGGAGACATTTCTGCTGGATTTTTCCGGTGATCTGTACGAACAGCCCTGCCGGGTGGAGCTGCTGCATTTTCTGCGTGACGAACGAAAGTTTCCGGATGTGGAAAGCCTGTACGGGCAGATCGCACGGGATCAGGAGCAGTGCCGGGAATGGCTGAAGAATCATAAAAACCTATAAGAGCAGACAACTCTTTTCTGAATAGAGACAGCGGTGCTGTCAAGACAAAAATGCGAAAGGAAGTTCAAAGCAATGAACAAGCGAGTAAGAACCAGATTTGCGCCCAGTCCGACGGGCTATATGCACATCGGCAATCTGCGGACGGCACTGTATGCCTATCTGATTGCCAAGAAACAGGACGGCGATTTTATTCTGCGAATTGAGGATACCGACCAGGAGCGCTATGTAGAAGGCGCAGTTGACGTGATCTATGACACCCTGCGTGTTGCCGGTCTGAACTGGGACGAAGGCCCGGACATCGGCGGCCCGGTTGGTCCGTATGTGCAGTCTGAGCGCATGGGAATGTTCAAGTCCTATGCGGAAGAACTGGTCAAGAGCGGCCACGCATACTACTGTTTCTGTGACAAGGAGCGTCTGGACGAAGTGCGCAAGATCCAGGAGGCATCGCACATTGCACCGATGTACGACCGCCACTGCCGTGACCTGTCTCCGGAAGAGGTACAGGCAAAGCTGGACGCAGGCGTGCCGTATGTCATCCGCCAGAAGATGCCGCTGGACGGCACGACGACCTTCCACGATGACATCTATGGCGATGTTACCGTAGAAAACAGCACCCTGGACGACCAGATTCTCATCAAGACAGACGGAATGCCCACCTACAACTTTGCCAACGTAGTAGACGACCATCTGATGGGTATTACACACGTGGTACGAGGTAACGAGTATCTGTCCTCTGCACCGAAGTACAACCTGCTGTACCAGGCATTCGGCTGGGATGTGCCGGAATATGTACACTGCGCACCGGTCATGAAGGACAAGACCCACAAGCTGTCCAAGCGAAACGGCGACGCATCCTTCCAGGATCTGATGGCAAAGGGCTATCTGCCCCAGGCAGTCATCAACTTTATTGCACTGCTGGGATGGGCGCCGTCCGGTGAGTATAACGAGCAGGAGATCTTCTCCATGGACGAACTGAAAAAAGCGTTCGAGATCAGCGGCATCAGCAAGTCGCCGGCGATCTTTGATGACAAGAAGCTCCGTGCCATCAACGGCGCATATGTGCACAAGATGGATCCGGCAGAGTTCGCCAAGGCAGCTGAGCCGTACATCCGTGAGACCGTAAAGCGCACGGATATCGACATGGCACTGCTGTGCAGCGTTCTGCAGAACCGTACCGAAGTGTTTTCGGATATTCCGGAGCAGGTAGACTTCATTGACGCAATGCCGGAGTACGATCTGGAGATGTACCGTCACAAGAAGATGAAGACCACGCCGGAGACTGCACTGGATGCACTGAAGGAGACGCTGCCAGTGCTGGAAGGCGTAAGCGAGTGGGATGTGGAGCATATCCACGAGGCACTGTTCGCAAAGATCGCAGACCTGGGCGTAAAGAACGGCTGGATGCTGTGGCCGCTGCGTACCGCCGTTTCCGGCAAGCAGTTTACACCGGGCGGCGGCGTAGAGCTGTGTGCGATCCTGGGCAAGGAGGACACACTGGCTCGTATCCGCAAGGCAATTGATGCGCTCTCCGCATAAGATTGCCATCTTTCGTAAGACTATCACGTCATTATCACAATTGGATGATAAACTATAGCTAGTTTTTGTGTGCCGGAGCGCCGGGATTTTTTCGTTTCGGAGAGACCGCAGGCTCGGCATACAGCAGAAGGAGGCAATCACAGGGATGATTGAAGTCAAACATCTGACGAAACAATACGGGGATAAGCTGGCGGTCAACGACATCAGCTTTACCGTAGAGGACGGTGAGATCCTGGGACTTCTGGGACCGAACGGCGCCGGAAAGTCCACCACCATGAATATGCTCACCGGCTATATCAGCTCCACATCCGGACAGGCACTGATTAACGGCATCGACATTCTGGAAGATCCGATCAAGGCAAAGGCACAGATCGGCTATCTGCCGGAGCTGCCGCCGCTGTACCTGGATATGACCGTCATGGGCTATCTGAACTTTGTCTATGACTTGAAAAAGTGCAAGCTGCCACGGCGCTCGCATTTGAAGGACGTCTGCAATCTCTGCCGGATCAGCGACGTTTCCGGCAGAGTCATCAAGCACCTGTCCAAAGGTTACCGGCAGCGTGTGGGTCTGGCACAGGCGCTCATCAACAATCCGCCGATTCTGATCCTGGACGAACCTACCGTTGGTCTCGACCCGAAACAGATCATCGAGATCCGTACCCTGGTGAAAAAGCTGGGCAAAAAGCACACCGTGATCCTGTCGTCTCACATTCTGACCGAGGTGCAGGAAGTCTGCGATCGTGTGGTCATCATCAACCATGGTCAGATCGCTGCGAATGACACCATTGACAACCTGTCCAAGGCAGTTTCCGGTGTCAATCGTCTGGTGGTTCGCATCAACGGACCGAAAAACGAGGTCCTGCAGGCGATTCGTGGGCTGGAAGATGTCACCAAGGTGCGTGCCGACATGGAACGGGAACCGGGCATCTTCGAATTCGAGATCGAGGCAAAGCCGGACGCAGACATTCGCCCGGCGCTGAACCAGATGGTCGAGTCCCACGGATGGTACATTTATAAGATGGATCTGGGCGTAATGACGCTGGAGGATGCGTTCCTGAAGATCACTATGGGCGAGGGCGTAAAGCTGTCCGCCGCCAAAAAGAGTGAACCGGCAGCAGCATCTGCACCGGAGAAAACAGAAACACCGCAGCAGGAAACTGCACCGGCAGAAACGGAAAACGAACAGCCGGCAGATGCGGCAGAGACAAAAGAAGGAGGCGAGGCGTAATGGGTGCCATTTATCGGCGTGAGATCGGGGCGTTTTTCACCTCCAGCATTGCCTATGTATTTCTGGCAGTGTTCTATCTGGCAGCAGGCTACTTCTTCTTTGGCTCATCCCTGGCGATGTCTACCACAGATATGTCCAACCTGTTCACCAGTCTGTTCTTTATCGTAACCATTCTGATTCCGGTACTGACCATGCGCTTGTTCAGTGAGGAAAAGAAACAGAAAACCGAGCAGGGGCTGCTGACTGCACCAGTGTCCATCGGCGGCATCGTCATGGGCAAGTATCTGGCAGCGCTCACCCTGTACACCATTGGCCTGGCGATCATCTTCGTCTATGCGCTGATCCTGAGCTTTTTCGGGGCAGTGGCATGGGGTATCGTGATCTCCAACATTCTGGCGCTGTTCCTGCTGGGCGCAGCATTTATCGCAGTGACCCTGTTCATCTCGTCTCTGACGGAAAACCAGGTCGTTGCTGCGGTGGTAGGCATGATCGTTCTGCTGGCGCTGGCACTGATCGACGTGGTGGCTCGTTATGCAGAGAGCGTTCCGGTAGTTCCCACAGTGCTGAATGCGCTGTCGTTCTATACCAGATATTATGATTTTACTGCGGGTCTGTTTGATCCGGCCAGTGTGCTGTTTTATGTCAGCACGGCAGTGATCTTTAATTTCTTTACTGTACGTGTGTTCGAAAAACGGCGCTGGAGCTGAGAGGAGGACATCACCCATGGAAAATCAGAAAAAGGAAAAAACAACCGAGGCTTCTCTGGAAAAACAGCAGAAAAAGCTGAAAAACCGGAAAAAGCTGAAATACGGCGGTCTGGCGACTGCCATTACCGTGATCTTTGTTGCAGTTGTCGTATTGGTCAACGTGGTCGTTACCCAGCTGGATAAGCGTTTTCCGAACGCAAAGTTGGATCTCACTACCGCAAACCTGTATGAGATCAGCGACGAGACACTGGACTACATCCGCAACCTGGATAAGGATGTAGATGTTGCCATCTCTTCCGATGAGGCGACATTTACCTCTGACAAATACAACAAGATGATCGCTGAAACACTGTCCAAGTACCAGGGCTATTCTGACCGCATCAATGTCACCTATTTTGACACCACCAAGGATCCGGATGTGCTGTCCAAGTACCAGGAACTGTACGGCGGTTCGATCCAGTCCGGACAGGTCATCATCAACAGCGGCAAGCGTATCAAGGTGTACAACACCCAGACCGATATGTTTGAAGTCGATCAGCAGAAGTATCAGTACTATCAGTACGGTATGGCAAGCTTCTCCGACTGCATCACCGCATTCAAGGGCGAGCAGACGCTGACTTCCGGCATCATGAATGTGACCGACTCCAACCCCAAGACCGTGGGCATTCTGGCGACCAGCAACGGCTCTCCCATCTTCGCACAGACCAGTTCCAGTGCAGACCCCAACACCTACGCATTTTATGCTATGGAAAATCTGCTGGACGAAAACGGCTATGATGTCAAGCGTCTGGACATGATGACCGATGAGCTGGACACTGCGACCTATGATATTCTGGTGCTGCCTGCGCCGAAAACCGACCTGACCATGGATTCCATCCAGAAACTCCAGGACTTCATGTATAATGACGGCAACCTGGGCAAGCAGCTGGTTTACATCGCAGACTACACCCAGTCATCCACCCCGAATCTGGACGCTTTTCTGAAAGAGTGGAACGTACAGGTGGACTACAGCTCTGTCATTGACGAGAACAACAGTTCCAACCAGCAGGTAAACATCCTGCTGTCCCAGAACAGCAACAGCAGCTTTGTTGCCCCGGTCGTAACCGTAACGGACGACGAGGACTATAACGGACATCTGGCAAACACCAGCCTGCCTATCGTTGCACCGATGGCACGTTCCATCCAGACACTGACTGCCAACAACGGCAGAACCGTAACATCCCTGCTGACCTCCTCGGAGACCTCTTACTGCTATCCGCTTTCGCCCAAGACTTATAACACCGACAGCACAGACAGCACTGCGGCAGACGGTGAGACCCAGGCGGCAACGGAGGCAGCGACTGAGGCTGCAACCGAGAACACCACTACCACAACTTCGTTTGACAAGGACGCAGCACCCCACGGTGCAAACACCGTCATGGCGCTGTGCCGTGACCAGCAGTCCACCGGCGATTCGTTCATCGAGAGCGATGTGATCGTGCTGGGTTCTATGTCCATGCTGGACGCTAACCTGGTGCAGAACTCTTCGTACAACAACGCAGAATATTTCGTCGGCCTGCTGAACTCTGTTTGCGGCAAGGAAGACAGCATCGTTGTGGCATCCAAGGATCTGACACAGACTTCCATCACGGCAACAGCAACACAGCTGAAAGTGATTCGTCTGGTTGTCGTATTCCTGATCCCGCTGACTGTTGTGGTTGTCGGCGTGATCGTGGCAGTCCGCAGACGTTATCGTTAACCGAAAGGATGGAGCATCATGCGTAAAAAAACGCTGGGAATCATCGGCGGCGTCGTATTGGTGGCAGCACTGGGAACGGCATCGTTTTTCCTGCTGAAAAATCCGCCGGCAGAGGAGTCATCCTCTTCCGCAGTATCCGATGAGGACAGCAGCGAGAGCATTTCGCTGACCTCAGAGGATCCCAACGATGTCACCTCAATTGATATTACAAATACTTCCGGAAGCTTTGAAGTGGTCCGCACCGCAGAGGGCAGCGGCACCGGAGATGACCATGCGGCATATGCCGTTTCCGGCTGGGAAGATCTTCCCATGGACACCTCTACCCTGTGGACGCTGTCCAACAACACCGCATCTATGGACACCACCGGCGTTGTGGAGGAAAACTGTTCCGATCTGGCGAAGTTCGGGCTGGACGATGCCGAGGCGACCGCAGTGACCCTGCACTTCGCCGACGGCAGCGACTACAGTTTCCGTGTGGGCAATGCGGCGGCAAATGCAGAAAACACCTATCTTGCGCCGGCGGACAAAGACACTGTCTATACGGTAAAAACTTCCCTGGTGGCGAATTTTAGCAAGAGCGCCGAGGACTTCCTGTCCAAAACCATGCTGGAAGCGCCGGCAGATACCAACGATTATCCCATTGTCAACAAGCTGACCATAGACCGCAAGGACATGGACTATACCCTGGAACTGGACTACGACGAGGCAGCCGCAGACGATACATCCATGGGCGGCATGGTGGCAAGCCACGAGATGGTTTCGCCGGTGCCGGCATATCTGAGCGTAGACCGTTCCACTCCGGTGGTGACGGGAATGTTCGGACTCAAGGCGGAAAAGGTAGCTGTACCGCATCCCTCTGCGGAGGATATCGCCAAGGCAGGGCTGGACGACCCGTTCGGCACGGCGACTATGGCGTGCGAGGACAACAACACCTATGTACTGACATTCGGCGAACGCTTTACCGAAAAGGATGAGGAGAGCGGCACAGAGACCGCATACTACTACGCAATGCTGAGCGGCGTGGATGCGATCTACCAGGTGACGGAAGAAAACATGGTCTGGGCGACAACAACGCCCACCGACATTGCCTCCAAGCTGGTTTTCGGCACTTACGTCTGGGATGTAGGTGAGCTGAACGTGAGCGTGGGCGAGGAGAAGTTCCAGTTCAATGTTGTGGGCAGCGATAAGGATACCGCTGTGGTAACGCTGAACGGCGACAGCACCGAGTCCGACCGCTACCGTCAGTTCTACTCGTTCCTGCTGAACACCACGGCGGAGACGGTCAAGCTGGACGGCACGCCGAGCGGCGATATGCTGGCGGAGATCAGCCTCAAGACCCAGGACGGCACATTCGAACGGGATCTGCAGTTCTATGCCATCGACGATTTCACCTGTCTCATCACCGTGGACGGAAAGTCGGCGTATACCTGCCGGAAGAGCTATCTGGATACCCTGCTGAACAATATGAAGATCTACAGCGACACAAGCAAAGAATTTACGACAAACTGGAGTTAAGGAAACATTGGTTTCATCCGTGTTGCCTTGACCGTTCCGGAGAGATCCGGGACGCTGCCGGAGAAAGGAAGGAACAGCAATGAATCAGGAATTTTTTATGTATCGTGGATATCCGCTGGTACGCAAGGGAAATGAAATCTATTACGGGTATATGTCAGAGCCATTCGTGGTAATGATGCAGATCGTGCATCAGCAGGAAGTCAACGGGCTGAAGGTTGCAGATAAGATTCGTGTCTATCAAATGGCAACCAAGGAACCGGATCCTGTGAAGGCGATCACCAAGACTTCCGACCGACCGAATCTGTATGAGGCGGTAGATCTGGCAAACGTCTGGCTGAAACGTGCTGAAAAGGACGTAGCAGCAAAGTAAAGGCAAAATAAATCCGATTTGCTTTCAAAAGAGCATCTCTGCACGGGAGTGATCCTGTGGGAGATGTTCTTTTTTTAGCCTCCCTTTTTCAAAAATAGGCTCCCTTGAAAAGGCGCCCGTAGGGTGTGCCTTGTGCTGAGCTGGCAGCCGTAGGCTGACTGAGGGATTTTGTGTAATCTGAAAATTAAGGGAAATTATTATGCCAGAATCCCTCCGAGCGGCTTTGCCGCCCACCTCGTACTGAGCGGTCCCCTTTGTCACCTACGGTGACATTTCCCCACCCTGTGGGGAATCACCCTTTTCAAGGGAGGCTTTGCGCAGGATAGCCTATAAGAAAGAAAAATGGATTTGCATGATATTCTTTCAATTTCCCCTTGCATTTTTCTGCACCTTATGTTATAATATGAAATGTAATTTTTTGATATGACAAATTTAGGAGGATGTAACATGAAATTGTGGAGAAAACTGCTGGCGGCAGTAACTGCCGGAACAATTTGTCTGGGGAGCATCGGGGCAATGCTGTCAGTCAGTGCGGAAACAGAGTTGGATTCTTCCTCCATATCCGAAAATGTCGCAGAGGTAAAGGCGTCAGAGGGAGCGCATACGCATTATTATGGGGAATATAGCACTGATTGGGATGAATGTGATGGGTGGTATTCATTTGTGGTTCATAATGATGGCAATGGAGCATACTCTTTGTTTGGCGATGTTAGAGCTTGCCAATATGCAATTGACCATGGATATGTTCCGAATGAAGGAGATGAAGCGTATGGTGCTTTTTGGTTTGGAAACAATCCGCCCACAATAACGACTACAAAAGTCACCACAAAAGCAACTACCAAAACCACCACCACTACCACCCAGCCGAGTGTCCCCACCGTCAAAGAGGGCAGTCTGGACAAGGGTGATATTGACGGCAGCGGCAGTCTGGATTCGACAGATGTGTTCTACTCCATGCTGTACATCGCCAATACTGCGGTAGGGAATACCGTCAAAATCAGCAAGGAACAGATCACTGCCGCAAACGTGGACGAAAGCAGCAGCGTAGATGCGACTGATGTCTATTATCTCATGTACTACATCGCACTCCACGGTATTGGCATAGACGTGTCCTGGGACGACGTTCTGGCAAAGTAAAATGGAAAGCATATCCTGAAACCGGCTCTTTGAAAAAGGAGTCGGTTTTTTATTTAGCCTCCCTTGAAAAGGGTGATTCCCCACAGGGTGGGGAAATGTCACCGTAGGTGACAAAGGGGACCGCTCAGTACGAGGGGAACCAGCGAAGCTGGTGGAGGGATTTTAGTGATAAGTTATAGATTTCACAGAAAAGTTTCCCAGTCAGTCTACAGGCGCCTTTTCTGGGAATTGTAGTTTAGGTTATGATCCCCCTGTCCCTTCGGGACATCCCCCTTTTCAAGGGGGACTTAATTTGCTCTCGTTTTCTCAAAAAATCCCTTGACAGCACCGCCAAAATCCGGTATAATGAAAGGCAACACCGCACAGAATGTGCAAAAACATCACCGAAAAGGAGAATATACATGGAAGTTTACCGCATTCATATGGGAAAGGCGAAGTGCGCCGTTGATCTGGGAGACGGCAGTGAGCGTGGCGAGTATGTCAGCCAGGACTATATCCTGGCGAAAATGGGCAGACCGCACCGGAGCATCAGTCTCATGTACTGCTATTATCCCCTGGACAAGGGCTGGCCGGGCCGTGCCAGCGTGGTACACGCCAGCCCCGATGTCAGCTTTGCCTGGGACTATCCCTACGACGACTATTTCACCTATAAAGGCGGACTGGGCGGCAATACCGACGGCGAACCGTTCAACTATATGCGTGAGATCCGGCAGCACGGACAGGATGTTTCGCTGACGCTGACCATCGACCCCCACGTTTCCGACGAACATCTGGCTGCCATCGGCGAGGATCTGAAACCTTTCGGCAGAGTGTTCCTGCGCATCAACCATGAGGCAACGGGCAACTGGTTCTCGTTCAACAAGCGCTGCACCTACCAGGAAGTGGCAGACTTTTTCGTCCGTGCCAGCCGCATCATCAAGGAACACGCACCGAACGTGCAGACCATTATCTGCATTGGCGGCATCGAGGATCTCTCCAAGGAAGAGATGGAAAAAGAAACTGAGTTCGCACAGACCATTCCGGCAGCGGATATCTGGTCAGTGGACAAGTATATGGCGCTCCACTGGGGCTGGCCCTATGACGTGGCAGAACACGGCGGCACGACTCACAGCCGTGGCACTGTGGCAGATACCTACGAAAAGACCAAGCGCAGCTTTGAACGGTTCCGCTATCTCAACGGCGGCGTGGCAAAGCCTATGACCATGGCAGAGTTCAACGCCGACGGCGATGTGACCGGACCTTATGAACAGGCAGACATGGTAAAGGAATTCTGCGATAAGCTGGAGTCGGAACAGGCGGACTGGTTCAGCGCTTTCACATTCTATCAGTTCCGTGACCGTGGCAGACTGGGTCTGGAGATCGAAGACCCCAACAATGCCGATGTGGGCATCGCACAGCCGGTGCTGGACACCTATAAAGAGATCATCCAGCGTGACTGGTTCAAGCCCCAGATCACACGGCAGGAGGGCGAAGTACAGCTGCCGGTGACACTGCGCTGGAGCAACTCTGAGGATGCCGAGGGCCTGGCGATTCCGCTGCACTTCGAGAAGAACCCCACGTTCTGCGAGGTGACCTTTACCGAGGAAAGCAATCTGATGCTGGAACTGAACGGCAAGTGGTTCTATAAAGCCCCCAAGACCAAGACCGTAGATCTGATGGCGGCGTTCTTCGAAAAGCCCCTGCAGGGCGAGGCAGATATGACGCTGAAAATTTTTGCGCCGCCGGCAACCGGCGAGAACGACCTGTCGGCAGAGGATGGACTGTACCACTGCGACGCCGTTCTCCACGAACTGCCCCAGATCCGCATCCGTTTTGCACCGGTAGAGGCATAAACCGGCGGATTCTGACAGGAGCATATTAGTGCTTTTTCCCTGCAAAAATACCCCTTGACAAAAAGTTGTGAATCATGTATAATTTAAGTAACGATATGAAAACTGGAATTGTAAGAGATGATTTGAAAAGATGAAATACCATCTCCAAAAAAAGGCGATTCCGGAGAATGGAGCTATAGAATATGGGACTTTTTGACAAGGTAAACCAGGTAAGCCGCAGCGTAAGCGAATCCTCCAAGAGTGCTGCTGAGACCAGCAATCTGAAGAAGAAGATCGCTTATGAAAAGGAGCGTATCCAGGAAGTTATGACTGAGATCGGCAGACTGTTTTATGAGAATCCGAACGGCGATCATAAGGCAGAGCTGGAACTGTGTGCAGACATCGACGACAGAAAGCGCCGCATTGCTAGTATGCAGGGCGATTTGAGTTCTCTGAAGGGTGTTCGTATCTGCGGAAAGTGCGGCGCTCGGTTTGATGAGAAGTATACTTTTGGTTTCTGCGGCAACTGCGGCGCAAAGCTGGACTAAAGGAAACGATGAAACAGAAAAGAACGGCACAGCCTCTTGCAGGATGTGCTGTTTTTGTGTGAGGAGTGGAAAATAAAATGGAAACAATGCTTTCTTTTGACTGGAAGAGTGTCAGTGTCAATTCTGCTGAGGTGATTGCTCTGATGCGGAAACACCGGAATGAAAAGCTGGATGTGCTGTTTCATTATGCAGACGGACTCTATCGGGTGGGTGTGAACCCGGAAAACGCCAGAGAACCCTTTTACATGGATGATGAGACCTATCCGTCCATGTTTGCGTTTTGCAGTTCTGCCTGCATCGAAGGCGGCTTTCTGCTGCCTGACCTCCAGGCACCGCTGCATATCCTGGCAGTGAATGACGGTGATCCGTCCGCATATTTTGCATAGAAAGTGTAGGAAATCAACATGGAAAAGAAACCGAAAAACAAGTGGCTCTCCTTTCTGGCTGACGGTATGCTGTCCGGTCTGATGATCGGCATTGGCTGTGTGGTCAGTATGTCCTGTGAAAACCGCTATCTGGGTGCATTTTTGTTCTCCCTGGGGCTGTTCTGCATTGTGCAGTTTCAGTACGGTCTGTACACCGGTAAGGTAGGATACATCTTCGACCGGGACAAGGCATATCTGGGTGAGACGTTCTTCACGTTCCTGGCGAATGCCATCGGCGCAAGCCTTACCGCCGGCATCGTGCATCTGACCCGGTTCGCCGCAGATACACCGGTAAACGGTATGGATGTGACGCTGATCGACCGTGCGCAGGCGACCATGTCTGCAAAACTGGATGACAGTCTGCTGAGTTCCTTTGTGCTGGCATTCTTCTGCGGCGTTCTGATGTTCTCTGCGGTAGAAGGCTCTCGCCGGTGCAACGAGAAGAAGAACTTCATCGGCGGCGTGTTCATCGTCGTTATGCCGATCATGGTGTTCATCCTCTCTGGATTCAACCACTGCGTGGCAGATGTGTTCTATTATTTCATGGCTGGCTGCCCGAATCCGCTGCGAGCGCTGTGCTATTTCCCGGCGGCAATTCTGGGCAACCTGTGCGGCGGCGTGTGCATTCCGCTGCTGAAACGCCTTTCCCGGAATCCGCTGTAAAGGCAACACCGCACAAAGCCCGCCTGGCGGCTTTGCACGCAATCTGCTTGCTGATTTTCCGT
>ERZ857775.792-NODE-792-length-42935-cov-6.163666_pt1 | contig 42935 bp, 38 predicted proteins | sample MGYA00519698_ERZ857775 | MGnify/ENA primary metagenome ERZ857775 (study PRJEB31778, sample SAMEA3449363) | human gut metagenome | biome: human gut; feature: human-associated habitat; material: faeces | place: United Kingdom | collected 2010/2012 ...
CAACCTCCCGCATCTACGCATATCGCTGGCCTGCACGACTTGTATCGCACAAGCCTTTTGCAGCCGAGAGATATTTTATCACATCTTCGTCTATTTGGCAAGTGTTTTTTGCAGAAAATTACGATTTTTCTTTTTTATTTTCTCTGTTTTGTCAATGGCCGCATTTTCTGTGCAAGATGCACAATCTCAGCGCTTTTTGCCGGTGGAAAACTCCCCCGCGTCCCCTTGCAGCATCAGTATGGGCGGGAAAGGCAGGGGTTATACCTATTATATAGGAGAACTCCCTCCCGTGAAAATGGACTGCCGGAGCGTCCGCAGACGCTCCGGCAGTCCGAAATTATAAAGTTTTCTTCCGCTGAAGATGCGCAGAGCAGCGCGGCGCGCAGTTCAGATCATTTCTTCTTCAGCTGCTCCTCCAGCCCTTCCCGCGGGGTGATGTAGACGGTGGTGTACACCTCGTACAGCACCATGCCGGGCTTGGCTCCGTTTGCTTTCCAGATGTTCTTCACCTCGGTGGTGTCCACTGCCACCTTGGCGCCGGTGCCCGCCTTGTAGGCGCTGGAATGGATGACCGCCAGCTCCGCAGCTTCCTGCTTGGTGGTGTCCGGGATGTCCTCGCCCCGGCTCATGACCACAACATGGCTGCCGGGTGCTTTCTGCACATGGAACCATAAGTCCTTGCCCCGGGCGGTGTGCAGGGTGAGCTTGTCGTTCTGGGCGTTGTTGCGGCCTACCAGGATCTCAAAACCGTCGCTGGAGGTATAGCGCAAAAAGTCCGCAGGCTTCTGCTTTTTGTCCCGCTGCTTGTAGTACTTCAGGTAGCCCTGATTTTTCAGCTCCATGCGGATCTCGTTCAGGGCAGCTTCGCCGGAGGCGCTTTCCACCTCGTAGAGCACCGTTTCCAGATAGGCGATCTCCTTTTCGCCCTCTGCCAGCAGATCTACCAGCATCCGGGCGGCAGTCTGCTTCTTTTTGTAGTTCTTAAAGAAGTTCTGGGCGTTCTGGCTGGGGCTGAACCGCAGATCCAGCGGGATGGTCACCTCTTTGCCCTCGTCGTACCAGTTGGGCACGGTCAGGCTCTTCATGCCCTTTTGTGCCAGATAGAGGTTTGCGGACAGCAGTTCGCCGTACAGGCGCAGCTTTTCGCTTTTGCCGCTGGCAGCAAGCTCTTCCTGCCGTGCTGCCTGCTTGCGCAGAGCGCGGTCATACATATTGTGCACCGCCTTGTGCAGTTCCTTGCTCTTGGTGCGCAGCCGCTCGGCGCGGTCCTTCTCGGCGTAGTAGCCCTCCAGCATCGCGTTGAAGGACGGCCACTCCCGGATGGTGTACTGCTCGCCGTACTGCTGCGGACGGAAAAAGGTATACTCCACCGGCTTGCCGTCCGGCGCGGTGACGCTGCACGGACAGCCGCCCTGCGCGTGCAGTTCCTTCAGTTCGTCAATTGCTGCCATCAGGCTGCGCTTCTGGGCATCGGTCAGTTCGTTGGCGGGCAGATGTTCCCCGTCAAAGGCGCGCCATGCGGCCTCCCGGCAGACCACCGGCCCTACGCCGGCCACCGTCTTGTTCAGGGCATCCGCCACTGGCAGTTCCCGCTGACAGGCTGCCGCCACGATGGATGCGCTGCTCACCAGCAGAAAATCCGGCCGTGCGGGCTTGGGAGGCGTGGTGTAGGGCAAGCCCGGCAGCAGCTGACGGACGTCACTGTCCTCAAAATCCACCCGCTTGAGGGCGTCGATGATTTTGCCGCTCTGCACCAGCACAAGGTTGGAGTAGCGTCCCATCAGCTCCGCGCACAGGGTGTTGCGCACAAGGTCGCCCATCTCGTTGGTGCACTGAAAATCAAAGTAGACGATGCGGTCGCCCGGCTCCATGTGCACATCCAGCAGTCTGCCGCCGGTCAGGTGCTTGCGCATGAGCATACAGAAGGAGGGCGGCGTTTCGGGGTTTTCAAAGGTCTCCTCGGTCAGACACACCCGTGCAGAGCCGCTGCGGGCAGACAGCAGCAGGGCATAGGTATCGGTGCGGGTGCGCAGGGTGATGACCAGCTCATCCCGGGTCGGTTCAAAAATTTTTGCGATCTTGGCATCGGTCAGGGTGGCTTTCAGCTCCGCTGCCGTCAGCGCCAGTGTCGCGGCATCCAGTGCCATAAATGTTACCTCGTTTTATCTATAACCCTCTCAGTCAACGCCTGCGGGAGAGCTTTTGCTCTTTTTCGGTTTATGCTGAAAGACCTCCCCCTTTCGGGGGAGGTGGCATTGCGCAGCAATGACGGAGAGGGTTCTCTTTTTATAAATAAGTATACGGGTCGCGGTTCTCGGTGCTCACCAGTACCTCTACCTCCGGCAGGGCGGTGCGCAGGGCAGCCGCCACGGCGGCAGTTACCGGGAACTCGGTGGCGTAATGCCCTGCCGCAATCAGGGAAAGCCCCAGCCGCTTGGCGTCCAGTGCATGATGGTGGTTGGCTTCGCCGGTCAGCAGGCAGTCCGCGCCCTCGGCGATGGCTTCGGCAAACAGACTGCCGCCCGCGCCGCTGATGACCGCCAACCGGCGCACCGGCTTTCCGGTGTCGGCAAACTTCACCTGTACTGCCGTGCCGGTGTCCGGCGCGTTGCACAGCGCCGCCAGCTTGCGCTGCGCCAGTGCGGCCAGCTCCGGCACGGTGATGGGGTCGATTTCTCCCACCCGGCCGCAGCCGTCTGCAAAAACGGTGCGCTGCCGGATGCCGAAAAGGTCGGCCAGCACATCGTTCACCCCGCCCTCGGCGGCATCCAGATTCGTGTGCATACAGATGGCGGAAATGCCCGCCTGCACCAGCTGATAGGGCACATCGGCGGGACACAGCCGCTTGAGCGGGTCAAAGATGACCGGGTGGTGCGCCACGATGACTGTGCACTGCTTTGCCGCAGCCTCTGCCACCACCTCCGGGGTGATGTCCAGCGTCACCAGCACCCGGTGCACATTGCCGCCGCAGTCCACCAGCAGGCCGGGGTTATCCCAGTGCTCTGCCAGCTCCGGCGGGGCAAGCCGCTGCATTACTTCGTATACCTGCTGTACCGTGGTCATTTCAGTTTCCCTCTTTCAGAATGGCGTCCATCTCTGCGGCAAGCGGGCTGCCGTCCGGCACGCCCAGCCGCATCCGGGGCAGCTTTGCCCGCTGCCACGCGGCGTAGCCCGCGCCCTCCGGCCAGTGGCCAGTCTCGCCCAGCAGACACTGCTTAAAGGTAGGCTCTGTCACCTCGCCGGTGTACTCTGCCGCCATTACCGCGTACCAGCGGCCTGCGGCCTGCACCGGGCGGTCGGCCACAAGGGCAAAGCCATGCTGCCACAGCCAGCGGCGCAGCTCGCTGTGCCGGGTGGCGGGCACCATGATAAGGCGTGGCCCGCCCACAGCGGACACCCACGGCGCTTTTTCGATGATCTCCCATGTGGTCTGCGCCGACACGCCTGCCAGCACGATGCTGCCCACCTCCCCGGCAGACAACACAGAAAGACCGTCGCCAAGCCGAAGCTCAGCGCGGTCCAGACAACCTGCATTTTCCAGCGTCTGCCTTGCCTTGGCCAGCGGGCCGGGGCGCAGGTCTGCCCCGATGACCTTCGGGTACTTACCCGAAGCCGCCAGCACCGCCGTCAGCTTGCCGTGGTCGCAGCCGATGTCCGCCACCGGCTGTCCCGGGCGCACCAGCTCTGCCGCAGCGGTCAGACGCGCATCCAGTGTGGGCAGCACTCAGGCCTTCTTGGCTGCAAGATGGGTGTTCAGCTTCTCCAGCAGCTCATCGCAGTTCACGCCGTGCACTTCGCAGGCTTCCTCGATGGTCTCCCCGCGGGAAGCCGGGCAGCCCAGACAGTGCATGCCGATCTCCATAAAGTAGGGTGCGGTGGTCTGGTCCATATCCAGAATGTCGCCGATGATGGTATCGCGGGTCACCTGCTTGGGTGCGGTGTGTGCCTCTTTTTTGAGCATATTGAAAATATCAAACATGATAGCTTTTCCTTTCTGTTTTGGGTGAGATACAGTATAACCTACTGTTCCTCTATACTATACCCCAAACCGGGGCAGTTTTGCAAGAGCCTTGGGGAAATCCGCTTACCCCTCCGCCTGATAGTCCTTTTCCAGCGAGAAGCCGCGCCCGCTTACCTCGGTAACATGGCTCACGATCATAAAACAGGTGGGGTCGATGGCATGCGCCAGCTTTTCCAGCCTTGGCAGCTGCCGGTTGGAGACCACGCTCAGCAGCACCGACTCCGGCTCCCGCAGGTAGCCGCCCTCGCCGTGCAGGATGGTCACGCCGCGGTCCAGCTGCGCAAAAATGGCAGCGCAGATCTCGTCGGACTTGGCGCTGATGATCTTTACCTCGGTGCGGGTGGTGCCCAGCATGAGCACCTTGTCCAGCACGACCGTGTAGATAATGGCCATCACCACGCCGTACAGGGACTGCCGCACCGGGCTGAAGGCCGCCTGCGCCGCCAGAATGATAAAGTCGAAGGTCATCATGGTGCTGGACACCGGCAGGTGGAACCACTTGTTCAGCACCAGCGGGGGAATGTCCATGCCGCCGGTGGAAGCACCGGCGCGGATGGTGATGCCCAGCGAGATGCCGATGCCAAAGCCCGCGAATACGGTGTTCAGCACCAGATCATCGGTCAGCACAAGATCACCCAGCAGCCGCTCCCACAGTGCCATAAAAAAGGGACTGAGCACCGTGCTTGCCATGGTGTTCAGGGCAAAACGGCTTCCCAGCACCCACCAGCCCAGCAGCAGCATGACCACGTTGACCACGAACAGCACTGCGGACACCGGCAGTCCGGTGACCTTGTTGAAAGCCAGTGCGATACCGGTGGCACCGCCGGTGATGAGGCCGGAGGGCATCAGAAATAATACCACAGTCAGCGCATACATCGCGTTGCCCACCACGATGGACAGTGCGTTGAAGAGCTGCTGTTGCTTGTGTGTTAATTGCGTCATCTTCATCTTCCTTTGTTTATAGTTGAAGTTCCTTCTACTATGATAACGAAAACATCCGCATTTATCAAGCCTTCGGCGATAAATGCGGATATCGGGATCGATTTTTAAGGGGTCACAGGGCGGCTTCCGGCTGGGCATCGTCCTCTTCCATCAGCCGCAGACCGGCGGTATCGGTCACCGGCAGCGAGAACACGATGGCACCCGCCTTGGGGTTTGCCCCCTCCATAATGGCCTTCATGATGGTGTTTTTCTGGCTGGTGCGGCTGACGATGAGCACCAGCTCCTTTTCGTTCACCAGTTCCACGCCCAGAAAGGCAGCTGCACCCTCCATGCCGGTGCCCTTTGCGTGGATCACCGTGCCGCCGCCTGCACCGGCGGTGCGGGCAGCATCCATAATGGAGCCGGTGTAGCCCTGATTTGCCACCACCAGCAGCAGTTCGTAGCGGGTATCCTTCAAGGTGCTCTCCTCCTTCCATGTAAGGGACTGGTGCTCGGTAAGGAACATCAGCGCCCGTTTTCCGCCGATGCTGCTCAGCGGCACAATGAACGCAATGCCGGTGCCCGGCACATCGATCTGCATTTTGCGGCGCAGATCCTTCTGGATCTTCTGCCAGCTCTCTGCCGTTACCACAGCCAGCAGCACCGCCTTTTCGGTCTTTTCCAGCCCAAGGGTGGAAAGCGTCTCCTGCACCGCCGTGCCGGAGCCCACGGTGCGCATACTTACCGTTACGCCATGGCTTTTGTACAGCTGCAAAAAGCCGTCGGTAGAGCGGCGGTCGGTGATGGTGATCATCAAAAACAAACTGCTCACGTTCTGCCTCCTTTACAGCTCGATAATGGCGTCATCCGGCAGATCCGCAAACACGGTGGCAAGCACCGCAGCGGGCTGCGCCGTCCGTGCCTTGCGGGTGCGCAGCTGCGCCACCAACCCCATCATCTGCACGGTGATGAGCGGGGTCATGGCGACCATCGCCACCACGCCGAAAGCGTCGGTGACGATATTGCCGCCCACCGCCACGCAGGCACCCTGCGCCAGCGGCAGCAGGAAGGTAGCGGTCATGGGGCCGGAAGCCACGCCGCCCGCGTCGAATGCGATGGCGGTAAACAGCTTGGGCACCACAAAGGAGATGCTGATGGCGAACACATAGCCCGGCACAAGGAACCACAGGATGGAGATGCCGGTCAGCACCCGCACCATGGCAAGACCCACCGAAATGGACACGCCTGCGGAAAGTGCCAGACCCATGGCCTGCGCCGAGATGGCACCGTCGGTCACCTCTTCCACCTGCTTGTTCAGCACATAGACCGCAGGCTCGGCCTTGACGATGAAGTAGCCGATAAGCATCCCGATGGGAATGATCACCCAGCGCATCCCGCCGCCTGTCAGCACCTGACCCAGATAGTTACCGGCGGGCATAAAGCCCACGTTTGCGCCGGTCAGAAAGAGCACAAGGCCGATATAGGTATACACAAGACCCACGCCGATGCGCCCCAGCGTGCGGCGGTCCAGCCGCAGGGCGATGAGCTGAAATGCTCCGAACATCAGCACGATGGGCAGCAGCGAGCGGGCGATCTCAGCCAGATAAGTGGGCAGACCCTCCCGGAACAGCCGCCACAGCTCCACCGAGTCTGCCACCTCCGGCAGAATGGGCGGGATGTAGGTGCTGTCCGCTGCGCGGAACGCGATACCCAGCGTCAGCACCGCCAGAATAGGGCCGATGGAACACATCGCCACCAGACCAAAGCTGTCGTCTGCCGCGTGGCGGTCGCCTCGGATGGCGGAAACGCCCACGCCCAGCGCCATAATAAAGGGCACGGTCATGGGGCCGGTGGTCACGCCGCCGGAGTCAAACGCCACGGCAAGGAACTCCTTAGGCACAAAGGCCGCCAGCAGAAAGATGAGCCCATAGAACAGCACCAGCAGCTTCGGCAGCGCAACGCCGATGAGCATACGCAGGAAGGCAAAGACCAGAAACAGGCCCACGCCCGCCGCCACCGAAAGGATCAGCGTGCCGCTGGGGATGGAGGGCACCTGATCTGCCAGCACCTGCAAGTCCGGCTCCGAGATGGTGATAAGGAAGCCCAGCAAAAAGCCGAGCACGAGGATGAGGGGCAGCTTGCGGCTGCGGGTGATGACTGCACCCACCCGCTCGCCCATGGGGGTCATGCTCATCTCTGCACCCAGAGTAAAGAACATGATGCCCACCACGATCATGGCAGCGCCCAGCAAAAAGCACAGCAGGATGCTGGGCGATACCGGTGCTACCGTAAAGCAGAGCACCAGCACAATGGCCACAATGGGCAGCACCGCCTGCAGCGCCTCCAAAAGCTTTTCCCGCAGCTTGGGGAGCGATCGTCTGAGAATGATGTCCACCGCCTTTCGTCTGTATCCTGTTTGTACACTTTTGTGCAAGATATATTTATAGTATACGGGTTCCGGGGGATGCCGTCAATCCGCAGAAGGAAAAAACTTGAGCATATTCCATAAATTGTAAAAATATATTACTCACCTTTATGTCCTTCCCCGTGAAAATGGAATACCGGAGCGTCCGCAGACGCTCCGGTATTCCGAAATTATAAATATTTTTTCCTTAGCTTATGCCCAGAGCGCAAGCGGAGGGCATTCAAAATCGTCCCGCCCGGAAAGGGGAGCGGCCTTTAGTGGCAGCTACCGGTGCAGCCGCCCTTGTCGGCGTGGCAGGCGTGAGAGCCGCAGCTGTGACCCTCCTCGTGGTCGTGGTGGGTGCAGCGGGCGTTGGGGTCAAAGACCAGCGTACCGGCAAGGTAAGCCGCCGCAGCGCTGTCGGCGTCGCCGGTAATGCCGCCGCACAGCCGGATACCGGCCTGTGCCAGCGCCATCTGTGCCCCGCCGCCAATGCCGCCGCACAGCAGCACGTTCACGCCGTTGCGCACCAGAAAGCCCACCAGTGCACCGTGGCCCTGCCCGTCGGTGGAGACCACCTCGGCACCGGTAATGCGGCCCTCCTCGGCGGTGTACAGCTTGAACTGCGCAGAGTGGCCGAAGTGCTGGAACACCTGACCGTTTTCGTAGGGAATTGCGATCTTCATAATAAGAGCTCCTTCCTGTATGCAATATTCTCTTTCCCTATTCTAACAGATTGCGGTGAAATAGGGAAGGACACCCGCGCTTTTTGTGCCTTTTGGAGCGGAAAACATAGCCGGTATGTAAAAATGATATCAGAAACTGCTGCAAAATGTATTATAATAGAGCCCGAAAAGAGGGTACAAGTATGAAAACAAAGCATCACGGGCAAATGTCCGAGTCCTTTCTTACGGCGGTGTTCCTTTCGCTGTCCGGCGGCTTGCAGGATGCCTACACCTATCTGTTCCGGGGCAAGGTGTTTGCCAATGCCCAGACCGGCAATATCGTGCTGCTGAGCACCAATATCATGGATGGCCGGTGGGATAAGGTGCTGCACTATCTGGTGCCGTTGTGCGCCTTTGCGCTGGGGGTTTTGGCTGCGGAAAAAATGCGGGAGCACTTTCAGGTAATGCAGCGGCTGCACTGGCGGCAGCTGGTGGTGCTGGGCGAGGTGCTGCTGTTGTTCGCGGTGGGCTTTCTGCCGCAATCGCAGAACCTGCTGGCCAACGCCATTGTTTCCTTCTCCTGCGCCATGCAGGTACAGGCTTTCCGCAAGGTGAACGGCTACGCCTTTGCCAGTACCATGTGCATCGGCGACCTGCGCAGCGGCGTGGAGGCCTTTTGCATCTGGCGCAAGTCCCATGAACCCCACGCAAAGGATAGGATGGTGCGCTACTTCGGCATCATATTCCTGTTCGCGTTGGGGGCAGGGCTGGGCAGCAAGAGCGCGGCGCAGCTGGGCGGCAGAGCCATCTGGCTCTCCTGTTGCTTTTTGCTGGTCAGCTTTACGCTGATGTTCATCCGGGAGGAACTGGAAGAGAACCCGGTCATCGAAAAAGACCTGACCGCCATCCGGCAGGAGACCCGGGAGATCGACCGCACCCTGAAGCAGGAGCTGCAGGAGGAGCAGCGGGAGCTGACGCAGAGCGCCCGGAAATAACAAAAAAGGGGCTGTTGCACATCATTGGTGCAGCAGCCCTTTTTGGCTGAAAGCTGTCGGAACAAAAGGCTTCCCCCGACCGGGGGAAGCCTTTTGTAGAAACCGTTAGGATTGCAGTCGTGTAATAACGCCCGGAGTATTGGTTTTATTTACGCTCTGCGCTCCGTGTCCCGGCCTTGGTCAGCAGCTGCTGGAATTTCCGGGCGGCGGTGTTCAGCGGGCGGTGATGGTCGTAGACAAGGCAGATGGAGCGGGAGGGGATGATCTCCTGCAAGTGCAGCTGTACCAGCTCTCCGCTGGCCAGCAGGGGTGCTGCCATGGGCTCTGGCATAAAGGCCAGTCCCAACTCGCTTTTGACCAGCGTGAGCATCTGGTCGGTGGTGGCGGCCTCGGTGTCAGGTTTCAGCACTGCGTCATGTTCCAGAAAGAATTGCCGGTAAAAGCTGCGGGTCATGCTCTCCTCGTTCAGGCAGATCAGGGGATAACCGGCCAGTTCCTTCAGGCTCAGGGTCTGGCTGGCCAGCGCCGTAAAGGTCTTTCCGCCCACAAGGACTTCGTAAAAGGACATCAGCTCTACCATTTTCAGCCCGTTTTCCACCTCTGCGGGGGTGGTCACGATGGCAAAATCTACCTCGCCGTTGCGTACCGCCTGCACCGCCTGCGGAGTGGAGTGGTTGGAGATGCGCAGCCGGATGCCCGGGTACTCTGTATGGAAAGCGCGCAGCTTTTCGGACAGGTAGATGTTCAAAGCGGTCTCGGTGGTGCTGATGCTGATGGCACCGTGCTCCAGCGTGGCGGTGGCGCTCAGTTCCTCCTCGGCATCCTGTATCTGCACCGCTGCTGAGGCAATGCGGGAATACAGCAGCTCTCCCTCCGGCGTTAAGGTGACGCCCCGGTTGGAGCGGATGAACAGCACGCAGTTCAGCTGGCTTTCCAGCCGGTTCATGGCGTGGGTGATGTTGGGCTGATTATTGCCCAGCACCCGCGCCGCGCGGGTAAAGTTCTGATACTTTGCCACATAGTAAAAGATTTTGTAGTATTCCCAGTCCACATACATAGGTGCGGCCCTCTTTCCTGTCGGGCTTCCGGCGCGGCCAGCGGCAGAAGCGGCTTTATGCTCTTCTTGTATCATAGCACGGCGCGCCGGAATTGCAAGCGCTTTTTACGGCTTGGCTGTGCCGGATGCGGGCAGCAGCCTTTGCAATGTAAAAAACATATTGCTGCTATACACAGGATACTTTTTACATATTCTCTGCACGCTCGTATAATAGACACCGCGAACAGGAAACAAGAATGAAAAGAAGGTAAATGAAGTTTATGCTGACCGCTGTTACTGGAATCAACTGGGGCGATGAGGGCAAGGGCCGCGTCATCGACCTGCTGGCCGAAAATGCCGATATCGTTGCGCGCTATCAGGGCGGCAACAATGCCGGTCATACCGTTGTGACCGAGAAGGGCAAGTTCATCCTGAACCTGCTGCCCTCCGGCATCCTGCACCCGGACGTGACCTGTGTGCTGGGCACCGGCATGGTGATTGACCTCGATCACCTCGCAAACGAGATGCAGGCCATCGAAGCCCGCGGTGTGGAAGTCAGCCCCAAGAATCTGAAGCTCTCCGATAAGGCCACCATTTCGATGCCGTGGCACAAGGTGCAGGATGGGCTGGAAGAAGACCGCCTTGCCCAAAAGGGCAGTGCCTTCGGCTCCACCCGCCGCGGCATCGCCTACGCCTACAGCGACAAGTACCGCAAAAAGACTCTGCGTTTGGGCGACTTGCTCCACTTGGACGAGGAGCGCACCCAGAACCGTCTGCGTGTGATTTTGGACTCCAAGAACATGGAGCTGGCGGGCTGCTACCATCAGGAAAAGATGTCCTACGATGCCCTGCTGAACTGGTGCAAGTTGCAGGCCGAGCACTTTACGCCGTACATCTGCGACGTCGGTGCTTTTTTGCAGCAGGCTCACGACAGCGGCAAACGGATCGTGCTGGAAGCCCAGCTGGGTGCTATGCGCGACATCGATTACGGCATCTTTCCCTTCACGTCCAGCTCCAACACGCTGGCCGCTTACGCGCCGCTGGGGGCCGGTATCCCCAACTGCAAGCTCGACCATGTGGTCGGCGTGCTGAAATCTTACTCCACCTGCGTGGGTGCAGGTCCCTTCGCCGCCGAGAACGCCATGGGCGAAGAGTGGAACGAGAAGCTGCGCAAGGCAGGCGGCGAATACGGCGCGGCCACCGGCCGTCCCCGCCGCGTCGGCCCCTTCGACTGCGTAGCCAGCCGCTATGGTTTGGCCTGTCAGGGCGCGGATAAGATTGCCCTCACCAAGCTGGATGTGCTCAGCAGCATGAAGGAGATCCCGGTCATCACCGGTTACAAGTTGGATGGAGTGAAAGTCCCCCGCTTCGACACCCTGTCCGACCTCGACCGGATGGAGCCGGTGGTCACCATGCTGCCCGGCTGGAACACCGATATCTCCGGATGCAAGAGCTGGGATGACCTCCCCAAAGAAGCAAAGGCTTATGTGGAATTCCTTGAAAAAGAACTGAACCACGAGATTCAGTTCGTCTCCACTGGTGCCGAGCGCGAGAAGTTTGTGCTGAAGGGAGAATGGCTGTGAGACACTTCATCGAGCCGAACAGCTTTTCTCTGGACGAGCAGTTGGCCCTTCTCGACCTTGCCGACCGGATGGAAGCGAATCCCGCTCCCTATGCGCACCTGTGCGACGGGCGCATCCTTGCGACGTTGTTCTATGAACCCAGCACCCGCACCCGCCTCTCCTTCGAGTCGGCCATGCTCCGCCTCGGCGGAAAGACGCTGGGCTTTGCAGGGGCCCAGCTTTCTAGCGCCAGCAAGGGCGAGACGGTGGCCGACACGGCCCGCGTCGTCAGCAACTATGCCGACGTCATCGCCATGCGCCACCCCAAAGAAGGCGCCCCGCTCCGGGCCTCTATGTATGCCCGCGTCCCCATCATCAACGCGGGCGACGGCGGCCATGCCCACCCCTCCCAGACCATGATCGATCTCATGACCATCCGCCAGCGCAAAGGGCGGCTGGATCATTTGACGATCGGCTTCTGCGGCGACCTCAAATTTGGCCGGACGGTCCACTCCCTGACCGCAGCCCTCAGCCAGTTTGAGGGGAACAAGTTCGTGTTCATCTCGCCGGAGGAGCTGCGCATTCCCCAGTACGTCAAGGACGAGACATTGACGCCTCTCCATCAAACGTACAAGGAGACTACAGACCTCGAAGCCGAGCTGCCTGCCCTTGATGTCCTCTACATGACCCGCATCCAGCAGGAGCGCTTCTTCAACGAAGAGGATTATCTGCGGCTCAAAGGCTGCTACTCCCTGAACGCAAAGCTCTTGGAGCTGGCCCCGCCGGACATGCCGGTGCTCCACCCGCTGCCCCGCATCGACGAGATCAAGCTGGACGTGGATAACGACCTCCGCGCCGCCTACTTCGATCAGGTGCACAACGGTGTCTACATCCGCATGGCCATCATTCTGGCCCTCCTCGGCATCCCCGACCCCCTGACCGGCAAAACCGTCCTGAACTGAACGATGAATGCACAAAAGCAGCAGAACCCGCGCGGGGTCTGCTGCTTTTTTCAATGTCCCCATGCAGATTCGAACTGCAGGCCTTTCGCTTAGGAGTAGACCGTACACCTGTAAACCCATTACAAAATAGGGCAATATATTCTACTCTATATCAATGAATTTTTTGTTGGGATGTCAACGTATGTAAATGGATTCGAACCTTTTTTATTCTGTGTAAACAGATGTTTATTAGCTGGAAATTAGCTGAGCTAATGAAAAGTGGCCGCTCTATTGTACAACGCTCACCTTTTATTAGCTGGGAGGTGTATGTTTCCCTACGGCTATTTGCTTGTTTAGCATTCGTGAACCAGACCATACAGCCGTAGCTGGTGTGATGGACAAATGTTTTCAATAGAAAAAGACCAGAGCTTTCTGCGAGAAAACTCTGGTCTATGTAACAGTGCGAATGGAAATGCGCATTGTCTTGTAAAAGGAAGGGGCTTATGGTATTCTTACTTTAAGTAAGGGAGTGGCAACGATGTGCAGAGCATTTGAAGAAGTACGAGAAGAAACAAAGCATGAGCAGTCGATTGAAATTGCAAAATCTTTGCTAGAAGTTGGAAAAATGACCTATGAAGAAATTGCTCGGTCGGTTCAGCTTCCTGTTGAAGAAGTAAAGGCACTGGATACAAAGAAACCCGCCTGATCTTAATCTACAATTTTTAATTGATACAAACAATCGTTTGCGATAGACTGGGCACAAGATCGATAACAATTGAGACCGTAAGTTAAGAGACTTTCAATAAGATGGAACAGAAAATGATGGATTTAAGTGAAGTTGGTTATAGAGAGATTTTAGATTGCATAGTAGATGCTAGCCTAGGAAGGCTCTCTCCTTATTTTCAGGAATATGCTCGACATGAAATAGCCTCTCTAGCTAATGCAGATGGAGAATTACCACAGGCAGCTGTGATTTTGCAAGATGTTCTTGAGCGATTGTTAAACGAAATTCCACAGATTTCAGATGAAGAGTAAAAAAATACAGCCATGAGCGTTCGTGGTGCTCATGGCTGCGCTTTTCATATCGCAGAGTACCCTACTCTACGACAATATTTCCTCTTAAATTTTACCGCCAATTCAGCTATCGGTCAAGGGAAATCAGTCCAAAAGCCAAGAAATTTCGGAAATAATGTTTGGAACAATCGACAGTTTTGCCAAAAACATTACAATTTGATTGTATACTCCGTCAAATAGACCGTCAAACGAAAGGAATTAGCACATGGCAAGAAAAGGATTGAACATCTATAAACGAAAGGATGGCCGATGGGAAGCTCGATACATAAAATCACGAAATACGCAAGGGAAACCGCGATACGGATATCTGTATGCGACTTCTTACCATGAAGCTCGGAACAATTTACAGAAAGTTATTCAAGTCCTGAATGCTACTGATAATGAAAAAGTCCCTGCTACAAATAATAAATTTATGGATTTTTCTGTCATATGGCTTGAAAATTCATTGAGCAGTTTGAAGGAATCAACATATATTCGTTACCGTATTTTACTAAATTGCTATCTTATGCCATCATTCCAGCAATTCCAGATGTCAGAAATTACAAGAGAGAGAGTCTGTACCTTTTGTAAAGAACTGGAAAAGCATGGCAAAAAGGATGGAACAGGGCTGTCCCATAAAACGATTTCAGATGTTCTTTCTGTTTTGAGAAGAATTCTGCATTATGCACAGGATCAAAATATTTCTATTGATGTGACCGTTTTCAACGTGAGGGTCAAACAAAATCCAAAGGCACTGGAAATCTTAAGTCTGTCTGAGCAGACAGCTTTACAGGAATATCTAATGAACCAGCTTGACGCTCTTAATCTTGGAATTCTCATCTGTCTATACACAGGAATCCGAATTGGCGAGTTATGTGCGCTGACATGGGAGAGAATTTCTTTTTCTGATAAGACAATCTGCATCTGTCAAACGATGCAGCGTATACAAAAGCGTACTTCGGAAAATAAAAAGACGCATATCATAATCGACGCACCTAAAAGCAGTTCAGCAAACCGAGTGATTCCAATTCCAAATACTTTGCTAAAGATTTTGAGTCAGTATTCATTGAAGAAAAATGGGTATTTTTTAAGCGGGTCGTCATTAGAAGTTGTCGAACCTCGTCGCATCCAGTACCGTTTTCATAAAATTCTTAAAGAATGTGGCATAGATAGGAAGAATTTTCATGTGTTACGCCATACATTTGCTACTCGTTGCGTTGAGGCTAATATCGACATTAAAACACTAAGTGAAATTTTAGGGCATTCATCTGTTAGCATTACAATGAATAGATATGTTCACCCTTCATTGAGTCTAAAGCGAGATAGTATGGAGAAACTTGCTGATTTCATCGCCGTCAAATAATCCGTCACTGCTCAAAAACAATCGTATAATCGTATTTTTATAAAGTAATTCACAGAGTAGGGTACTCTGCGATATATATGGCTTTTAAGTCATAATGGGGTGCTGAACAAAAAGTGAGGGAGACATATGATTGTTCGAGTCGGTCTGCTTGACAAAAGTGATGATTATATTTCAAGACTTGCCAATTATCAAAATGTACATTCCAATGAAGCGGTACAGTTTGAAATTTATCTTTTTACGGAAGAACAGATGCTGCGCCGACAGATGGGACGCGGCGGGCGAATAGACGTGTTGATTGCGGAAGAAGAACTGCTACAGTCGCCAGAAGAGTACGCACGCAGTATGGAGCTTGCGTTCTGGAGCGAGGATAAGCACGAGCAGATGCGCGATGGCTGCCCTGTGATATGCCGTTACCAGAAGGCCGGCGACATCTTTCTTACTATTCAAGGACTTGCCTCCAAACGTGGCAAAGGTTCCTCAAGCTATGCGCTGCAGGAAAATGGAAAAATCTGCCTGTTCCTTGGCGGTGCGGGTGGTGCGGGCTGTAGCACAGTGGCAATGGGTTGCGCTGCTGCACTGGCTGCACAGGGGCGGAACACTATTTATTTCAGCCTGAAACAGAAAGAAGAAAACGGACAATTCCGGGTAAGCGGCAGTTCGCTGACCGATGTGATGTATGAAATCGGTATGTGGCAACAGCTGGGCGGCACCGATCAGGGGCAGTTGCAGATGAAGCTGCAAAGCATGCTCCGCAAGGACGATGAGACCGGTGTATATTCTTTTGCACCCTTTGACCTACCGGTGAGCGCAATGAACTTTGGCCCTGATGATATGCAGGCATTGCTGCATGCGGTCGGAGGTCTGTGCGAAAGGTGTGTGGTGTGTGCAGACAGCTACCTTTCCTCAACGCTGCTGCGGGGCATCCGCCTTGCGGACTGGGTGATAGTAGTAAGCGACAGCACCACGGCAGGTAACGAAAAAACAAAGAAGTTGTTGAACTCGTTGGAAGCAATCGACAGCATGGATGAAAAACTGATTGAAGGTAGCGTGGAAGTCGTCTACAACAAGTTCGGCTCGGCTGGCCAGAAGATGGAACTGCCCAAGTATGCCTGTGAACTTGGTACGATCCCGCGCTATCAGAATGCGGAGAAAAAACGCATCGTTCAGGAGTTACGGGTCAGCAGTGTCTATTCACAGCTGAACAACTGACAGTGTGGGGGAATGGCAGATGACGACAGAGGAATTGAAGGCACTCCGAAGCAGAGTTCTGGATGCCATCAACCGGGAGCTACAGCCTACCCGGATGAACGACGAGGAACTGCTGAAGGCAATCACGGCTCTAGTGGAACGGGAAGGAAGGGGGGGATACCTGCTCCCAATCCAGAAGATGGATACCGTCAACGGCATTTATAAAATGTACCGTGGTCTGGGCGGCCTGCTGGATTCCATTCTTGCAGATGAAAATGTGACAGAAGTGATGATTAATGGTCCCGACAACATCTTTGTGGAGCGCAGCGGCCGTCTGACACGGGTGGACAAGCATTTCAAGGATGAGCAGGAGCTGCGCAGGGTCATCGACTTGATCGTGGGCAAGGCGCACCGTGAAGTGTCGGAAGCAAATCCCATAGTGGATACTCGTCTGGAAGACGGCAGCCGTGTGAATGTGGTGCTTTCACCCATTGCATTGAGCGGCTCTACTATTACCATCCGTAAATTTTCCAAGCAGCCTATGACTATGAGCAAGCTGCTGGAATACGGTTCCATTACGCCGGAAGTGGCCAATTTCTTAAAAAAGCTTGTGGCGGCACGGTACAACATTTTCATTGCGGGAGGTACCGGCAGCGGTAAGACTACCTTTTTAAATGCGCTTTCCAATTATATCCCGCATGATGAGCGTATCATCACCATCGAGGATTCTGCTGAGCTGCAGATCACTCAGATTCCGAACATCGTGCGGCTGGAGACCCGCAATGCAACGGCGTCTTCGGGCGAGAGTAAAAAAATTGACATCCAGAGTCTGATCCGCTCCAGCCTGCGTATGCGTCCAGACCGCATCATCGTTGGCGAGGTACGCGGCGCGGAAGCATTGGATATGCTGCAGGCCATGAACACTGGCCACGACGGAAGCCTTTCCACCGGACATGCCAACTCGGCAGAGGATATGCTCAGCCGTCTAGAAACCATGGTTTTGCAGGGCGAGGCGGCACTGCCGCTGAAAGCTATCCGTCAGCAAATCTCCAGTGCAGTGGACATCATGATCCATCTGTCCCGTCTGCGCGACCACAGCCGTAAGACAATGATGGTCAGCGAGATCTTACCGCATCTGGACAAAAACGGTGACATCCGTCTGAATCCGCTGTTTGAGTTCCGGGAGGATGAACATTCTACATTGCAGCATGTTTCGGGTGCGTTGGTGCGTACAGAAAACCCCATGATCCAGACCGATAAATGGACTCGTGCGGGGTTTTTACTGGAAGATATCCCTGCTCCGGTGCGGAAATAAGCGGAGAACGGGGATGCAACAGAGAGGAACAATCAGATGAAAAAGGAAAAGAACGCGGCAAAGCCGAAGACAAAGCGGACTGCAAAACCTAAAAAGGAACCGGTCTCCCAGTGGATGACCAATCCCCTGAACGAACAAGTTCTGGATTACCATAACTATGAGATGACACAGGGCGAGCAGGTATTGTATTTTATTCTAGCATTTTTGATCGGTGGTGTGGTGAGCCAGTTCTTCTACGGCGGTCTGTTCCAGGAGGACGGCGTGCCGACACTGCTGACGTATATCAGCAATGCGGTGGCCTTTGTAATAGTGGGATTGCTCGTTGGCAAGGTGTTTCTTCCGGTGCGCAGCCGCCAGCTGGCAGAAAAACGCCGTGATACGCTGCGGCGGCAGTTCCGCGATATGCTGGAATCGTTGACCGCTTCTTTGGCGGCTAACAGCACTGTGCGCGATGCGTTCAGCTCGGCGTATACGGATATGTGTATGCAGTATTCTGATGATGCGTTGATTTCCAAAGAGCTGGATCAGTTCCGCCGTGCAGAGCAGATCAATGTGACACTGGATGTCATGATGGATGATTTTGCTAAACGCAGCGGCGTGGAGGAAATACAGGATTTTAATAATGTATTTCAGGTCTGCTATGGCCCCGGCGGCAACATGAGCCGCGTCATCAACCAGACCCACGATATCATCTGCGAGCGGATGGAAGTGGAGGATGAAATCCAGGCAAAGATCCATGCAAATGAAATGGAGCTGAATATCATTATGCTGGCTCCGGTGCTCATTGTTGCGCTGATGCGTAGTGCCAACGAGACATTTGCACAGAATCTGGCTTCTCCGGTAGGCGTTGCAGCTGTGACAGGTGCATTGGTACTGTTTGCCATCTCCTACATCTGGGGACAGAAAATCATTGCGGTGAGGTAAAGAGGAATGCTGATTGTAAAAATGATTTGTCTGGCGATAGGCACGGTCTTGACAGTTCTTTTTATCCTGCTGACAATGCGCGGCAAAAAAGAGGACTGGCGTATTGAGGGCGTGCCGCAGAAAGAATTCAGCGATAAGGAACTGTGGGCGGCAGGCTTTGCAATGCAGAAATTGCCAATGTTTTCCATGAATTCTGCCGTGGGCAAAAAAATGATGTCGGCTTCTGCCATTCTGCACCCGGAAAACGGCGGACGCTTTGTGGAGTATTGGGCACGGCTGTATTGGGCACGCACCCTGTCCATGTCACTGCTGGTGCTGGCGTTGGCGTTCTGTGCTTCCGTGTTTATGGACGGCTACATGGTGTTTGCCGTATTGATTACTGGTGTAGCGATGGTGGCCGTTATCTATTCCAATGGCGCAAATGAGATGACCAATCAGCTTAAGAAACGCAGCGAAGAGTGTATGATGGAGTTTTCCAATGTGGTGTCTAAGCTGACATTGCTGATGAACTGCGGCATGATCCTAAAGGAAGCGTGGTACATCGTAGCTAAAAGCAAGAAAGGTGTCATCTATGATCTGATGCAGGAGGCCTGTCGAGAAATGGACAACGGCATGGCCAGCGCGGAGGCTATTTACAACTTCGGTGTCCGCACCGGTTCGCCGGAGGTGCGAAAATTTGCCAGTATCATTATCCAGAACATTGAAAAGGGCGGTTCGGACGTGACCGCTGTGATGCGCCAGCAGGCCGATGAGCTGATATCCCAGCGGCGGCAGATGTTGCTGCGCAAGGGCGATGATGCTGCGGCACAGCTTCTGGCCCCCACGACTATCGTTCTGATTGGTGTAATTCTCATCATCATGGTGGCAGCCATGTCCGGCATGGATATGGCAATTTAAAAGTGGATATAGGCAGACCGTCTGCTTATATAAATAAATTCTCAGGAGGAATTTTTTATGAACAAGTTTATCAACAAGCTCTACATCAAGGCTTTGGTCGGCGCTAACATGGCAAAGAACGAGCTGCAGAAAATGCGTGAAGAGGACGAGGGCCTCGACATCATCATCACCATTATCCTGGTGGCTGTTGGTTTGGTGTTGGTGGGCATTTTGGTAAAGTATGCACAGAAGATTGTTAATACGACCGGTGATAAAGTAAATGAAGTAACTGGTACAAGCGGTTTGGGTTCGTTGAAGGATACTAAAGTAAACCCGTAAAAAGTAGTGGGTTCTGCCTTTTGCTGGGCAGGACCCGTTTCCCATAGGCTGTACTCTTTTTTGGGTTGAGGTACAGCCTATGGGAAACGAGAAGGAATATATGAATGGAATGGAAAAATAAATATAACACCGATGTTAATGAAGATGGCAACTTATGTGGCGCTTGCGGAGATTCTGTGCGGGAGTAATGATTACAAAGTGTGAATCGTCTGTGCAGTAATCATCATGCTGGTTGGTATATGGACAGCTGTGCAAAAAGACTTTGATAGAATTGTTATGGCAATGAAATTTATGTAGGCCGAGCTGGTGTTCCTTCTGATAGGAAGATGCCGACAAAACGGTTTCTAAAAAAAAAAAAAAAAATAAAGTGGTGAAAATATGGATTGGATCATTGCGGGATGCGGAGCAGTACTAAACCTTGCGGCAGTGTACCTTGCGAAAAAAAAGACCGGGCTGGAACTGCCTGACCGAAAAAAGTGGCTGGCAGCGCTTCTGTTGGCCGGTGTGGGTGGCTTTATAAGCGGCTTTTTGTTGATATTGCGCGTGGGCACATACCTGCCGAATTTGCTGCGGCTGTTGCTGCTGGGGGCGTTCCTTGCGGCGGCGGCCTATACGGATGCCCTGAGCCACCGGATACCAAATCAAATCGTGCTTGGCACGGCGGCAGTGTTTGCAGGATGTACGCTCCTGGATTTCCTGCTCAGCGGGACAGACGCTGTGCCCATGGCACTCAACAGCGTTCTGGCAGCAGCAGTGTTTTTTGTGGTGTTTTTCCTTGTGCGGCTGGCGTCACGCGGCGGCGTTGGATATGGAGACATCAAGATGATCACGGCAGCGGCGCTGATCCTGGGAATATACGGGACATTCAGCTTTTTGCTGGTTTCGCATGTTCTTGCGGCGGTGGCAGCCATTGCACTGCTGGTCAGCAAAAAGGCAACACGCAAGGACGGCCTGCCGTTTGGCCCCTTCTTCTATTTGGGGTATCTGGTAACGATTTTGACGGGAATGTTTTGATCAAGGCACAGGAGGAGTAAAACATGAAAAAAACGCGTCTTGTAGCGCTGGTGGCACTTGTGGTGGTCTGTATTGCGGGTTGGGCGATTCTGGGCCTGAATACCATGAACGATGTCAAAACGCAGCAGAACACGGTGGAAGCGGCGCAGTATTACCGCGGGAAAAAGCTGTTCCAGCTTTCACTGCAGAACTACCAGAGTGCCATTGCAGCAAAACCCACACAGGCGCTGTACGATGAGTATCTGGCAGCCTGCGCGGAATATTATGAGGACTGCCCGACGAGAAGTGTGCGCAATACCGAAGAATCGGCCTATGCGGCGGCGGTTGCGGCATACCCGGAGCGCGCCGATTACTGGGAAAAGTATGCGGCAATCTATTATGAAGACGGCGATTACGACACGGTGGTCGATGTGCTGAAGAGCGCGGATGCCGCCAAGGTCTCCTTCAATGATACCATGATGCAGTACTGGAACGAGGCTTACTATGCCTGCAATGTGTCCAATTCGAGCTATCTTTCGGTGCAACCGGCTGGAATGGATGGTGTGTACCTTGGATGGGACGGAGAAAAAAATGTTCTGTTCAGCAGCGGAAACGGCGAACTGCTGGACCGGGATTATGTCTTTGTCGGCCCGGTGGGACAGAGCACTGTGGTACTGTGTTCGGATGAAAAAGGCGAAAGCTTTGCCTTTCAGCTCAGCCAGAATCTGATGGTCGGCCGTTTTATGGCAGAAATCGAAGAAGGCAACGGATACGGCGATGGACTGTTCCCGGTGAAGCTGAAGGGCCGCTCTGACTGGAGTTATATCGATATCAACGGCACGGAATACCTGAATGGTTATCAGATGGCAGGTATGTTCCAGAACGGAAAGGCACCTGTCCAGACACAGAACGGTGAGTGGATCTTTGTGGACCAGAGCGGTGCACAGCAGGGTAGCAGCTATGAAGAAATCCAGCTGTCGGAGAATGGTTCGTGGCTGGTCGGTGGTGTGTACCTTGCAAAAGAAAATGGCGTGTGGAATCTCTACTCGGAAAGCGGCGAGAAGCAGGGGGCACTGGACGCGGATGCGATAGACCTGAACCGGGGCAGCGGCCTTGCCTTTTGCAAGAATGGCAAATGGGGTTTTGCGACAAATGACGGCAGCGTGGCTATCGAGCCGGAATATGATGAGGCAAAAAGCTTTTCCGGCGGCGTTGCAGCGGTGTGTACCAACGACAAATGGGGCTTTATCAATGGCAATGGTACACTGGTAATCGACTATCTGCTGGATGAAGCCGGATATTTCGATGCCAACGGATGCTGCCTTGCCATAACCAACGACAGTGATGTTCAGCAGATGCTGAGCTGGCGTGTGGAGCGCAGCTGAGCGCGGAGGACAGACCATGAAAGAGTGGAAACAAAGCTTTTTGCGGGTACAGGAAGATGGCATGGAGGCCATTGAGGGCCTGCTGGTGATCACGCTGACACTGTTTGTGCTGTTTTTCATCTGGGGCTATGGCTTTCTGCTGTTTCAGCAGTTTGTTGTGATCCATGCAGCAGACGAGACCGCAACAAAAATTGCACAGACTTATGCCTACACGGATTCAGACCCCATCACGGGATACATCGGCAAAGAGATGAAGGTATCGCTGAGTCCAAGTCGATATAGAGATAAAACCATTGAAACCACCAATGAAGAGCGCGGCGCAAATTATGCGAGATGGCTCCTGAGGACGGGTAGCTTTGCTAATAAAAAGACTACTGCAAATATTGAAGTTAACACGGTTTACGATGGATACGCACAGAGACATGTGGTAGTAAATATCACGGAAGAATATCAGGTTCCGTTTGGAAGTTTTCTGGAATACTTTGGAATTGAAGGCACCCGGACCTATCATGCAACGGGACGTGCGATGTGTACCGATATTTCCTATTACCTCAACACTATCAACTATATTAAAACGATGGACAAGGCCGTAGGCAATGCGATGAAAAATGATTTTATCACAACTGCGGAAAGTTTCTATTCCCTGTATAAAAAATTCTATGATTTCATTCACAAGAATGATGATTAAAGGCGGTAGATTTCTGCCGGAAGGTGCAGCGGATCGAAAGGTGAGGAAGAGCAAATGAAGATGGAAAAACTCAGAAGGGATACGTGCGGCGCGATCTCCCTGATGCTGGCGTTGCTGATCGTGCCCTTTTACTCCGTGGCCGGGGTTCTGGTGGAAGTCAGCCGCTATAAGTCTGCGCTGAGCGGTTTGGACGATGCGGTAAATACCAGTGCAATGGCAGTTCTGGCGCAGTACGATCAGTTCTTGATGGATCGGTTTGGTCTGATGGCGATGGGGCAGAGTGAAGGAAACTCCTTGGAAAATGGTTTTACCGGTCAAAAGAGTATTGAAAAGCAATTTGCAAAATATCTAAAAGAACAGGATACGACGGATACGCGGAGTTTTGACCTGAGCAGCATCCAGGCATCGGGCGTATACCCGCTGGCCGATTTGGAAGTTCTGCGGGCACAGATCGATACCTACAGTGCGACTGCAGTGCCGATGATGCTGGCATCGGATTTCGGCGCATCCGGCCTGCAGGATATCATCGGAAATCTGCAAAAAAATATTCCTTATTTAAGTTATATGAAAGCTGCCGGAAGTGGTTCGAAGGCTGTCAGTAAAACAGTGGATTATATTGATGCGCTGGATGATGCAAGTGGAAGTGTCAAGAAACTGAGTGAAAAAAATGAAGCCTACAATACAGCCTATGAAAAGTACAATTCTGCGCTGAGTGATATCCAGAATCTTCTGCAGGAGCGTCCGGGCGAGGATGCGGACATGGAGACAATGGATGTCTATGCAGAAAAATACAACGATCTGATGCAAAAAGTGCAGGATGCGCAAAAAGAATACAAGAAGAGCCTGCAGGATGAGATCGACAGCACAGAAAAGTTGAGCAGCAACCTTGTAAAGGCAACCCAGAAAAAGAATGAGGAAAAAGACGCTTACCTGACGGTGAGCAAGGACCTTGCCTACGCTACAGCCGATGCTGCGGTATCAAAGACAGAAGATCTGAAGCGGGACGACAAGGGAAACATCGTCAAGGACGAGCATGGAAATGCAGTCAAAGAAAAAGAGACTCAGACCCTGAACAAGCAGATCGAAGAAAAAGAAAAGCTTCTGAAAAATGAGAACATTTCTACCCTTGACCGGCAGAAAACAGAAGCGGAGCTGAAAAAACTGAAGGACCTGAAAAATGATCTGAATACAACGAAAAATGCGGTTGATGGTGTGGCAAGCGGCACCGATTCTTCACAGACGAATAAGATTCTGGACAAGTACAATACAGATACCTGTAATGAGGCAATGTCTGGTCTATTAGAAGAAATGGACACCCTTCAGAAGACGGATTTGGAAAAACTGGATGCGGATGGGATTCGGAAACTGCAGCAATCCCTGCACAAGACGGATATGAGCCAATTGGCGGATTATAACCAGTTTGATTCGCTTCTGCAGGAAGCTTTGAATGCATCGAAGACGACTGACAGCAAGGTGGGATTCTGGTCTGAGCTTGCAAAGACCATGAGCACCTTCATGGACCTGAGTATTACCTATGACCCCAAGCTTCAGAGTGAGATCAATACGACATATTATCAGGAAAACTTCAATGGTCTCCCGGGTGATAAGAACCGGAACCTCAGCGAGAACTCGCTGGAGTCGCCTTATGAACAGCAGGATTCGATCTTGGCAAAGGCTAACAAGGATAAAGTCCTAATCGAAGCTTTTGCTGCAGGCACGTGGAAGCCGGACCTTTCGGGCAGTGTAATCGGTCTGTTGGGAGATAACAAAAAATCAGGCGATGCGAAAACGACAATCGGGAAATTGGTAAAAACAGTTGAGAGCCTGATGAGTACGATTTCACAGGCGACAGCACTTGTTTCAACGATTACGAATTTGAATACAAATGCGCTTGAAAACACAATCCTTCTGCCAGCCTATATGCGGTACATGACGACCAACCGGACGGAATATGATTCAGCGACGGCACTGACCGGAACCAACATCAAAGGGGCCGGCGGACTGGCAAATGAGGTGGCAAACAGCCAGTATAACATGGCTGCATGGGTGCAGGCGCAGCCGGAGACCAATTATTCCTTCTGCGGTGCAGAAACCGAGTATCTTATTATCGGAAATACGTCTGAAAAAACAAATCAAAGAGCAATTTTTGGTTATCTAATGGTGATCCGTCTTTTGACGGATTATTATCCAGTCACATCGAATCCGGAAGTGAAAGCGTTGTGTGACGGTGCGGCGGCAATTTTATCGGCATTCGGTGTTCCGTATGAATTGACTTGTATTATTCTGCAAAGTCTTGCAGTTATGATGGAAGCATATTTTGATACGGTATTGATTTGTAATGGCTCAGACAGTATCGCTCTTATTAAAGGAACAGATGATATTTTCTTGTCTGCAGAGGGTATCCCTAAACTGATTGGGAGTGTTCAGAGTTTGGCAACGGTAAGTGAGGATGACAAAAAGCTGATTGCAGAGAAATTGGGCAGCCTTGAAGAAAAAGGCGAGATCCGTGCAGCATTTACGACGGACGGGGCAAGTCATGGCGATTACCTGAAATCAACAGACGGTGTTGGAATAAAAATGAATTATTCCAGCTATCTGCTGATCTTTATGATGATAGAAAATAAGACAGTTCTATTGAAACGCTTTGCTAATTTGGTCCAGATGGAAGCCACGCAGAGGAATCTCGTCAACAATGCTTCCATGTCGCAGAATATGTCAGGACAATATCCGAAATTTGATTTGGACAAGGCCTATACAGTGTTGCGGACGGAAGTAAAAGGCAAATTCGTTTCGGTGCTGCCGGTGCTGACGCTCTCAAAAAACTCGATCTGGAAAGCAGACCGTGTGATTTACAGGGGGTATTGATCGGATGCAAAAGATACGATGTGATCTGAAAAAATGCGAAGACGGTGTGATTGCACTGGAAGCCTGCATCTCGCTAACCTTGTTCCTGATCGTGATGCTGGCACTGTACAGCATCATCGGAATGTTTACGGCACAAAGCATGATCAGCCATTCACTGCAGCAGGCAGGGCAGAGCATTGCACTGGAAAACTATAAAAATACAAAGATGGACGTCAAGACCATGCAGAAGGTCCCCCTATCCTGGCTGGGAAAGGTTACGGGCGGCTGGAGCACGGAAAGCAACAACGCGCTGGATGTGACGGGCGGCTCCTTCTCAGATGGGACGACCGTGAAAAAAAGCAATGTGGAAAATATTGCTAAAAAACGCTTTCTGTCCTATCTTGGCGGCAACGGCAAAAATGCAGATGCACAGTTGAAAGCTCTGGGCGTTGTCGGCGGTGTAGGTGGTGTGAACTTTGAAGGAACCAAGCTCTCCGGCGATGACCTGATTATCCAGGTCTCCTACAAGATCCGTCTGGTCTTTTACATCGAAATGTTCCACTTTGGGGAATTTGACAGCACACAGAGCGTTTGCTGCAGACTTTGGAAATAAAAAACAGGCATGTTAACGTGCGGAAAGGATCGTGCATTATGGAGGAATACACCATTATCACACAAGGTAGCGCTACCTATCTGGAAAGAACGCTTGAAGCAGATGAACTGTTGGATGAAGTGGATCGCGGAATGCTGGTGTCGAACCAGATCAGCGGGATGCTGCCACTCAACATCCAGTGGATCAATGCGGGCTGCAGATTACTGTACAATATCACCGGTCTGACGCCGCTGGTACAGGCGGCGCGGATCCTGGAGCATGAGACACGGCTGAGCAATTTCTTTCTGGCACTGTGCAGGGCAGAAAAAGAGTGTGACGAGTATCTGCTTGACCCGCACAAAATTGACCTCACACCAGATTATATTTATCTGGATGCTGCAGGCCATGCATATGTGATGTATGTTCCGGTACAGGCAGCGCCGGATAAATACACTCCCACGGAACTGGCGGGTTATGTTCTACGCATGGTAGGCAGACAGATGCCTCACGACAGTCGTGTGATTAGCGTCCTGTCTCGTCAGCTGCTGTACGGCGAAAAGTTCTCCTTTGTCGATTTAGAAAAGCAGATAGAAGAGATCCCGACGCAGGCTGAGCCGTCAAAAACTACTTATGGGCCGAAGCCTCCGGTCAGCGAACCGCATGTCCGTCAGTCGGAGGTCGGTGGCGCTTCGTTGAGACCGGAACCTGTAATGTACAAACCGGAACCGGCTCCCGCCCATGTGTCGGCAGAACAGCCGGTGCAGGATGGCCCGTTTGCAGCACAGCAAGGAGACAATCCCTTTATTGCCAGCCAGCCGGAGCCGAAGAAGGAACAAAAAAATGAAAAGGCCGAAAAGGCTGAGAAAAAATCTGAAAAAGAAAAGAAGAGTGGCGGGCTGTTCGGTGGCCTATTTGGTGGAAAAAAGGACAAGAAAAAGCACTCGGCAGAAGAACAGGACAACCCATTCCAGCAGGAAGCACCAGCCCCGGAGCAGCCGGCAGATAGGGCGACCCCTGCAGCAGCTGCCTATGTGCTGCCACAGCCGCCAGTGCAGCAGGTCGGCGGCCATACTGTGGTACTTGCAGCAGGCAATGGCGGAACTGCCCGTACGACGCTTATGGGCGCTGGCAGCCCCGGCGAGGCTGGGGAGTTATATTTGGTACAGAAGGCGACGAACCAGTATATCCATGTCACTCATACCAATTTCCACATTGGCCGTGCAGAGGACGTAGTGGATTACACGGTGCACACCCAGAACTGCTATCTGGGCAACGACCATGCCTATATCCTGATCGAGAACGGCAGCTACTACATTGTGGATAACAATACGCAGAACCACACCTACCTGAACGAGCAGCGGCTGGAGCCTTCCAAGCCGACGCAGTTCCATGCGGGCGATACCATCCGTATGGCAGATATCGTGTTCAGCGTGGTGGCAGGGGCTTGATATGGCATTGCAACTGGTACATATCACGGATAAAGGGGCCGTGCGCCCTTCCAATCAGGACAGTTTTTGCGCACGCATTTCCAACTTTGGCAGTGAGACGATTGCAATGCTGGCGGTGTGTGATGGCATAGGCGGACTGCAGTCCGGTGAACTTGCAAGCACCGGGGCAGTCCGCTGCTTTGAGGAATGGTTCGAGCAACAGTTGCCGGAAATCGTACAGAATGGGCTGACGGCGGATGCTGTGTTCTTTTCCTGGCATAGAATGCTGGAAACGATCCATACGGCGCTGTGCAGCTATTCGGAAAAAACGGGAATTCAGTTGGGCACAACGGTTTCGGCGCTGCTATTGACGATGGATGCTTTATATCAAGTGCAGATCGGCGACAGCCGGATCTATTTAGATGACGGTCTGGAACTGGTGCAACTAAGCAAAGATCAGACGCTGGCGATGCGCGAGGTGGAAGCAGGCAGGCTTTCGCCCGAAGCACTGACCACCGACCGACGCAGCAGCATCCTACTGCAGTGTCTTGGCTATGGCAAAATGGAGCCGGTTTTTCAGTGTACAAAGCGTCCGGCGCAGGGCGCAGTGCTGCTGTGCAGCGACGGATTGTTCCACTACACAACGTGGAAAGAGCTGCACGGACTGCTGATGAAAACGGACAGCCGCGAGCAGTTACAGCAGCGGCTGCAGGCAGCGGTGGAATCCTGCCGCCGCTGCGGAGAGACAGACAACATCACAGCACTGGCACTGAAATGGAACGACCTGAGCTCTCTGCCGTCTGGTACGGATGACTGGATCGAAGTGTGGGCAAGGCTTTCCGGCGAGGCAGCGCCGATAGAATACGACCAGAAATTAGGGAGGATCCTGTGAGTGAAAATGTAGTGCTGGGCTTCACCAACCCGGATTATGAAAATATCCGGGTGCTGAACCGGCTGGGCGGAACGGGCGATCTGTTCGTTGCGCATAAAAAAGGCATGAACATTGATGTGGTGATCAAGCGTACCCAGCTGCAGTATCAGCACATCATGAATCAGGAAAATGAATCGTCGATCTTGAAGAGTCTGAAGCACCAGTATCTTCCGCGAATTTACGATGTTCTATATGGCAACGATGGCTGCGTTTACACCGTGATGGATCTTATCAGCGGCCAAAACCTGCAGCAGTATGTGGAACAGAACGGCTCGGTTACCCAGAAAGAGTGCTACCGCTGGGCATGTCAGTTGTGTGAAGTGATGCAGTATCTGCATCAGGAAAACAGCGAAAAACCGGCGATTATCCACTGCGATATCAAGCCGGGCAATGTGATGATCACCAACAGTGGAGATATCTGCCTCATCGACTTTAACACATCATTGATCTTCCGCCGGGACAAAACGGCTGTGGGTGTGACGGATGGCTATGCCGCACCGGAACAGTATCAGACCTCCGCTCAGAGCAGGCCGCAGCATACACCGCGGATGCCGACAGTGGCTATGCCGGAAAACCGGGTGCCTGCAGGCAGTGCGACTGTTCCCATGGGTGCTGCCACGATGCCGCTGGAAAATGCGCAGGAGAGCAGCGCAACCGTAGTGATGGATGCATGGACTCCATCGATGGAGGAAACAGTGCCTATGCCGCAGAGCACAGGCGCACAGGCGCAGCCTGACAGGCAGAAAGACTATGGACCAATCTCTATGGCGACCGATCTCTATGCTGTGGGTGCTACTCTTTACTATGCGGTCACGGGACATGCTCCGGAAAAATCACTAGGAGAGGTGACTCCGTTAGAACATTATCGCCCTAAAATCAGTCGCGCTATGCAGACGATCATTGTGCGCGCCATGCAGAAGCAGCAGACCAGACGTTTCCAACAGGCGTCGGAGATGCTGCGTGCGCTCAAAAACATCGACCAGATGGATCTGGGTTACAAAAAATGTCAGTTCCGAAAGCGTGTTACGGCGGTGGTGTTGGCAGCTTGTTTTGCAGCCAGTGCGTACAGCTGCTATTACGGTGTGGAACGGATGAGCAGCGAACGCGAAAATGTCTATCTGCTGAATCTGGCACAGGCAAATCAGGCTGAGCAGAATCTGGAATATGATACGGCAAGAGAGCTGCTGAATGGCGCAATCCAGCAGCAGCCGGGCCGTGCAGATGCGTATCTGCAGATGGCGGTATTGCTGTACCGTACCGGTGATTATCAGGGCGCGATCGACCAGTTGGACAGCGCTGTTTCTTCTGGCAATCTGACGGAAAAGAATATGGATTCGGTCTCAGTAGAACAGATGCACTTTATCAAGGGCAACTGCTACATTGAACTGAAGGATTACGCAAACGCGGTGCGGGAGCTGCAGACGGCGGTCAACACTCAGGGCGCAAGCACGGACAGCTACCGCAGCTTTGCCATTGCGCTGGCAAATGACGGCAAGATAAAAGAGGCACAGAGCACATTGGAAACGCTGCAGGAGCGTGGGGCCTCTTCGGGCGACTGCGATTTGGTTGCCGCCGAGATCAAGTCGCTGCAAAAGCAGAATTCGAAAGCACTTGCCTTGTACGAGAAAGTACTGGATGAGGTGACAGACCCGCAGCTTTTGAGCCATGCATATCTGGCAGCAGCACGCACTGCGCTGAACATGGAGGACACAACTTACGCCGAAAAGATTCTGGAACGCGGCTGTCAGGCGCTGCCGAAAAGCCAGTCTGTACTGGAAAAAGAGATGCTGGTGGATATCCAGCTGCAACAGGCGGCTGCAGATAAGCAGAACGCGGTACAGAACTACAAGAAAGCAGAACAACTATTACGGGAGCTGGTGGAAAGTGGCTATGCAACTATTTCCACTAAGCTGAACCTTGCGACGGTGCTGCAGGCGCTGAATCAGTATCAGGAAGCTGATGATATTCTGACCGAGCTTGTACAACAGTATCCGCTGGACTACCGGTTTGACATGCAGCGGGCGTATCTGCTGATCGACTGGCAGGGCACAAAACCCGCTGAAAAACGGGAATATCAGCAGGCGGACGACTGCTATGAATCTGCAGTGCAGAAGTACCGTCAGGCACAGGCAAATGGCGCAGAAGATGCTCAGATGACGGTGCTGAAAAACTTGATCGACCAGCTTTATACAAGCGGATGGCTCAAATAAGGAGGGAAAGAGTGTGTCCACGGGACAGTTTTTTTTCGTGATTGGAATCGTTGGAATGATCGCTTCAGCTGTTGCGGCAGTCTTTTCGGCACGAATCCTGCGCAGGCAGGAGAAAAAGCTGAAGGAGCAGATCTGGAACGAGTATCAATAAAATCAAATCGAGGGGTATGAAAAAGATGTTAAAAAAACTCAAGATGACGGCTTCCGTTTTAGCGGTATCGGCTATGTTTCTGATGCCAACGGCACATGCGGAACAGGCGGCGGTCACGCCGGTGCAGGAAGATGAAAATTGCATCAAAGCAGTGACGGAATTTCTGGGAATCGATACAAAGGAAAGCAAATTTGGCTTGGGCGGAAGTCTATTTCGAAAGAACGGCTTTGAAGTACAGGATGGCAGGCTGTACCACTATACGGACAGTCAGTTGGATGTCTATCAGCCCGGTTTTGTGCAGATCGAAGACGGAGTGTACCATGTGTCAGAAGAGGGCAGCGCCATTGACAGCTACCCCGCTGGCTTCGCAGTAGTGGATGGTGTGCTGTGTCATGTGTCGGTGACAGGCAGTTTCTTTGACAGCTATCCTGCTGGCTTTGCAACCATTGATGGTAAGCTTTACCATGTCTCGCAGGATGGCTATGCTATTGACCAGTATGCCGAGGGCCTGCAGGAGATCGATGGTGGCATGTATTATGTTATGGCGGACGGTTCGTATCTGACGAACGGTGCGGTAGGGCATCTCACCTTTGGCGCAGATGGCCGTTATACCTCTGGCAACGCAGTTCTGGACAATTATGTGGATCAAGCGCTGGCCGAGTGCACAAATTCCGGTATGACAAAGGCGCAGAAGCTGCGTGCTGCATATTTGTATGTTCGAAATCACGGCGCATATCTTGCCCGTCCGCATCAGGCAAGAGGCACTACGGACTGGGCAGAAGAAAGTGCGTTGTTTATGTTTGAACACAAAAAGGGCAACTGTTACTGCTTTGCAGGCCAGTTCCTTTATATGGCCCGGCGGCTGGGTTACGACGCTTATGTTGTATCCGGCGGTGTGGGCCGCAAGGATTCGGACCATGCATGGGTCATGATCCACGAGAACGGCACGCCCTACATTTATGATGTGGAATTGGAATGGGGTTATCGTGCCGGTAAATACGGCCATGCCGAATACAATATGTATAAAATGCCGCTGAATAAAACCGTGTTCAGCTACCAGTTCCCGTAATCGCTGAGGTGGCCGTAAATGGTTTTTAGTTCCGTAATTTTTCTGTGTCTGTTTTTACCCATGGTGCTTGGAGGGTATTATCTTCTGCCCAAAAGAGAAGCAAAAAATCTCTGGCTCATTGCGGTCAGCCTGCTGTTCTATGCGTTCAGTGGACTGTGGTATGTATTGCTTCTGCTTTTTTCCGTATTCTGCAACTATCTGGCGGGCCTGTTTGTTTCCGGGCGGAAGGGAGTGCTTTACGTTGCAGTGGCGGTCAATCTGGGAGTTTTGGGGGTTTTCAAATACCTGACATTTCTGGTGAGGACGGTGGATCAGCTGCCGGGCGTGGCAATTGTGGTACCTTCTATCGTTCTGCCGGTGGGCATCTCGTTCTTTACATTTCAGGGTTTGAGCTATGTGATCGACGTATACCGAAACGAACGACTGAAAAGCACCCGCTTTCGGGATGTACTGCTGTACATTGCGCTGTTTCCGCAACTGGTGGCCGGGCCCATCGTTCGCTATGAAGATGTGGCGGATGAAATCAAGGGCCGCCGCCATACGCTGGAACAACTGGCAAATGGCCTGCGCCGGTTCATTATTGGTTTGAGCAAGAAGCTGCTGATCGCCGATGTCTGCGGCAGTGTTGTGACGCTGATCTATAGTGCAGAACGTTCTGTGTTGGACAGCCGGACGGCTTGGTTGGCTGCAGTATGCTACTTGCTCCAGATCTACTTTGATTTCAGCGGATACAGTGACATGGCTATTGGACTTGGTCTGTGTTTCGGGTTCCACTTCAAGGAAAACTTTAATTATCCATACGTTTCGTCCAGCATTCAGGAATTCTGGCGCAGATGGCATATTTCCCTTTCCACTTGGTTCCGGGAATACCTGTATATCCCTCTGGGCGGAAACCGGAAGGGAAAGGCAAAGACATACCGCAACAAGCTGATCGTGTTTTTCTGTACGGGCCTGTGGCACGGAGCTAACTGGACTTTTATCATCTGGGGTCTGTGGCATGGCTTCTTTATCGTTACAGAGGACGCGGCAAAAAAGATGTTCGGGCTTGGAAAGTACGGGAAAAACAGGCGAAACCCGGTGGAAACAGTGCTGAAACACCTATACACCTTGCTGGTGGTACTGATTGGTTTTGTGATTTTCCGGGCAGACAACATGGGACAGGCCTTCTCGATGATCGGGGCGATGTTCTCGGGTATCTGTGCTTCTGCCCAGACAGGGCTGCTGCTGGCACAGTGCCTGACACCTCTGACTATGTTTGCGCTGCTGCTTGGCCTTGTGGGCAGCACACCGGTTCTGCCGCTAGTCTGCCGTAAAGCGGAGCAGCAGACCGGAAGTGTGTATGTGTGTCTTCGAGTGCTGAGTTATGCGGGGGCGCTGGCACTTCTGTTGGTGGACATTCTGCATTTATCGGCGGCGTCCTATGTGCCCTTTATCTATTTCCAGTTCTGAGGTGGAAAAATGCAAGTGAAAAAATTAGGATACGTCCTGTTTGTGGGAGTTATTGCCGCAGTTTGCATTTTGCCTGCGGCAGTGATGCCTTGGCAGGAGGAAAATGCGGTTGGAAATGAGCAGCTTGCACCCTTTCCGGAGCTGCGGAAAGAGGATGGAAACTTCAATACCGGCATCCTGAATGATTTTGCAGATTATTTTGCGGATCATTTCGGCTTTCGCCATGAGATGATCACGCTGAACGATTGGCTTACGGAAGCCGCATTTAAGACGCTTGACAGCAACAGTGTGCTGCTGGGAAAGGATAGCTGGCTGTTTTATAAAAGCACCCTTGAGGACTATACTGGTACAAATCTTTTTACAGCCAGACAGAGCTATGCGGCTGCTCATGCGCTGGGGCTGATGCAAGAGTACTGTGAACAGAACGGCATCGATTTCTGCTTTACGATCGCACCGAATAAAAATTCGATGTACAGCAGTCAGATGCCGACGCGTTATGTGGCAGCTTCTGTACGGAACGCCCAACTGCTAAAACAGCAGATGGAACAGCAGAACGTCCGATATATAGATTTGTTTGAGGTGTTGTCCAACTCCAAAGAGCAGTTGTATTACCGCCTGGACAGCCACTGGAACATGCGGGGGGCACAGCTCGCGGCACAGGCCCTGCTGGAGGAATTGAAAGGCTGTGAGGTGGAGTTTGATCCCTTTGTTACGGGGAAAAAACTTCCGCATACCGGCGATCTGTATGAGATGGTGTACCCTGCTGGAAGCGAGACGGAACAGGATACGGCATACGATTTTACATATCAGTATGACGAAAAATTCCACTCAGCGGATGATATCACAATCCACACAAAAAATTCTGAGGCAGACGGCAGTGTTTTTGTTTACCGGGATTCTTTTGGTATCAATCTGCATCCTTTCCTGGCGCAGAGCTACGGTAGTGCCTGCTTCTCTCGGAATATGCCATACCGTTTGACAGCGGCTATGGAAGAACAGCCTGATGTGCTGCTGGTGGAGCTGGTCGAGCGCAACCTGAACTGGCTGCTGGAACGCGCCCCGGAACTTCCCGCGCCGGAACGCACAGTGGTTGCGGCGGCAGACATCAGAACAAGCGTGAAGGCGCAGCGAGAGGACAGCCGCATGGAAGGGACATTCTGCCTGACGGGTGACTTGAGCGGGCAGAACGTGGATGACGATTCCCCTATTTACATCCTGACGGGGAACGAAACCTACGAAGCCTCCCCCTGCGGAAAGGGAACACAGCCGTTTACGGCATATCTCCCGCAGAATGAACAGGAGCAGAAATTAAAAGTAGCATTCCTGTCGGATGGAGAATGGGTCTGCTGTTCTCTGACCGATTGAAAGAATAGAAAGAAGGATAAAACAAAATGAAAGCAAGTTATAAGATGATGGGTGTAATCCTCTGTGGTGTGATGCTTCTGGCATCTGGCTGCGGGGCAAAAGCGGAAACAAGTACAGCTTCTGTAGCGGAGTCGGTGTCGGAATCGGCTTCCCCAGTGGAGTCGAATCCGGTTTCGTCCGAGTCGGCATCAGAGGATGCATCGGAAAGCGAGGCTGTTTCGGAAACTGCTTCTGAAGCGTCCTCTGTTGTAGGCGAGGCCGTGTCGGAAGCACCGGCAGAATCCAAGGTGGAATCAAAAGCTGAACCGAAGACAAAATCCGAGCCCGCAAAAACGGAAGCGGCAGCTTCTTCCAAGGCGGAGAAACCCCAGCCGGTGGAAAGCAAGCCTGCCAGTGAGGCGGCTCCTGCAGAGCAGGCCGCTCCGGCAGAGACTGCCAGTCTGGAAACTGCCCTGAAGTATGTGGGCAAGGATGTCTCCAAGCTGTATGCTGCCATTGGCAAGCCGACCAGTTCGGAGTATGCGTCCAGCTGCATCGGTGACGGTGAAGACGGACTGCTGTATTATGATGGATTTACGGTGACGACTTACCGTGAAAACGGCAAAGAGACGGTACAGGACGCCTATTGAACATGAAATTCGGCCTCTGGCATTCCACCGGGGGCTGAATCTTTATATGGAAAGATGAGAATGAAACGCCAGAAGATCAAGCGCTATCGGTTTAGCGTGACGCAAAACACAAGAAGGAAAAAATTGCCAGAACCGCTGAAATCAACGGGTGTGGTGCTGGTGTGCCTATGCTTGCTTGCAGGAGCTGCCTTCGGGGGCTACAAGATGATCCGGAGCAAGGCTGTGGGGTGGCAGGGAGAAGGCCTGCACCGCTATTTTGTTTCGCCGGCCACTGGCACACGCGTGCAGGGCCTGTATGAGATCAACCATAGTCTCTACTACTTTGGCAGCAATCATTTTTTGAAGATCGGCTGGATCGAAGAGGATGGCTATATCGGCTATGCTGACGAGGATGGAAAAATCACCCGAGGTGAAGCCAAGGTGGACGGAAAATACTACTACTTTCAGCCAGAGACCGGACAACTGTATACCGGCTGGCTCACATTGGATGGTGTGGAGTACTGCTTTGACGAAACGGGACACCCGCGCACCGGAACCTATCAAGAGGATGGCAAGACTTGGGAGCTTGATTCTGACGGCCGGGTGAAGGGCCGACTGAATGGGTGGAAAAAGGTGGAGGGCATCCTGAAATACTACGATGAGACCGGCGCACCAGCACAGGGCTGGATACAGCTTGAAGGAAAAGATTACTTTTTTGTGGATGGTATCAGTCAGGCTGGATGGGTCGAGACGGATGCGGGTACGCACTATCTGGATGGAAACGGAAACCAGATGACAGGGTGGTGTGTGATCGATGGCCAGCCCTATGCCTTTGATGTAGGTGGTGAACTGAAGCAGGGATGGGACCATTCCCATGAAAAAAGCTACTACTTTATCAACGGCATCAGCCAGGCGGGCATGTTCCGGGAAGGCACGCTGAACAGCGATCTGAACGGCAGCGGAAGCGTTCAGCCGGGTGGAAATGTAGCACCGGAGGAAGACCTTGCAGAGGATGCCGAGGGCGAACCGCCGGAAGAAGAACTGTTGGAAGAGCAGCCTGCGCAGACGGAAACGGAAGATGGACAGACAACTCCGGCAACAGAGCAGCAGACGCAGCCTGCAGAGGAACCTACGGCAGCACCGGAGACCATCCCGGAGACACCGATAGAACTGGAAACACCGGCAATAGAACAGCAGGAAGAAGGGACGGAAAACACATGAAAACAACAAGACGTGATTTTCTGTGCCTTTCGGCCATGGCATGTGCCTGGCTTCTGACGGGGTGTCAGCAGCCCACTGTGGAAGAGCGGGCAGTCAGCTGGCAGCCACAGCAGGGAAGTAGCGGACCGACCTCTGAATCTGATCTGATGCTGAATGCGGCGCTGGACGATGATGCCGTTCTGCGGGAGGAAATCCGAATCCCACAGAACTTTGAACTGCCGCTGGAAGGATCAACGGGCTTTGCAGGGGCAGCTGTGATGCCGCTGTACGAGAAACCGGATGAGACCAGTGCGGTGCTGCGCAGACTTGCGGCAGGAGATATGTTCTACATCCGGCAGGAATCGGGTTCATATTGGCAGGTCTGCCTGCTGGATGGCACCGTGGGCTGGTTAGAAAATGAATTGTGTATGATCAATTTGCCTGATGTTTTGCCCTCTATCGTGTACGAAAATCCCAATGCTGCGGCATCCATCTTCAGAACGTGCGGAGAGGACATTGAAGGCATTACTGGACAAAAGCTATATGATGGCCTGTTCTACAACCAGCGTCTCGGACGGGATGAATTTGTTATGCCCATCAACTACGCTATGGCAAAAAAAGTTGGCGCGGCTCAAAAAAGTGCGCTGCAGGCGGGCGATTGTTTGAAGATCGTAGAGACGTTCCGACCTTATGAGGTGCAGATGCTGGTAAAGGATGCGGTATATGCCAAGGCGCGTGCCGACAAGGATTTGATGACGGAGCTGAATAAGGGAGCGTGGAATATCGGCTGGTTCATTGCAACGTCTCTTTCCAACCATCAACGAGGGGTGGCGATGGACACGACTCTGCTGCGCATCACAGAGCAGACGGAGCACAAAATAGCTGGATGTCCCTTTGTACAGGTGACGGGCGAGGAATATGCCATGCCCTCTGCCATGCACGAGCTGAGCAGTGCGGCGGCCTGCTTTACCGGACCGGTGACCTCCAACTCCGCCACTGCATGGAAGCGGGCCACAGCGTCGGCATCCATGACAGACGGTGCACGGCGGCTGCAGAGCTACTGCACCAATGCAGGCATGACACCGCTGGCCTCGGAGTGGTGGCACTTTAATGATCTGGATGCCCAGAACAAAGTGCGTATGACCTCTGGAAATGGGAAATTCTGGCTGGACGGGTGTGTCAGCTGGAAGATGTTTGAGGAATAAACATAGCAAAAACAGGAGGAAAGCAAAATGTCAGAGAAAAAAACGATAAGAGCTGGTGCGGTCTGTTTGTTGGTGAGTCTGCTTGCGGCCCTGTTTTTTACCGCCTGCGTTTCAAAGTCGGTGAATGCGGCAGATAAAATTGAACTGGGCCAGAAGTATCTGACTGAACTGAACTATACGGAGGCTGTGGCATCTTTTACCGAAGCCATCAAGCTGGACCCGGACAACATTCAGGCATACATGGGCCGTGCGGAAGCCTACATGGCCTTGGGTGAGTATGACAAGGCACTGGCTGACTATCGGTTCATCAGCGGAATGACTGAGGATATGCCCTACACACGGGCACTTTCCTACATCGGCCAGGCGGAGGTGTACGAAAAGATGGAACAGCCTGCCCGTGCCGTTTCGGATTACGGATTGGCAAAGGCACTGCTGAAGGCCAGTGACGCAGGAAAGGCAGAAAACGTTTCGGAGGAGGATGTCAGCGCAAAGCTGGTGCAGGTGCTGTACGTCCATGCGGCTCTCTGCGAGACTTTGAAAAATTACAATACCGCCTTGGAAGACTACAACGACCTGCTGGAGTTGGGCGAGAACACCGCCGCCAAACGGGACGAGGTGCTTTCTCAGCTGGGTGAGACGGCAGAAGACGAAAACGGCCTGACGGATACAGAAAAGCCTGCTGCCGAAAGCACCGCGGAGAAACCGATGGAAGAGCCTGCAGAAGAAATCGCCCCGGAGCAGGAGGCTGCTTCTGAAAGCACTGCTTCTTCTGCGAGTACCGCTTCCGAGGAAGCGGCATCTTCCAGCACAGCTTCTTCCAATGCAGAATCTTCGGAGACGCCCGCTGAAAGCCCATCTGTTTTGGAAAGTGCTTCTTCAAAGGATACGACTGGAAGCAATGAAAAGCAGGGCATAAGAGCAGCGGTTCTAAAGGAAATCAACGAATTTCGTGCAAAGGCAGGAACGGCTCCCGTAATATTGGATTGTGCACACCAAAATGAGCTGGATGAAATAGCTTTGGATTTAAAAACAACGAATGATAGTAGAATAGATGGCGGTACGCTCAGCGATGAGGAAATGGAAAAAATAAGACAGAGAAGTGGTGAACTGGATGCCGTGCTCAGCCAAATCGATTCTTATGCGATATCGTATGACTCTGGTTTTTTGATGGACACTCCAGAGTATACAAAGGTGTCGATTGGCGTCAGCAAGGGAAAGCACGGTGCGTACAATGGCAATTATCTTGTCGTACTTTACTATTGAGACTAGACCAATGAAATGGGAAGGAAACAGAAATGCAAGCAAAGAAACAAAATTTGCTGCAAATAGTTGCGGCAATCCTGTCTGTGATGCTTCTCTTCACCGCCTGCTCCTCAAAGGCAACAAATGCGGCGGATAAAATTGAACTGGGCCAGAAGTACCTGACCGAGCTGAACTATACCGAGGCCGTGGCCGCGTTTACGGAAGTGATCGGCCTGGACCCGGATAATATTGAAGCATACATGGGCCGCGCTGAGGCTTATAAGGGACTGAAACAGTACGACGATGCTAAGGCGGACTATACCACGGCCATTGAAAAAACGGACGAAATGCCCTATACCCAGGCACAGGCATATACCGGCCGAGCAGAGGTGTACGAGCTGACCGATGAGAGCACGGCGGCAGAAAGCGACTATACCTCTGCAATCGGCCTGCTGGATCAGGACAATGTGGGCGAAAAGGAAAATGTGGCAGTTGACCTGATCACCCAACTGAAAATCAAGGTTCTGCAGCTTCATGCGGAGATCTGCATGAAACTGGGCTGGTATGATAAGGCGCTGGAGGACTATGCACGGCTGGAAGAGCTGGGGGTGGATATGTCGTCAGAACAGGGGAATGCGGAAGGCGAGAAAGCTGCCCGGAGCGGAGGTGCGTATACTTGGTACTATACTGATGAGGATGGAAGCACTATCACAGCACTGCTTACAGTGCAGGCTGGCAGCAACCAGCTGACGGAGGTGGTGGAAGCCTCGAATCTGGAATCGGAGGATATCGTAAGCATGATCTTCTCTTGGGAGTTCCAGAAAAAATATGGCACCATTGACACGGAAAATATGTCGGTGGAGCAGGTGGAATCATTGCTTTCTACCTATGAAAGTGAGTGGAACAGCTGGGCGGCAATGAACTGGAGACCCCAGATGTTTGTGACGATCAAGCTGAGCGATTCGGTCAGCTGGGTGGAAAAAACGGCGGACACGCTCTCCATCTATGTTCCCACCAATACCTGCTACCAGGATGCCGAGATAACCTTTGTTACCTACGACGGAAAGTCAAAGAGCTATAATATTACGGATATGATGGAGGGTAACACGACTACGCCGGTTTACTTGGTGAAAAATTCCAACGAGGAAGGCTCTTTTAAACTGGAATTTAAGGAAGCAAAATAAACAAAAGGGAAAACACAACAATGAAAAAACAAAGGGGATTGCGAATTCTTGCGGCAGTGGTACTGATTCTTGCCCTTTTCACGGCCTGCACATCCAAGGCAGCCAAGGCCGTGGAAAAGGTGGAGCTGGGGCAGAAGTACCTGACCGAGCTGAACTACACCGAGGCTGTGGCTTCCTTTACCGAAGCCATCGGTCTTGACCCGGAGAACATTCCGGCATATATGGGCCGAGCCGAGGCTTATGTGGGCTTGAAGCAGTACGACGATGCAAAAGCGGACTACACCACAGCCATTGAAAAGACCGCAGACCAGCCCTACACCCAGGCAGAAGCTTATGTAGGACGCGCAGAGGTGAATGAGCTGACAACGGCCAATGAAGATGCACTGGCCGACTATGAAGCAGCGTCCACAGCACTGGATACCGTGGATGTGGAAAAAATCACCGATGTTACCGAGCAGATGCTGGAAGCCTTGAAGATCAAGATCTATAACGCCTGCGCCCGGCTGAGAGCATTCTTCGGCCAGAATGAAGCCGCTGCGGCCGACTACACCAGTGCATTGAACAGTCTGGACAAGCTGCCGGAGGATACTGATGTTCTGGACGTGAAAGCAACCAAAGTTGTCTCTTACACGGGCCGTGCCGATGCCAATGCGGCACAGGAAAAGTATGAGGAAGTCCTGCCGGACTATGACGCACTGATCACACTGGGCGAGGATAAGGCAGCTGACCGAGATGCGATTCTGAGCGCCATGAGCCTTGCAAAGAGCAAAGCAGGTGACCTGCACAGCTCTGACAGCTGGCTGGATGAAGTGAAGCACACAGACTACGCTGCAAACATTCAACTGACAAATGCTGAAAGCGTCCTGAAACAGGCGGCAGAACTGGCACAGGCAGACGGTGTTAAGGCATATGATAAAATCAAAGAGACCCTTTCCACCGATGATGCCAAAGCTGCCATGCAGAATCTGCTGGCCCGTGGCTACCAGCTACGCTATTACGATGCCAACGGCAAGATGCTGGCCATCTACGCCAACGAAACCGCATGGGCAGATGTGAACACGGAAGAAAACGGAACAATCACTGCCGAAGCTCTGACTGCTGCTGATCCCAGTGCGGAGGATATCGGTGCGGTATCCCTGAGCAAGCTCTATGTCTACTACGGCGGCTGTGAGGGCCGCAGCCGGGAGGGTGAAGGCCTGTGGTTCATCATGAACCCCGGCAAAAAAGACCTGACCGCCGAGAGCTATACCTGGAAGAACGATAAGCCGGAGGGGGACTTCAAGCAAAAAGAGGAGCCGAAACCAGTTGCAGCTATGGAATCTGGAACGTCAGCAGCACAGGGGAAAACACATAACTGGAAAACAGTCTTTGATGCTGGTACATACTCGGTCAGCTGCCAGGAAGGCGGAACAACAGTTGCTTATGCGATTAAGTTTAGTGATGCGTACAAAGCACAGTTCGCAGAAGCTCCGAATGCCAGTGCGTTGATTGCCCTTTACGCACAGGACAAGAACGGTAAGGCTAAATTAAGTAATCCAATCAGCCGTGTGGAAGAAACGCAGAATTTTATTTATATCTATGTTCCGAAGGGGACAACAATGACGGATCAACGTACAGGCTATTCTGGCCCGGTGATTTTTGGAAATGAGTCAGATGGAGATCTGGGAATGATTTTCCGGGAAGAGAACGAATAAGAACAAAGGAAACTTGCAATGAAAAAAATAAAGAAATGGAATCAGGTGGGGCGAGCTGTTGCAGTGCTGCTTCTTACAACGGCAATCCTGACATCCTGCGCCCCTAAAAAAACAGAGTCTGAAGAACAGGAACCACTGGGGCAGAGTGCTCCACTGGGAGGTGCTGTTTCTGAATCTTTCCAAGAGGATTTGGAAGATTCAGACCGCAATGAGCGCTTCCGGAAAGCATTGGATGATGTGGTAGATTCGGACAGTAAGTACTATCTGATCGCGTGCGACTACGATGGAGATGGAAACGAAGAAGCATTTGCCTTTACAGGTGCTTGGAACGGAGAAAACGAAAACTGGCAGGAATTGAAGCTTTATTATATTCACTCGGATGGTCAGGTGGAAAAGATTGAAATGAATGATGATGTGGTCGGACGGCCGGAAAAGATAGCCGACCCGGAACAGAATGATTTTTCAGACAATCTCATCACACTTGGAGATAAGACATTCCTGAGCTTTGAAATCGGGTCCCCCTCCAGTGAGTACCAGAATGTACTGTTGGGTTCAACAGGAGGCCAAGTCACTCAAAGCTACCTCATTGGGTTTCCGGAAAAGATCGACGAAAGTCATATTGCAGCAGAAGATTTGGACAATCGAATTATTTACCGGGAAGAGAACGGAATCTTCATTGAAGTGCAGAGGATGCCGGGGGAAGAATATGAGGATCAGTTTGCTTCCAGAGAAGAATATCTAAGCAGTATGTTGTCCGAGAAGCAACTGAAAGAACTTGCAGCTGATTTAGGCGTGCCAGAAGATTTGAAAGTTCGGTATACTCAGGGTGAGAGGTCTTATTGGGAGGCCGGAGGCTGCTGGGAAATCTATGTTGAGATCGACGCAGACATGAAGGTGGTTGCGGCCTCTAGTGTAGATGCAGAAACAGGAAATCTGACTCAGAATATTTTGACGTACAATCAATCAGGTTATTGGGAGGTAAATTAAAAATGAAGGGAAAGCTTTTGAAGTTCCTCTGCGGAATGCTTTTGGCAGCTTTGCTTTTCACGGCCTGCACATCCAAGGCAGCCAAGGCCGTGGAAAAGGTGGAGCTGG
>ERZ857775.799-NODE-799-length-42806-cov-13.045660_pt1 | contig 42806 bp, 41 predicted proteins | sample MGYA00519698_ERZ857775 | MGnify/ENA primary metagenome ERZ857775 (study PRJEB31778, sample SAMEA3449363) | human gut metagenome | biome: human gut; feature: human-associated habitat; material: faeces | place: United Kingdom | collected 2010/2012 ...
AGCAGTGCATAAAAATTCTTATAAAAGCAGACTCTATGATTTAATCAGTGCTTCCTTAGCACAGGGCCATATGCCCCTCTGCCGCGCAGCGGCAGACCCCTTCGGGAATACCGACCAGCCCACCAGCCTACTAAATCTATTTTATCATACTGGCTCCCCCATATTTCCAAAAAGGCGCCCACTACCACCCTCTGGACCCTTTGCACCTTTTGCACCCTCTGAACCCCCACGCCCGCAAGGCGTGTCCCCCCCCCCATCAAAAAAGAGGGCTGTGAAAAAATGTAAGTCATCTTTTCACAGCCCTTTTTCTTATTGATGAATCTGGTCATACCAGGCGTCTGCCAGTTTTCCATATTCTTCCATGGAGAAGGTTTCGCCTCTTCTTTTTCCGTCTATGCCAGCTTTTTCCAAAATAACGGGAATCCAGTCAGCCGGAATGCCGCCGGATTTCATGGCATTGGTGAAAACTTTGCGGCGCTGGCCGAATCCCATTTTCACCAGGGAGAAGAAGAGTTTCCTGTCCTTCACGTCCACCGCCGGCTTTTCTCTCCGCCGGATTTTCAGTACGGTGGATGTGACCTGGGGCCTTGGGATGAAGGCGGATGGCGGGATGTCGAGCACCCTTTCCGCTGTGCAGTCAAAGTTCACTGCCAAAGTCAAGGCTCCGTAGTCCTTGGAGCCGGGCTCAGCCAGGATGCGGTCGGCCACTTCCTTCTGCATCATGAAGACAAAGAGGGAAATGGGAAGCTTTGACTGAATGAGGGACAGAAGAATCGGCGTGGTGATATAGTATGGCAGGTTTGCTGCACAGCGCCAGTCCTTATCTCCCAGAATAGTTTTCAGGTCTGCTTTCAGCACGTCCTCGTAAATGATATGGATATTGGTATAGTGTTCCAGGGTATGGGAAAGCACCCGTTCCAGACTTTTGTCCAGTTCAAAGGCCGTGACATCCGCCCCTGTTTCCGCCAGGGCCTGGGTGAGGGTGCCAATGCCGGCACCGATTTCCATAACCGGTACGTCTTTACCAAGTTCGGCAGCCTCTGCAATGGCAGCTACCACGTCGGGACGGATAAGAAAATTCTGGCCCAGCTTATGCTTGGCATGAATGCCAAAACGCCGGATTACATACTGCACTACCTGTCGGTCTGCAAGATTGGCTTCCAGCATTATCCATCCTCCCGGCACATTTGCAGTGCCCTGTCCCATTCTTCACGGGTAATTCCATAATGGTTCAGCCTTTTCACAAACTGCTTGGCATTTCCATAGCCTATGCCCAAAGCAGCCCCTACTCTGGCCCGCTTCTCTGAAGAATCCGCTTCTCCCGAGAGTCCGGCGGCAAAGAGGTCTGATGAAGAGAAAAGGCCGGAATCTTCCTGGTATAAAATCCTCAAGGTGGAAAGAGCCTTCCGGATAGCCTCGGGAGACGCATCTTCTATGCCCACGTCGTCTGCCGTAGAAGCTTCTGATTTGGGGACGAAGGCATGAAGGGCTTTGGGAAATAAACGGGAAAGGCGCTGGCGGATCCGTTCACCGGGGCCGTCGGGGTCTGTCAGGATGATAATGCCCCGCTTTTCATAGGCGTACCGGATTTTCTCCACCGTTTCCTTCGTAAGGGCAAAGCCGCCGGTGGCAATCATGTCCGCGTCCACCGCCATGCCCACCCGGGCGATATCCGATTTCCCTTCCACTACAATCACTTGTTTAATCATCAATCAGTCTCTGGCTGCGTAGCCGATGCCGCGGACTGTGTGGATATATTTCTTGCCCACCTTTTCATCAATCTTGCTTCTCAGGTAGCGGATATACACATCTACAATATTGGTCTTTCCGGCATAGCCGTAGCCCCATACCTTTTCCAGGATTTCTTCTCTTCTGATGACACGGTTCTTGTTTTTAGCCAGGAAAAGGAGAAGGTCGAATTCCTTCTTTGTGAGGTCAATCACCTCATCCCCTGCCCGCACTTCATGACGGTCGGGATAAATGGACAGATCACCAATGGTGAAGGCCGGGTCCACCACCATTTTGGGCTCTTCGTGGCGGCGCAGAGATGCACGGATACGGGCAATCAGTTCCTTGGTGGCATAGGGCTTCGTCATATAATCGTCAGCGCCTGCATTTAGCGCAGCCACTTTGGCATCCACGCCGGCATCGGCGGACAGATAGATAACCGGAACAGGGCTGATTTCGCGGATTTTTCCAAGAATCTCATGGCCATCCTTCATAGGTTCATCGGGGTCAAGAACCACCACATCCGCCTGCTTCTGGCCTACCAGGTCAACAGCCGTTTCTCCCGTATTATCAATCATACTGGTAAATCCCGCTTCTTCCAGCTTCAGCTGCATGAAGCGGCTTACAGCCGGGTCATGTTCAATAATCAATACACAGTTTCTCATTATGGTACCTCCCAAATTAACATGGCAAAATAAAAGGCGCTGCTTCTTCTTATTGTTATTATTATTGACAGGAATGAATTTATTATTATTATGTTTCCTGTTGATGCAGCCGTGTTGAAGCACCGGTTAATGTGCTTCTTAATATTTCTAACATCATCATACCATAGAATTATTTAAATTCAAGTTTTCCATGTAAGAAAAAATAGGGAAAAATTAGCGAATACTTAGCTTCTCGATTAGAATAATAAATCCTGTTCTTCCGCTGCGATCCCTCAAAAGTGAAAAATATCCAGTATTTATCGCATGTTTTTTGAAATTGACTAAAGCGGAAATGATGAAATAAAATGATAAAAATATCTTCATACCTATACCCCCATGGGTATAGAATTTTTCTATTGTTAGTCTGGAATTAGATTAATATGTACATTTACTGCACACTCGTTAATTATTGTTTCATTAAGAATATAATCGTACAAAAAGTACGGTAAAGTACGTTTCCCTCTTTTTAACCTCTGCAGGAATTGCAGGCAAAATATCCAAAAGCCCATGACAGGATAATCCATTGCAGTGCATTGTATAATGGTTATATAAAAAGAGCTTCCTGCAGCGCAGAAAGCCATTTCAGTAAAGGAGCCTGTTCATGCATCAATATGTTACATTCATCGGCGGATTCCCCATCCGCTTTTACGGCATTTTTTTCTCACTGGGCATTATATTCGGCTGCATCATGGCCTACTATTTCCTGAAAAAGGATGGAAGAGGCTGGCATGAATGCATGTTTGACCTGGGGCTCACCATTGCTTTCGTCGGCATTATCGGCGGCCGCCTCTGGGACGTCTTCTTCTTCGACTGGGACTACTACCACAATCATCTTCTGGAAATCCCCTATGTGTGGCAGGGCGGCATGGCCATCCAGGGCGGTGTCCTTTTTGCCTGCGTTGCCGGATATATATATCTTAAGAAACACAAAATTCCGGTGCTCCAGTTTGCCGACATCATAGCACCGGCCATCATTTTCGGACAAGCCATAGGCCGCATCGCCAATTTCATGAACGGCGACGCCTTCGGCCACCCCACCGGCGCCGACTTCGGCCTCCTGTACCCCTCCACCACCCTGGCCTACCACACCTACGGCGCCCAGCCCCTGTGGCCGGCAGAGGTATGGGAATGCCAGGGCGACCTCATCATCCTGGGACTGCTCCTGTGGTACTCCTGCTTCAGGCACGCCAGAGGCACCACCTTCTGCCTCTACATTATGCTCTACTCCCTCCTCCGCTTCTTTCTGGAATACTTCCGCGGAGACTACGGCACCCTGGCCTTCGGCCTCAAAAGCGCCCAGCTCACCGCGCTCACCGGATTCGCAGCAGCTCTTTTGGTATTTATTTACTTCTCCATCCGGTATAGAAAAGACAGGATAGAGGAAACGGAAGGCGCCAAAAGGGAAGGTTGACGGGCCTATGGCCCGAGGGTTGTGGTGGCAGCTTCGCTGCAGTATAAAAGGGGCGCGCCTGTCGGCGCAGGTTGTGTAGAAGGGTTGTGTTTCAAGGGGCAGGGAAAAGGTTCTTAAGTTTGACCGGCCCGCTGGGCCGGAGGGTTCTTAGGTTTGACGGCGGCTATGGCGCCGAGGGTTGTGGATAGCCGCTTCGCGGCAATGATTATGAAGTCAGCGTTACGTTCTTTACTTTTGTGTCAACAGTGCTGCATGAGGTAGTGCTATAGCCTGCACACTAAGGAAGCACCTTAATGCCCGACGGTGTCGCCGGAGGGCGGAGGATAGCGGATTTTCGTAAGGGGGGCGCGCTGATTCAGTCGTTATCAGATTTCATTCTTCATTTTGGTTCAATACAAGGAATAAGCCGATGCGAATAGCCAAAGCTATTTAAGGAGGCTTATGACGCAGTATTGGACCAAAATGCTTATGACATCTGATTCTGCGGCTGAATCAGTGCTCCCCTCAAAAATCCAAGGCCCTGAAAGGGCCTGATGACATATAAAGCTGCGCGTTGCATATTCGGTGTTCCTCACCCCTATCAGGCTCCTTCCAGCGGAAGGAGCCTGACGATACGTGCATACCATATCTTCCCAATTTCATGAAATAAGCCACAGGCTCAGAGCCTGTGGCTTTTCAGGGTAAGAAATTATTCCTTAACCACTTTTGCTGTATTTTCTTTCAGGTTCGGGAAATCAAGGGTGGCGAAGAGGTCAAAGAGGGTTTCGTTGCGGCGGATCTGCTGCACGCTGCCGTCTTCATGAACCATGATTTCCTGATGGCGGAGGCGGCCGTTGTAGTTGTAGCCCATGCTGTGGCCGTGGGCGCCGGTGTCATGGATGACGATGAGGTCGCCGGTTTCGATTTCCGGAAGAGGACGCTGGATGGCAAACTTATCGCAGTTTTCACAGAGAGAGCCCACTACGTCATATACATGGTTTTTGGGAGCATCCGCCTTTCCCAGCACGGTCACATGGTGGTAGGCGCCGTACATGCCGGGGCGCATGAGGTCTGCCATGCAGGCATCTACGCCGATGTAGTCCCGGTAAATGTGCTTGTAATGGATGGCTTTGGTAACCAGGAAGCCATAGGGACCGGTAATGGCGCGGCCGCATTCGAAGCAGATACGGGTATGGTCAAAGCCTTTCATCTTCTGTTCAAAGAGCTTCCTTGCCCCTTCTCCCAGGCCTTCAATATCTACGGGATCCTGTTCCGGACGGTAGGGAATGCCGATGCCGCCGCCGAAATCGATGAAGCTGACGGTAACGCCCTTTTCATCCCTGATTTCATTGGCCAGGTCAAACATCATGCCGATGGTGCCCAGAAGGCCCGGCAGTTCCAGTTCTGCAGAAATAACCATGGTGTGAATGCCGATGTAGGAAATGCCCTTTTCTTTAGCCCAGTCCACGCAGGTCATGAGCTGCTCCTTGGTCATGCCGTACTTTGCTTCCTCCGGCTTGCCGATGATGGCATTGCCTCTGGCCAGCTCCGGTCCCGGGTTGTAACGGAAACAGATTCTTTCCGGAACGATATGGAGCCGATCCAGGTCGTCCAGATTGGACACATCGTCCAGATTGATAATAGCGCCCAGTTCATTGGCTTTGATGAATTCTTCATCCGGTGTATCGTTGGAGGAGAATACGATTTCCTCGCCTTTGATGCCCACGGTTTCAGACAGAACCAGTTCTGCCATGGAGCTGCAGTCAGAGCCTACATTCAAAGTTTTGAGGCTTTTCATGATCCATGGATTCGGAGTTGCTTTCACAGCGAAATATTCATGGAAATTGGGATTCCAGGAAAAGGCTTTCTGCAGCCGTTTTACATTATCAAGAATGCCCTTTTCATCATAAATATGGAATGGCGTGCCATATTTGGCAGCGATATCACGGATTAACTCATCGGAAAACGGAATCGTCTTTTTATTCATGGATAGGCCCCTCTTTCTGTTTTATCAGGAAAAATCATCTGAAGTTAGCTAATTATAACATACGTGCATAGTCTTGACTATATCTGTATTCAATGATTTCAATTAAATTTTATTGAAATAAGGGTTCAGTGAATTTAAAAGGGGCCGCTTAGCGGCCCGGGTTCAAAAGGTTCAAAGGGTTCAGAGGGTTCAGAGGGGAAGGTATCGCCGCCTTTGACGGCGATGTGTTTTATATGCCGCTCCGCGGCAAGCGTTATGGGATTAGCTTTTGTGTCTTTAAAGCCGCATGACGGAGTGCGTTAGCCCCCTTCCTTTGGAAGGGGGGCGCCGGACGACCGAGGATAGCGGTTTTCGTAAGGGGGCGCGCTGATTCAGTCGTTATCAGATTTCATTCTTGCATTTTGGTTCAATACAAGGAATAAGCCGACGCGAATAGCCAAAGCTATTTAAGGAGGCTTATGACGCAGTATTGGACCAAAATGCTTATGAAATCTGATTCTGCGGCTGAATCAGTGCTCCCCTTAAAAAGCCGAGGCCCCACAGGGGCCTAATGTGACACATAAAGCTGCGCGTCGTATATTCGGTGTTCCTCAGGGCTCCGCCCAGCTCCATTCCGGTCGGGCAAACAAAAGGAAGGCCCTTCTTAATTCTCGTTACCCCTTGAGGGGCCATAGGGTGTACGAGGGTAAGAATGATAATATTGCTCTATTGCGGATCTACGCAGGGCCAACTTTGCCCGACTTGGCAATCCTATGCAGGATTGCCACCTGAGGAAGGAGCCTTACGTTACGGGATGACCTTCCCGCCCCACTCGTCATTCTGAACGTAGTGAAGAATCTCGGTGCACAGCGCAGATGGTGCAATCAGCAGTAGAACAATACAGCAGGGAGATTTCTCGACTTCACTCGAAATGACGATAGAACGGGGCTGCTGTATTCCTAAAAGAGTGGTTTGTGGCATTCGCTCCGGCCAGCCCACCAGCTCACTAATGAATCCCAGCCTATGGTAAGGAGTATGAAAAATTCACCATATACCACAGTGCTGCAGATTTCTGCCGCAAAAAACTGCAGCGTCCCAAGCGCTGCAGTTTCCTTATTTCATTTATTTCTTATCTGCATTGGAAACAGCTTTCTTGCTGTATTCTTCTGTCCACTTCTTGAAGTTGCCGTTGTCCGTATTTTCTTTGATGACTTCATTAATCACAGCAACCACATCTTCGTTGCCCTTCTGGATGGCAGCGGCGGAGTTTTTCACGGCTCCCGGGAATTTGACGTCGGAGAACATGAGGTCATCGTTGAAGATGACATACTGCTCGCCTACAATGCCTTCCACCACCAGGCCGTCTACTTTGCCCTGTTTCAGTTCCAGTACTACTTCCGGCACGTGAGCCAGGCCTACGATTTTAGCATCTTTGATTTTTTCCTTGGCCAGTGCTTCCTGGGTGGTGGATTTCTGGACGCCGATGGTCTTTCCGTAGAGGTCTTCTACGGTCTTGTACTTGTCTGCATCGGCCTTCCGGATAATGACTTTCTGTTCTGTAGGCAGGTAGTCAGCAGAGAAATCCATGGATTTCTTTCTTTCGTCCGTGGGGTTAATGCCTGCAATGGCTACGTCCACCTTGCCGCCGGTGAGAGAGGAAAGGAGGGCCTGGAAGTTCATGTCCTGTACTTCCAGTTTCACGCCCAGCTTGTCAGCTACTTTCTGGGCCAGTTCCATGTCGATGCCGATGACTTTCTTTTCGCCGGAAGAGGTATCTACGAATTCATAGGGAGGATAGCCGGAAGCGGTGCCTACCACCAGTTTGCCGCTGGATTTGATTTTCTTCATGAGCGGGCTTTCTTTCTGGGTCTGGGAGCCGGCGCTCTGGCTGGAGGAGGATCCGCCGCCGCAGCCTGCCAGTCCGAATACAGCCGCTGCTGCCATACCTAAAGCCATCATTTTCAGTAAATTCTTTTTGTTCATCATATTCATACATCCCTTTCTTATTTCTGTAACGGATTTCGTTTCTTAACTTGCATAGAGTTTAGCATATTTATGCGAGTATGTCAATAATTATTCATAAAATATTTTATTTTATTTTTTTGAAATCGTCAATGAAATAGAATTTCTCTGCGAATCCCCCACTATTACCGCATTTCTCCATTCTGGAGCCTTTGCATGGAGATTCCTGTCTTATGCATAAAAAAAACAGCAGGTGCTGTATACCTGCTGTTTTTGAAATTATTTTCCTGCCTTTTCAATGGCAATCTTGCTGTATTCATCCACCCACTTGTCGAACTGGCCGGATTCTGTGTCCTGCTTGATGACTTCATTGATGATCTTTACTACATCGTCATTCCCTTTCTGCAGAGCCACGGCGGATACTTTCTTGGCCCCTTCAAACTGCACGTCCGCCAGAGCCAGGTCGTCGTTGTACACCAGGTACTGTTTGGATACGACACCTTCCAGCACAATGCCGTCCAGTTTGCCATTCTTCAGCTGGAGTACGGCGTCAGGCACACTGGAAAGGCCGATAGCCGTAGCCCCTTCCACCTTCTGGGCCGTTGCTTCCTGGGTAGTGGATTTTTCAGCGCCGATGACCTTGCCCTTCAGGTCACCCATGGTCTTCAGCTTATGCTGGTCTGCCTTCCGTACCAGAAGTTTCTGCTCCGTGGGAAGATAGAGGTCGGAAAATGCCATGGCCTTTTCTCTTTCCGGCGTAGGAGAAACGCCGCCTACTGCAATATCCACCTTGCCGGCGGTGACGGAGGACAGGAGGGCGGAGAAGCTCATATCCTGCACTTCCATAGGTACGCCCAGCTTGTCAGCGATCTGTTTGCACATTTCCATGTCAAGGCCGATGACCTTCTTGTCCGGAGACTCTGCATCTACAAATACATAGGGCGGATAACCGGAGGACGTGCCTACAATCAGCTTTCCTCTCTGTTTGATCGTCTGCATAAGTTTGCTCTGGGACGAACCGGAAGCAGCACTGCTTTTGGAGGTAGAAGAATCTCCGCAGCCGGCAGAAATCATGGCAGCTGTCAAAGCCGTTCCTAAAAGTATGACTTTCATGGTCTTATTCATAACAGATTTCCTCCTTCAGGAAAAAGGCAGTTACTTGGACTGCGCGTTGGCCACCGCTTTCTTTGTCATTTCATCCACCCATTGATCTATGTTTCCATTGTCCTGGTTTTCCTTTATGACCTCATTAATCACAGCCACCACATCATCGCTTCCCTTAGGTACTGCCACAGCAGAACCTCCACTGTATTTGTCAAAATAAATATTCGTAGGCGCCAGATCATCATTGGTGACCAAATACTGTCCACCTACTATATTCTGCACCGGCACGGCATCCACTTTCCCCTGTTTCAATTCCAGCAGAGCATCAGGCACCTTAGCCAGGGCCACGATCTGGGCATCCGGAATCTGCTCTGCAGCCAGTTTTTCCTGAATCGTGGATTTCTGTACTGCAATCTTCTTACCGGAAAAATCTGCCAGTGATTTATATTTACCCTCATCCTCCCTGCGGATGAGAAGGGTCTGCTTTCCTTCCAGATAGTTATGAGAAAAATCAACAGTCTTCTTCCTTTCCTCTGTAGGATTAATGGCAGAAATGGCTATATCTACCTTCCCTGTAGTAATGGAAGAAAGAAGGGACTGGAAGGTCATATCCTGCACCTCCAGCTTCACCCCCAGCTTCTGCGCCACCGCTTCTGCCAGCTTCATGTCGATACCATCGATCTTCTTCTGATCCTTTACAGAGGTATCCAGAAATTCATAAGGCGGAAATCCGGAAGCTGTACCTACAACCAGTTTACCATCCTTTTTGATTTTCTGCATGAGCGCACTTTGAGATGAATTTCCTGCCGAAGACTTCGCCGGCTGGGAACTTCCGCAGCCCCCTGCCATTACCATACCTGCCGCTGCCAGTGCTAAGATTGCCGCTTTCATCATTTTCTTCATATGCCTTTCCTCCTGTAACGATGATTTATTTTTTATAAATATACATCCTTATGTATTAAAATGCAAGAGGAAAAATTTTATCTGTCCGATTTCTGAAGTGTGTTTCATACCGGCAGGAATCCGTTTACAAGTGTTTTCATTTTATAAAACACCGACGTGCTTCCTGCAGCAAAAAAGCGAACCGGTTTCCCGATTCGCTTTTTTCTTACCTTCTGTCATTTCTATTTTTTTCGTAAAGCACCAGAAGGCCTTTCAGCGTAAGCATAGGATCTACTACATCAATGGTTTTGGAAGACTTGGCTATCAGAGTAGCCAGACCGCCGGTAGCAATGACTTTCACATTGGGCTCATTCAGTTCTTCCTTAATACGATTTACGATTTCATCAATCTGGCCTACAAAGCCGTAGTAAATGCCGGCCTGCATGGCAGATACAGTGTTGCGGCAGATAATTTTTGGCGTTTTCACCAGTTCAATCCGAGGGAGCTTGGAGGCTCTCTGGAAGAGGGCTTCCATAGAAATACCGATGCCCGGCGCCACGGCGCCGCCCAGATAATTGTCCTTGGTATCTACCACGCAGAAAGTGGTAGCAGTGCCCATATCAATAATAATAAGGGGGCAGTCATATTCCGCAATAGCGGCTACAGCATTAACAATACGGTCGGCACCCAGTTCCTTTGGATTGTCATACAGGATATTAAGACCTGTCTTGATCCCAGGACCTACCATGATGGGTTTCGTGTGGAAATAGCGCTGGCTCATGGTTTCCAGAATCGGAATGATTGGCGGAACCACGGTGGAGATGATAATGTCTTCCACATCCTTAAAAGCAAGTCCACTCAGCTGAAACAGCGTACCCAGAAGGGCTGCATACCCGTCAGCAGTCTGCAGAGTATCTGTAGCTACCCGCCAATGACGGATCAGTTTTCTTTCTTTGTATACACCGCATACAATATTCGTATTTCCCACATCAAAAGCAAGAAGCATGTGAATCTCCTCCGGAACCGGCTCCCCTATGGCTTCTCAAATTCTATTCCATCAGCCATACATTGAGGTGCCTTTAAAATTTCATCAAGTGTATAATGCAACAAAGTTTCCATTCTGTCAAGGGAAATCATAACAAATAATAGATATTTTCACCGAATTTCATATGAGTAGGCCCATTCATAGCCTCCAGAGCATAAAAAAAGCCGGCAGACAGGCTGCCGGCCTTTCCGGTTCCCCGGCAGGTGAGCAGCAGTGCCATGCCGGACAGGAAACTTTTCGCATATAGTTTCCTTCTGATATGAACCCCCTCAGTGTCACGCCGGACAGGAAACTTTTCACTCTCAATGTTCCATGGTAGGATAATATCCCGCCTGGTTCAGGGACTGACGGATGCGGGTACCGCAGATGACGCCCAGGATGACCTTGATGAGGTCGAAGACCACGAAGGGGAATACGGTAAGGGTCAGCGCGGTCCAGAGGGGCATTTCCTTGCCGAGGCCGAAGTGGAAGTATCCCATGAACCAGATGGTACCCAGGGCATAGCAGCAGATAAGCCCCAGTACGGCAGAGGAAACCTGCCGGAGGAAATGGCCTTTTTCAGCCAGACGGAAGCCGGAAATCCAGGCCATCACCACAAAGCCCAGGTAGTAGCCGCCTACAGGAGAAAAGAAAATGCCTGCGCCTGCTTTCCCCATGGTAAGGATGGGAATGCCCAGAAGGCCCAGCAGGAGCCATACGCCGATGGAGATGGCGCCCCATTTCCTTCCCAGCACACCGCCTGCCAGGGCACATACAAAGCTCTGCAGAGTAATGGGCACGGGGCCGATGGGGAATGTGAACTGTGAAAGCACTGCCATAATCGCTGCAAAAATAGCGGCGCTGATAATATTATGCATTTTTCCTTTTTCCATGAAACTCTTCTCCTTTTCTTATGACCGTCCGTGTATCAGACATGAAGAGTGAAATGCCCGGAACGGCTGAAACCTGTGAAGGAAGCACTGTACTCTTTTAAGCGCTCCTTCTCCCCAGGGAAGCACTGATTCATTCATAGAGTCTGCTTTCATAAGAATAAAAGCAGACAGTGATTGAATCAGCGCTTCCCTAAATGGAGAGATTTATCTTTTAGGGATGGGCGCATCCACCGGGCGGATGGAAACATCGCCTGCAATGACGCGGGTCATATGGGTGCCTGTATCCACCATGAGGCAGCCGTCCTTATCAATGTCCACCGCTTTTCCTGTGTAGCTTTCGTTTCCAAAAATAACCCGTACTTCCTGCCCCAGGGTAATGGAAAGGGCGCGCCAGTCATCCAGCACCTTTTCAAAACCTTCATCCTGGGCAATCCGGTACTCTTTTTCCAGTTCGGCCAGCACGGCAGCCAGAAGATCTTTTCTGGAAACGTCGATGCCTTCATTGAGGAAGGAAGTGGATGTTTCGCGGAAAGCTTCCGGGAATTCACTCTTCTTCATGCCGGTATTGATGCCGATGCCCATGATGATATAGTCGATTTTTTCCATGGATGCAGACATTTCTGTCAAGATGCCCACCATTTTTTTGCCATGGTACAGGATATCGTTAGGCCACTTGATGCCTGCATCCTTCAGTCCCAGACGGCGGATTCCCCGGCACACGCCGATGGCTGCCAGAAGGGTGCACTTGGACGCTTCCATAGGGAAGAATTTCGGCCTTAAAATCAAAGAGAACCAGACGCCCTTGGCAAAGGGGCTATAGAATCCCCGGGTCAGCCTTCCATGGCCGCTGGTCTGCTCTTCTGCCACCACAATGGTGCCTTCTTCCGCCCCTTCCCTGGCAATTTTCTTTGCTTCCTCATTGGTGGACCGGGTGGAGGACATATAAACCACATGGCGTCCGAAAGTTTCCGTATGAAGGGCACTGTCGATTTCCAGCGGCGTCAGCAGGTTCGGTGCATAAATCAGCCGATACCCCTTTCTGGTGCTGGATTCAAAAATATATCCTCTCTCTTTCAGTACTTTAATATGCTTCCAAATGGCCGTGCGGGAAACATGGAGATCTTTGGAAATCTGTTCTCCTGAAACAAACTCCCCATTGGCCTTCCTGAAGTAATCCAGGATTTCGTTTCTCATAAAACGCCTCCCATAAAAAGACTATTCCCTGTGAACCATATATCAGATTCTTTACTCATTATAAACAGTTGTAAACTATTCGTCAACCTATGCGGTTGGTAGTATTAACATTATGGAATGAAAAGTTTCCTATTCGGCTTGACACTATGGTGCTTCTTACCGGGAGGAAACTATTCGTGTAAAGTTTCCTGTTCGGCTTGACGCTGCGGTGCTTCTTACCGGCAGGAAACTATTCGCCTACAGTGTTCCATCCGGCTTGACCCATTCGCCATTCATCGCAGCAGGAAGCCAAAAAAGCCGGCGGACAGGGCCGCCGGCTTTTTCTCAAAGGATGTAGTTTGAAATATCGATGTTTTCTGTAATTTTCCCCAGTTTTTCCTTTACATAGGCGCTGTCCACCACCACTTCCTTCTGCTCCATATCCGGGGCATCAAAGGAAAGGTCTTCCAGTACTTTTTCCAGAATGGTATAGAGTCTTCTGGCGCCGATGTCTTCGGTTTCCCGGTTCACCTGAAGGGCGATGCCCGCAATGGCATCCAGAGCATCTTCCCCAAAGGATACCTGAAGTCCCTCCGTTTCCAGAAGGGCGGTATACTGGCGGATGAGAGCCTGCCGGGGTTCGGTCAGGATTTTCCTGAGGTCATCTTTATTCAGGCTGGACAGTTCCACCCGGATGGGGAAACGGCCCTGCAGTTCGGGGATAAGGTCGCTGGGTTTGGATACATGGAAGGCGCCGGCGGCCATGAAAAGGATATGATCCGTCTTCACCTGGCCGTACTTTGTCTTCACCGTAGCGCCTTCCACAATGGGGAGGATATCCCGCTGCACCCCTTCCCGGGAAACGTCCGGGCCGCCGGAAGCGCCTGTCCTTCCTGCGATTTTATCGATTTCATCGATGAAAATAATGCCTCTTTCCTCCGCATAGTGGATGGCTTTTTCCTTCACCACTTCCATATCCACCATTTCATCGGCCGCTTCTTCGGCCAGAATCTTTTTGGCCGCTGCCACGGTGACTTTCTTCTTCTTTGTCCGTTTGGGCATCATGCTGGAAATCATGATGGAAATCTGGTTTGCCTGCTCATTGTCCGACTCAGGGGCATTTCCCTTATCCTCCACCTTGATTTCCACCATGCGGTCATCCAGTTCTCCCCTGCGGATGCGTTCGATGAGTTCCCTGCGTCTTTCCTTTTCACCTTCATCCTGGGGCTTATCTTCCTTCTTTTCGCCGAAGATAATATCCATGGGACTCCTTGTTTCCGGTTTCTTCGAAGGCCACAGAGCTTCCGCAATGCGGCGGAGAGCCTCTTCATCTGCATCCCTGCCGTGAAGGGCTGCTTCTTCCTTTTTCACCAGGCGCACCGCTTCTTCCACCAGATCCCGTACCATGGACTCCACGTCCCGGCCGACATACCCTACTTCCGTATACTTGGTGGCTTCCACCTTCACGAAAGGCGCATGGGTCAGGGAGGCGATACGGCGGGCGATTTCCGTCTTGCCTACCCCCGTAGGCCCGATGAGAAGGATGTTCTTGGGGCTGATTTCCTTTGAAATATCATGGGGCAGCTGCCCGGCCCGCCAGCGGTTCCGAAGGGCCACCGCCACTGCTCTTTTGGCGTCCTTCTGCCCGATAATATAATGGTCCAGATATTCTACAATCTTACGGGGTGTCAGTTCTTCCATCAGATTTCCTCCACAATAACATTATGATTGGTATATACGCAGATGTCTGCTGCAATATGGAGTGATTTTTCCGCCACTTCCCTGGCAGAAAGACCGGTATTCTGAGACAGGGCCCGAGCCGCAGCCAGGGCATAGTTGCCGCCGCTGCCGATGGCAAGAATGCCGTCGTCCGGTTCAATCACTTCTCCGCTGCCGGAAACGAGGAAAAGATGCTCTCCGTCAGTCAGAATCAGGAGCGCTTCCAGCTTCTGGAGCACCCGGTCCCGCCGCCAGTCCTTGGCAAATTCCACTGCCGCCCTCACCAGATTGCCGCTGCAGTCCGAGAGCTTCGCTTCAAATTTGTCAAATAAAGAAAAGGCGTCGGCCACAGAGCCTGCAAAGCCTGCAATAATCTTTCCGTGATACAAGCGGCGCACCTTGCGGGCCGTATTCTTCATAATCACCGCATTCCCCATGGTCACCTGACCGTCGCCGGCCATGGCTGTATGACCATCCTTTTTCACCGCCAGTATGGTTGTTGCTGTAAACATAACTCCTCCTTCATTTTTCATTCTATAAAAACACTGCCTTGAAAAACAGTACCGAATTTCCTCTTAGGGGCTCTGATTAAATCGTTATCGAATGAATCAGTGCTTCCCTTATATTATACGTTACTGAGAAGGCAATGGGTAGGGCTCCTGTCCGGCTTGACACTATGGTGCTTCTTACAGGCAGGAAACTATTCGGGTTTCTTACCGACAGGAAACTTATTTCCTCCCTGTCTTGCAATCTTTCTCCATCACCGTTATCATGATGAATAACATATGAAATTTCAGAAAAGGATGGGAATACTATGGATACCAATATGAAACAGCTGAGAGATCCGGAGGAAATCAGACAGCATATCCGGGATATTTATAAAGAAAACCGGTTCATGTCCGATTATTTTCATATTCACATTGATGAAATCCACTGCGGCAGTGTAACCGTAAGCCTGAAGACGGATCCCATGAAGCACAATAATCACCGGGGCCGCCTCCACGGCGGCGTGCTGGCCGCCCTGGCTGATTCCGTTACCGGCGTCACCAGCGCTTCCGTAGGCGCTTCTGTAGTCACCGTGGCCATGACCATGAATTTCATCCGCACCGCCAAACCCGGTGAGACCATCCGCGTCACCAGCCACATCACCCACAACGGCCACTCCACCATTGTCATCGCCGCTGATATGTATGATGAGGAAAATCATCTCATGTCCAACATTCTGGCTACCATGATGGTGGTAGACCGGTTCACGGAAATCCCCAGGCACTGGAATGGATGAATGAAGGGCCGCTCTGCGGCCCGGTTTCAGAGGGTTCGGAGGGTTCAGAGGGTTGTAGATTGCCCTGCGGGCAATGATTATGAAGTCAGCGTTACGGGACTCGCATTTGTGTCATCTGCGCTGCATGAAGTAGTACTGCAGCCCCCTTCCTCTGGAAGGCAGAAGCCCTGAAAGGGCCTGATGAAGAAGTATTCCTGCATAATTTCCCTGTTTCAGGACTTCACCCGGCTCCGGCAGCCCCAATAAAAAACTCTCCCCCAAACCGGGGAGAGTTTTTCTATTGGTGCCGCCCTTTATGATATTTCTAACAATCAGATCCTGGCCAGTGCCTGTTCTGCATCTTCCAGGAGGTCATCAATATTTTCAATGCCTACGGAGATACGGACGGTGCCGGGGGTAATGCCGGCTGCTCTCTGGGCTTCTTCGTCCAGCTGCTGATGGGTGGTGGATGCGGGATGAACGACCAGGGACTTGGAGTCGCCTACATTGGCCAAATCGGAGAAGATTTCCAGGTTATCGATGAAGTCTCTGGCTGCCTTGAATCCGTCCTTCAGTTCGATGGAGAAGATGGAGCCTGCGCCTTTAGGCAGGTACTTCTGCTGGAGTTTATGGTAAGGAGAGGATTCCAGGCCCGGATAGTTGACCTTTGCCACTTTCGGATGTTTTTCCAGGAATTCCGCCAGTTTCTGGGCGTTGGACACGTGACGTTCTACGCGGAGAGACAGGGTTTCCAGCCCCTGGATGAAGAACCAGGAAGAAATAGGAGAAATGGCTGCGCCGGTATCGCGGAGAACTTTGGCACGAATGCGGGTAACAAAGCCTGCCCCCGGGACGTCGGTGGCAAAATTGATGCCGTGGTAGGATGCATCGGGATTGGCAAAATGAGGATACCTTTCAGGCTGGTTCCAGTCGAACTGGCCGTTTTCAATGATGGCGCCGCCCAGGGTCGTACCGTGGCCGCCGATGAATTTGGTGGTGGAGTGGATGACTACATCCAGGCCGTGTTCCAGCGGACGGAAGAGGTAAGGGGTGGCAAAGGTGTTGTCGATAAGCACCGGCAGATGATGGGCATGGGCGATGTCGCGGATGGCATCAAAGTCGGGAATATTGATGGCCGGATTGCCCAGGGTTTCAATATACACGGCCTTGGTTTTTTCTGTAATGGCTGCTTCGATTTCTTCCGGATGGTCGGGGTTTACGAATCTGGTATGAATGCCCAGCTGGGGAAGGGTGTCTGTGAAAAGCTCATAAGTGCCGCCATAGAGGGTGGAGGCGGAAACGATTTCATCGCCGGCTCCTGCAATGTTCAGGATGGCATAGGTAACAGCCGCTGCGCCGCTGGCTACTGCCAGACCTGCGGTGCCTCCTTCCAGGGCAGCCAGTCTTTTTTCCAGTACGTCCTGGGTAGGATTGGTCAGGCGGCCGTAAATGAAGCCGGGTTTCCTGAGGGCGAAGAGGTCTTCCCCTTCCTGGGCATCATGGAATACGTAGGAAGTGGTCTGGTAAATGGGAACGGCTCTGGCTCCTGTGGTGGGATCCGGTACCTGACCTGCGTGCTGCTGAAGTGTTTCAAAACGATATTTCTTGTCTGCCATAATAGTTTCCTCCATTTGATCTATTTCATTCTATTAAAATCCATTGTTTTTATCCTGCACTGCACATTCGACATCGTATCCCTGCCATATCTTATTCCTCCTCTTCTTATAGGAATCTTTTCAGGAAATTTTCCTGTCCGGACTCTGCCGTGAAGGTACGTTCCTGTACCTCTGCGCTGTATCGGGCGTCTCCCGGATATGTACACAGCCTCTCTGAAAGGACGATGAAATAAAAAAACTCCCGTCCTTTACCAGGACGAGAGACTCGTGTTTCCACCTAATATTTCCACCTGTGTCGCCACAGGCAGCTCGCGAGGTACTTGGTCATGCCGCATACCCTGACTCTGTAACGGGAGCTCCCGGGAAGGCCTACTGCTGTTTCGGCCCGCCAAACTCAGAAATGCAATTCAAAGTCCTATCCATATCCGCTTCCACTCTCCGGACTCGCTTGGCTGTTTTGAGACTTCTACTCTTTTCTTCCTCGTTTGAAGATGAATCAACTTTACCACGGAAAAATTATTTTGTCAAGAAAGAAATTGGCCCCATCCCCTTTACAGGCTTTCCCGCAAATCCTCCTTCTCCACTGCCTGGATGAAGGAAGCCACTTTGGCAGGATCCTTCCCTTTCCTGTCAGCATATTCCACGCCGGAGGAAACATCCACCATGTAAGGATGGACAGTGCGGATGGCCTGTCCCACATTAAAGGGAGTAAGCCCGCCGGCAAGTATAAATTTTCGCCCATCCCGGGGAATCTTTGCCAGACACTGCCAGTCAAAGGTTTTGCCGCTTCCCGGAGTGGCCGCATCGAAAAGATAGGCCTTGATTCGTTCATGCTCTTCAAAGACAGGTATCTTTCCCAGAATATTCACCGCCCGGATAATCGGAAGTCCTCCGTGAATGACAAAATCCCTTTCCATAGTGCCGTGAACCTGGAGGAAATCAAAGCCTGCCTTCTCTGCCAAATCCGCCTCTTCCGCCGTAGGAGAAACGGTGACGGCGACCTTTTTGATGCCCTTTGGCAGGGCCTTCATGATTTCGACGGCTCTTTCAATGGTTATATTTCTTTTGCTTTTCGGGCAGAAGAGCACCATGCCTGCCGCTTCTACATGGGAGGGATCCAGCAGATCTGCTTCTTCGGGAGATGTGAGTCCGCAGATTTTGATTTTTGTCCTCATGCTGCTTCCTCCTTACCAGGCTACACCGGTGGTTATGTTAATCTTTATGGTTTCCAGCGACATGCCGGTGGTATACTCGATTTCCCGCTGCACCCGGTCCCGCATGGTATGAATCACATTCTTGATTTCCTGGGGCGTACCGGTACGGACATTCACATCCAGGTACAGGATAAGGCCGTTCACCTGGCTTTCGCTTTTCTTGCTCCTCACATGACGGATTTTGATTTTTTTCAATCCGCTCACCGCATAGTTCACCAGGTCTTCAATCACCTTGTCGGAAAAGGTCAGTTTGCCGTAGTAGCTGAATACAGGCCGCACCACAGACCTTTCATTCCACTCGCTGAACCGCTTCGGTTCCTTCTTACGGCTCCTAAGGAAACGGAGGGGATCCACCATGTATCCTTTGAAATAGGGCTTCAGTTCCATGGTAGGCACGGGAATTACATGCTTGCCCTCCTTATGCCTGGCTTCGCTGGCCTTCAGCATATCCTCCGGTTTGGCCACGTCCTCAATGCGGATATACCTGGCAGGCATGGGAAGTGCCAGCGCTTTGGCAATGGTAACCACCATGCGGTCGGAGGTGCCCAGAATGAGCACCCTTTGGGGATTGATTTTCTGAAGTGCCGCTTTCACTTCATCCCGCTGCTCCTTATCCCAGAAAATAGCCCGCCGCACTGCCTTCAGGCGGCTCTCCTCCCGCTTGGCTGATTTTCCTGCCACAATACGGCTGTGATAAATAAGAATGCCGTCATCAATAATGCAAGACGCTTTATTTTCATAGGCTACCACCAGAGCCCGGTCACTTTTTCCAGTCCCCGGCGGCCCGTAAAATCCAATGACTTCCATGACTTCTCTCCTTTCCGGAGCGCATCACAAACCGGGATGCGCTGTCCACTCTCCTTTTCCCCATTATACCATGGGAAAATAAGAAAAAGGCAGGTTTCCCCGCCTTTTATACATGGACTGAAATTACTCTTCCCCTACAATCTGCACTTCTGTATGGAGATCCACGCCGTATTCCGCCTTTACCTTCTTCTGCACTTGGTGGATGAGGGAAAGCATATCCTCGCAGCTGGCATGGCCGTTGTTAATGAGGAAGCCGGCATGCTTTTCGCTCACTTCCGCATCGCCTACAGCAAAGCCTTTAAGTCCCAGCTCCTCAATCATCTGTCCTACGAAATGACCGTCCGGCCGTTTAAAGGTGCTTCCGGCGCTTCGCTTCTCCAAAGGCTGCTTCGTCCTGCGGCGGTTGTTCAGATCATCCATCAAAGCCTTGATATCCTTCTTATTTCCCGGTTTCAGGGACAGGGTAATATCCACAATCGCTTCCCCGTTCTCCATGAAAAGGCTGTGCCTGTAGGAATAGCGGATATCCCGGCTGTTATAGGTAATGAGGTCCCCCTTCCGGTCACAGGTGGTGGCGGAAATAATAATTTTCGACATTTCCCCGCCATAGGCGCCGGCATTCATATAGGCAGCGCCGCCGATGGTGCCGGGAATGCCGCTGGCAAACTCCATGCCCGAAAGTCCCCTTTCATAGGCCGCCCTGGCTGCCTGGGCAGTGGAAACGCCGCTGGATACCTTCAGAAGATTTCCATTCTGCTCAATCTTCTGCAGTTTCCCTGTAAAAATCACCACACCCCGGATGCCCTTGTCCCGCACAAGAAGATTGGCCCCGCCGCCCAGCACAAATACAGGCATGCCATACTTATGGGCCAGCCTGGTCACAATGCAGAGCTCCTCCGCCGTTTTAGGAATCAGGAAACAGTCCGCCGGGCCGCCGATGCCAAAGGTGGTATGACGGCTCATGGGTTCATTGATTTTAATCTGGTTCTCACCGAGAACGGTGGCAAAAATTTGTGTATATGTATTGTCCATAAATCTCTCTTTTCCATTCATTTAGTCACTCATATTATTATAAATTTGACCCTCGTGGCAGTCAATGGAAATTATGAAATAGTTTGGGTTTTGCGCTCTTCACTCTTCGGGCGCAAAAGGTTCAGAGGGTTCAGAGGGGAAGGTTTGCCCTGCGGGCAATAATTATAAAGCCAGCGTTACGGGACCTGCTTTTGTGTCTGCGGTGGTGCATGACGTGGTGCCAAGGACTCCTTTACCAGAAAGGAGTCCGGAAACAATTGGCATACTGACCGTATGGTCCCCTACCGATGACTTGCCGGAAGCCGGAAACCGGAGACTATTTTCAGTCCACCGGCTGACTGAAAAAAAATCCGCAGACAAAGGTCTGCGGATTTTCCCAGGTTGTCATATGTTATGCGGTTATTATTTCTTTTCTACCAGTTTCAGATCAACGGCAATGTTCTTGTCTACATTTTCACCCTTAGCCAGTTTGAGTGCGGTTTCTACGCCGATTTCACCCATCTTATCAGGCTGCTGGGCAATGGTAGCTGCCATGGAGCCATCGTTGACAGCTTTGATGCCGTCGTCGGTTCCATCGAAGCCGATGATGAAGATCTGTTTGTTGGCAGCTTTGGCAGCACTTGCAGCGCCAAGAGCCATTTCATCGTTCTGTGCGAAGATAGCCTTTACATCCGGATTAGCCTGGAGGATATTTTCAGCAACAGTGAGGCCTTTGGAGCGGTCGAAGTCGGCGCTCTGTTTAGCCAGTACTTTCAGTTTGTTATCAGCAATGTTGTGGAAGCCCTGTCCTCTTTCACGGGTAGCGGATGCGCCGGGGATGCCTTCCAGTTCAGCCACCGGTGTGCCTTCGCCCAGTTTGGAGATAATGTATTCAGCTGCCATTTCGCCGCCTTTAACGTTGTTGGAAGCGATATGAGCTGCCACTTCGCCTTTATCAGCGGAGCGGTCGATGGTGATGACCGGAATCTTTGCCTTATTGGCTGCCAGGACGGAGTTGGAAACGGCTGCAGAGTCTACCGGGTTCACGATGAGGACGGAGATATTTCCCTGGAGCAGGTCGGCAATATCATTGGACTGCTTAGCCGGGTCATTCTGTGCATCAACGATTTTTACGTTGACACCTGCTTTATCAGCAGCAGCCTTTACGCTGTTCGCCATGGTGACGAAGAAGGGGTTATTCTGAGTGGAAACGGAGAAGCCGATAGTAACTTTCTTGGAACCGGATGCTGCACCTTCAGCTTTCTTGTCAGAAGAGCCGCAGCCTGCTGCGGAAATGAGAGCTGCACCGATGAGAGCAGCCAATGCGATTTTCTTTAACAACTTGTTTTCCTCCTTAGTTTTTCTTGCGGTCCATAAGCACTGCGAGTAAAATGACAACGCCTTTGACAACCTGCTGATAGAAGCTGGAAACATTTAATATATTAAGACCGTTATTCAGGGTACCGATGATCAGCGCACCGATGAGGGTACCGGAAATACGGCCCTTGCCGCCGGCAAGGGATGTGCCGCCAAGAACGACTGCCGCAATAGCATCCAGTTCATAGCCCATACCGGCTGTAGGCTGGGCACTGTTCAGGCGGGCGGTGAGGATAGCTCCGGCCAGAGCACAGAGGCATCCTGTTAAAGCATAGGCAAAAATCTTGATTCTGTCAATCTTGATACCGGAAATGTAGGATACTTTTTCATTGCCCCCTACTGCATAGGTCTGGCGGCCCAGAGGGGTCTTGCTCAGGATAAAGAAGAGAATGAAGAATGCAATGAGCATGACAATGGCCGGCACCGGAATTTCCAGGAAGAAGCCCTGGCCGAAGCCGGTGAAGATGGGATCATCGGAAAGGCCGGAAATCGGGTTGCCGTTGGTAAATACCAGGGTAGCGCCGCGGTAAATGGTCATGGTAGCCAGGGTAGCGATGAAGGGAGCTACCTTGCCGTAGGAAATGATGACACCGTTCACGGTGCCCAGAAGAATGCCGATGACAGCAGACAGCACGATAGCCACTTCCGGGTTGGTCCCCTTGGTAATCATGCTGGCCATGAGGGCACTGGAAAGGGCAAGGATACTGCCTACGGACAAATCAATGCCGCCGGTGAGGATGACGAAGGTCATGCCGAAGGCAATGAGGGCATTAATGGAAATCTGGCGGGCCAGGTTTTTCAGGTTGGATGGATCAATGAAACTGTCATTCAATACAGAAATGACAATAAAGAGAAGGATAAGGCCGATAAGGGGCCCCATTTCCCTGATGATATTTTTTACTTTTGCGGAACTCATGCTTTACTCTCCTCCGGTTGCAAGTGTCATAATGCGTGTCTGGGTGGCATCTTTATGTTCAACAATGCCTGCGACCCTGCCTTCATGAATAACAAGGATACGGTCGCTCATGCCGATAACTTCCGGCAGTTCAGAAGAAACCATGATGATGGATACGCCCTTGGCGGTGAGTTCATTCATCAGGTCATAAATATCTTTCTTGGCACCGATATCAATGCCGCGGGTCGGTTCGTCCAGAATCAGAAGTTTCGGATGCATGCCTACCCACTTGGCAATAACCACCTTCTGCTGGTTGCCGCCGGAAAGAGCGCTGGCAGGAAGATCGATACTCTGGGCCTTAACCCCCAGACGTTTGGAAAGTTCGCCGGAAAAACCATATTCTTCCTTATCGTTGATCACATGGTTCTTTGCCAGCCTTTCCTCACTGGGAAGGGCAATGTTTCTTTCAATGGAGAAATCAAGGATGAGCCCTTCGGTCTTCCTGTTTTCCGTAATGAATCCAAATCCCTGGCGGATGGCGTCTCGGGGGTTTTTGATGTGGATTTCTTTTCCCTCAAAATAAAGCTTTCCCGATTCATGGGGATCCACGCCGAAGATGGCCCGCATGATTTCCGTGCGTCCTGCCCCCATAAGGCCGGCAACCCCCAGGATTTCCCCTTTTCTGAGGTTGAAGGAAATATCATGGAATACACCGGGCTGGGTGAAGCCTTCCACCCGGAAAATTTCATCTCCCGGCACATTGGTGCGGGCCGGATAATATTCGCTCATCACACGGCCTACCATGTCTCCTACGATCTGGTCCATGTTCGTTTCTTCCGTGGGGCGGGAGCTGATGGTCTGGCCATCCCGCATGACGGTGATGGTATCGCAGTTGGCAAAAACTTCTTCCATGCGGTGGGAAATATAGATAATGGAAACGCCCCTGCTTTTCAGCTTTCTCATTACTTCAAAAAGCCGGTCGGTTTCCCTTTCCGTCAGCGCTGCGGTCGGTTCGTCCATAATGACAGTCTTCGCATCCAGCATAAGGCTCCTGGTGATTTCCGTCATCTGCTGCTGGCCTACGGAGCATTCCCCGGCGATTTCATCAAGGGGCAGCTCAATGCCGATTTCCTTGCATTTGTCTTCCGCCATTTGATGCATCTTTTTGAAATCGATGGTACCGAACCTTGTTTTCGGCTGGTTCATAAGGAAAAGATTTTCCAGTACCGACAGGTTCGGCCAGATGTTCAGTTCCTGATGGATGAAGGCAATGCCGTGTTCCTCGGCATCCTTATTGTTCCGGAAGGTCACTTCCTTCCCGTCCACCATGATGGTGCCTGCATCGGCCCTGTGAATGCCGGTGAGGATGTTCATTAATGTGGATTTGCCTGCCCCGTTTTCCCCCATGAGCGCATGCACTTCGCCGGGGCGGACATGAAGGTTGACGCCGCCAAGTACCTTGTTGGCGCCAAAGGATTTGCAAATCCCTATCATATTAATATCCATGTACTTCCCATACCTCTCTTAGAAGATGACTCCGGACTGGAGAATCACATTGGAAAAGGGCGTAATTTCACCGGTCCTGATGACCGCTTTGCAGTCCTTTTCCCAGGCCTTCAGTTCTTCGTGGCTTTCCAGCATCACCCATTCCACTTCGCTTTCAGGAAATACTTCCTGCAGTGCCTTCCACTGGGCGGGATTCTGAATCTTCGTTTCCGGAGCCAGATAGATTTTTTCAATCTGCATATACTTGGCCATTTCCTTAATGACTTCGATAAATGGCGGTTCTCCAAGGCGGAGGGCCAGATCGATTTTGGCTACGCCCGATGGGACAGGAAGGCCGCAGTCTCCTACGCAGATTTTATCTGTGTGGCCCAGGTCTGCCAGAACTTTTGCAATGCTGCTGTTAAGGATTCCTACTTTTTGCATGAGAGCATTTCCTCCACTTCATTCCGCCAGGGCATTCCTCCCTGGGCACCAATTTTTCCAACCGAAAGGGCAGCAGCTGCATTGGCAAACCGGATGGCTTCCCTGATGGAAAGGCCTTCTACCCTGCCCGCAGCAAATGCACCGTTAAAAGTATCCCCTGCGCCGGTGGTATCCACCACAGGCACCTGGAAACCGGGAACATGAACTACTTCATTTCCCTCTCCATAAACAACGCCATCCTTACCTACGGTCATAATGACCTTGCCGGCATGGTTTTTAAGGATTTCATCCCTGTCCATGCCATGGAACATGAGAGCTGCCTCATGTTCATTCGGCGTGATGTAGGTCACTTTCTCAATCCATTCCTCCGGAATGTCCATGTAGGGAGCGGGATTCAGCATCACCGGCACATGGGCTTCAAAGCAGCGGTCAATGATATAGCCGATGGTGTCCATAGGGATTTCATGCTGCAGCATCACCAGATCCGAAGAAGCGATGATATCAAAGGCATCATCCACTACCTGACGGCTTACCCGGTCATTGGCCCCCTTCAGCACAATAATGCTGTTATCCCCTTCTGCCAGAATAATATGGGCCGTTCCCGTATTCACTCCGGGAAGCACGGATACATAGTCCGTCTTTACGCCGCTCTTTTTCAGCGCTTCCAGCATGAGGCTGCCATAGGCATCATCACCTACGCAGCCTACCATATATACCTCTTCTCCCAGGCGGGCAGCCGCCACAGCCTGATTGGCCCCTTTGCCTCCAGGCGAGACAATAAGCCGCCTGCCCATCACCGTTTCGCCGGCCAGCGGCCTTCTGTCCGCCTCCACGGTGAGATCCATATTACAGCTTCCGATGACAGAGATATGTCCCATAAAACCTCCCCATATGTATACATAATAAGCGTACGCTTTTTATAGTCAACTCAATTATTTTACCACAAAGAAAGCAGATATTAAAGATGAAAAAAGAATTCTTCATAGGACTTATTACAGGAATGAAGAAAAAAAGGGCTTCGTCGTTTCTTACAATTATACATGAAATCCGCTCATTCGTTAAGGAAGCGCTGATTAAATCATTGTTTGCTTTCACTCTTGGATTTTTTATGCAAAGCAAGGAATGGGACTCCTTAAATAGCAAGCTATTTAAGGAGTCCCATGACGAAGCAGTGCATAAAAATCCTTCTAAAAGCAAACTCTATGAATGAATCAGTGCTTCCTTAAGGAACCCGGTGGACCGCATAAGTAAAAAGCAGAATCCTGAAGGACTCTGCTTTTACTGTTTCAAAAATTATCGCTTACCGGTCTACATTGGTCATATCCTTGGGAACCACCCACTTGTCATATTCTTCTGCCGTTACATAGCCCAGCGCCAGAGCCGCTTCCCTAAGGGAGCTGTTGTCTGCAAAGGCCTTCTTTGCAATCTGTGCAGACTTTTCATAGCCGATATGGGGTGACAGGGCTGTTACCAGCATGAGCGATTTTTCTACCAGCTCTTCCATCCGTTCATCATTCACTTTGATGCCCTGAGCGCAGTGAATATCGAAGGAATGAATAGCCGCTCCCAGAAGTTTCACCGATTCAATGAAGCTGTCTGCCATAACCGGTGCATACACGTTCAGTTCAAACCGTCCCTGGGAGGAAGCCATGGACATGACAGCCTGGTTGCCATGTACTCGGCAGGCCACCATGGTGAGGGCTTCACACTGGGTGGGGTTTACCTTGCCCGGCATAATGGAGGAACCCGGTTCGTTGGCCGGAATGGTGAGTTCGCCAAGACCGGCTCTGGGACCGCCGGCCAGAAGGCGGATATCATCAGCAAATTTCATGCAGTCTCCCCCAAGGGCATCCAGTGCGCCATGGGTAAATACCATATCGTCCCTGCCGGTCAAGGCGTAGAATTTGTTGGCGGCGGAGGTGAAAGGAATGCCCGTTTCTTCGGAAATGGCTTCGGATACCTTTTCGCCGAAATCCTTGGGGCTGTTAAGGCCGGTACCTACAGCGGTTCCGCCGATAGCCAGCTCATGGAGATATTTTTCACCATCCTCAATCATGGACCTGGATTTCTTCAGCATTTCCACCCAGCCCGATACTTCCTGGCCAAAGGTAAGGGGTACTGCATCCTGCACATGGGTGCGGCCGATTTTAACGGTATGCATGTATTCCCTGCTCTTGGCTTCAAAGGTAGCAATCAGTCCGTCCAGCGGTCCATAGAGGTACTGATGGAGAACATATACCGCTGCCACATGGAGGGCCGTGGGGAAAGTATCATTGGAAGACTGGGACATATTCACATCGTCATTGGGGTGAACCCGAAGGCTGCTTCCTGCCTTTTCCAGCTTGGAGTTGGCAATATGCGCCACCACTTCATTCATATTCATATTGCTCTGGGTGCCGGAACCGGTCTGGTACACCACCAGCGGGAATTCGCCGTCCCATTTTCCTGCCAGGATCTCGTCGCAGGCACTTCTGATGGCTTCCCCTTTCTCCGGAGCCAGGGCTCCTCTTTCCTCATTCACCTTGGCAGCACATTTTTTAAGTATTGCAAAGGCACGGATAATTTCCTTCGGCATCACATGGCCGATTTTAAAATTTTCAAAAGAACGCTGGGTCTGTGCTCCCCACATATGGTCAGCCGGAACACGGACTTCACCTAAAGAATCATGTTCGATACGATATTCCATAATTTTCTCCTTTGTGAAATACAAACCTGCAGGGAAACCACATTCCCCCACCAGGAAATATCCTCATGATTCATTGTAACATCTTCAAGCCCCTCCAGTAATTACCAACTTTTCATAGGTAAAAGGGAAATCATTGCATGGAAGTCATAAAAGGGGCCGCTGCACGGCCCGGGTTCAGAGGGTTCAAAGGGAACGGTTGACACCCGCTCCGCGGGCGAAGGGGCTTTGCCCTTCGGGCAAAGAGTTGTGTTCGCTGGAGCGCAGGGGGGCGATGGGCCTTTGACCCGATGGTTGTGGTATCGCCCTGGCGGGCGATAAGTATAAAGTCATTGTTACGTGCCCTTTCACAGCAGAATTCCCACTCCATCCATGCGGAAAGCGGACAGCCGGCAGCGGACAGCAAAAAGCCGTCCTCCCTCACCCTTCCACCTTTTTTACCGCCTCATCCAGATTTCCTGTAAAATCAATCTTCCCGAAACGAGAGGAACGGGGCAGATTCAGCTTAAAGTCGGAGAGGAGGCAGAATTCCGCCTTTCCTTCTTTGAGACACAGGTCAAACACATGGCCGCCTACCTTCCTGTCGTCGGAAAGGTAGTGGAAATGGTACCCCGGCATATTAAGTCCACCCATGAAGGAGGGACAGTAAAGGCCGATGAGGGTGCCTTCCGTATGGGCAAAGTGAAATTCCACCTGGTCTTTCTTCATCACTTCATCCAGCCTTTGATAGGGCTTCTGCTGTGCCTTCTCGCTTCTGGCATATATTTTGTCAAAAGTCCCATGAATGCGTATACCGTAAAAATAATTAGGGCCCCAGCTCTTGATAAAATCATCCGTCCTTTCCCGCAGTTCGTCCAGGGAGGAAATATCTTTCAATGAAAGGGTTCTGTCCGTTTCAAAGAAGAAAACATCTGCAAAGGGCACTTTCCAGTGGTCCTCCGCTTCTTTCACTTTTCCCTGTCCATTCACCTGATAGACTCTGCCTTCCAACATAATGAGCTCCCCGTTCAGGGCATCAAAGGTGCCGATACCGAAATCTCCCTGTCCTTTCAGGTCCTTTACCGGTACCGCCCCATCATAATGTCCCAGTATCAGGGACTGCAGAAGGGCTGCCTGAAACAGGGTCCTTCCATGACTTAATCTTTCCATGACTGCCGCCTCCCTTGCAGTATAAAAGCCGGGAAGGTCTCCCGGCCTGTTATCATTCCAGTGAATGAATGAAATCCATAATTTCCTTTTTCTTTTCTTCCAAGAGCTTCCTGTCTCCCCTTGTTTCCATATTAAACCGGATGAGAGGTTCCGTATTGGATGGACGGAGATTGAAACGCCAGTCTTCATTCTCTATACCCACGCCGTCGATCAGGTCCACCCGCCGGGCATCCTTTCCATACTTTTCCTTCACCTTTTCCAGAATGAAATCGCTGTTTTTCACGGTGAGATTGATTTCACCGCTGCAGGGGAATTCCTCTTCCATTTCAGAAACCAGTTCCCCCAGGTGCTTTCCCTTTTCACTCATGATCTGGGCCACAATAAGCCAGGGAATCATGCCGGAATCGCAGTAGGAAAATTCACGGAAGAAATGGTGGGCAGAGTTTTCCGCGCCGTAAATTCCCTTCACCCGGCGCATGGTTTCCTTCATAAAGGCATGGCCGCCTTTGGACTCCACCGGTTTTCCGCCCAATTCGTGACAGATTTTTTCCGTGCACCAGAATACCCGGGGATCATGGACAATGGTTTCTCCCCTGTGATGCTTCAGGAAATATTCCGCCAAAAGCCCCACCATGTAGTAGCCTTCCACAAAATGACCTTTTTCATCAATAAAGAAGCAGCGGTCGAAATCCCCGTCCCAGGCAATGCCAAGATCCGCCTTTTCAGACAGTACCTTTTCCACCAGCGGCTTCCTGCACTCCTCCAGCATGGGATTGGGCACGCCATGGGGGAAGGAGCCGTCGGGATCCATGTACATTTCCGTGAAATGGAATGGCAGATGCTTCTTCAGCTCGGAGAACGCAATATTGGCACAGCCGTTTCCTGCGTTCACCACAATGTGGAATGGTTTCATGGCCTTTACATTCACAAAGCTTAAAAGGGAAGCGATGTAGTCAGAAAGGATCTCCTTATGAAAGAGGGAACCCTTCTTTTCACTTTCCGGGAAATCGCCGGAAAAAGCGAGGGTTTCGATATCCTTCAGGCCCGTATCCGCACTGACCGGAATCCCCTCTTCCCTTACGATCTTGATGCCATTGTAATCGGAGGGATTATGGCTGGCGGTAATCATGAAACCGCCGTCCAGTCCGTAATGGAAAGTACCGAAATACATCATTTCTGTGCCGCAGAGGCCGATGTCATATACATCGGCGCCCGCATCCATAAGACCCTTTGCTGCGGCCTCGCTGATTTTTCGGGAACTGGGCCGCACATCGAAGCCGATGCACATGGCTTTGGGATGATACAGCGCTCCATAGGCCCTGCCCACCCGATAGGCCAGCTCTTCGTTCACCTCACCGGGCACAATCCCCCGGATATCATAAGCTTTAAATCCCTCATGGGACATCTGTAAAGGTTCCATCCCTTTTATTCTTCTCCTTTCTCCTTCAGCCGGCTCAAAACGGTAAGATAGCCATCGGCGCCGTACTTCAGGCACCGCTTCACTCTGGAAATGGTAGCCGTGCTGGCGCCGGTTTTTTTCTCGATCTGGTCATACTTCTCCCCGTTTTCCAGCATACGGGCCACCTCCAGCCGCTGGGACATATCCCTAAGCTCATTGATGGTACAGAGATCTTCAAAAAATTCATAACATTCATCCCTGGTCTTCAGAGAAAGAATAGCGTCAAACAATGTATCAGTCAGAGGATTGACAAGTCTCTGGTTTACACTCATAAATACCCCTCTTTTCCTGTATGGTAAATGAACCACAGCTTTTTTACTTTAGTATATTATAACATTACAGGCCGACAGGTGCAAAGGGATTCGTGCCCGTTGTATTCGCGACTGTGGGGTGCGAATGGGTTCAGAAGAGTTTCGCGCCCTTTGGGCGCAGAAGTTTGACGGTACTTCGCCCCGAAGGTTCTTAGGGTTCTTGGGTTTGACACAGCCTGCGGCTGCCAGGGAAGCGCTGAGGTATCGCCCTGTCGGGTGCTGAACTAAATGCCGCCTTTCGGCGGCACATTCCATTTTTATAAATTCCATCGCCAGCCCACCAGCATCCTAAGGAAGCGCTGATTAAATCACTGTCTGCTTTTATTCTTGGATTTTTATGCAATGCAAGGAATGGGACGACGCGAATAGCGAGCTATTTAAGGAGTCCCATGACGAAGCAGTGCATAAAAATTCTTATAAAAGCAGACTCTATGAATTAATCAGTGCTTCCCTAATACAGTCATGAGTTTTATGAATGCTATGTACTCTATTTATAATTTCTATTGACAATATTTCTTAATGAGAGTACTATAGTTTCAACCCGCATATTCGGGCCAACTGCATATCGATTCATCATGAGTGGCGGAGGGACTGGCCCTTTGAAGCCACGGCAACCATTCCAAGGAAACGGTGCCAATTCCAGCGGTTATACCGAAAGATGATGTCAAGAACCTGCTTTCATCTTTCGATGAAAGTTTTTTTATTATAAGGAGTTCTCCATGATTGAACTGAAACATATAACCAAATTATATGACAACAATTTCAAAGCACTGGACGCTATCAACCTCACCATAAAGGACGGTGAAATTTACGGTATCGTCGGGCAGTCCGGCGCAGGAAAATCCACATTGATCCGCTGCATCAACATGCTGGAACCGCCGACTTCCGGTGAAGTGATGATTGACGGAAAGGACATGACCAAGCTTTCCAAAGCCCAGCTTCGGGAAGAAAGAAAAAAAATCGGCATGATTTTCCAGCACTTCAACCTTCTCTCCAACAGGACGGTGGCAGGCAATGTGGCATTTCCCCTGGAACTGTCCAATGTACCGAAGGCGGAGCAGAAGAAGAGGATTGATGAGATCCTGAACCTGGTAGGACTTACGGAATACAGGGATAAATACCCCTCCCAGCTTTCCGGCGGCCAGAAGCAGCGCGTAGGCATTGCAAGAGCCATCGTTTCCAATCCCTCCGTCCTCCTCTCCGACGAAGCCACCAGCGCCCTGGATCCGGAAACCGTAAAATCCATCCTTCAGCTTCTGAAAGACATTAACAAGAAAATGGGCATCACCATCATCATGATTACCCACCAGATGGAAGTCATCAAGGAAATCGCAGAACAGGTGGCCGTCATCGAAAAAGGAAAGATTATCGAACAGGGCTCGGTGGTAGACCTCTTCACCAACCCCCAGACGGAAACGCTGAAGAAATTCGTGGGCTCCGTCATGTCCTCCGACGTTCCTGAACAGCTGTCCCATATGCATATTTCCAAAGAGAAAAAAGCAGAAAGCGACCAGACCATTATCAGCCTGAAATTCCGGGGCGATGTGGCCAATGAACCTATCATTGCCAACCTCATCCGGAAGTATAACCTGGACGTCAGTATTCTTTACGGTTCCATCGACTACATTCAGAACGTTTCCTTCGGCCGCCTTATCATCATGATCAACGGCCACGAAGATGACATGAAAAAAGCTCTCGGCCATCTTCAGTCTTTACCAATCACAAGCGAGGTAATCGGATATGTCCCCAGTGATAACTAATCTTCTTCTGAAAAGTCTGGCTGAAACGCTGTATATGCTCTCCATTTCAGCCATCATTGCCGCTTTAATCGGCATTCCTTTAGGCATTCTTCTGGTTGTTACGGAAAAGCACGGCATCCTTTCCTGCCCGCTGCTGAACAAGCCTCTGGCCTTCATTATCAACCTGATCCGCTCCATACCCTTCATTATCCTCATGGTAGCCATCATCCCCTTCACAAGACTGGTGGCAGGCACCTCCATCGGCACCACCGCAGCCATCGTTCCTCTGACCATTGCTGCCATCCCCTACACTGCCCGCATGGTGGAAACCTCTATCCGTGAAATCCCCTTCGGCCTCATCGAAGCAGCCGAATCCATGGGCGCCTCCCCTCTCCAGATTATCTGGAAAGTCCTCATCCCCGAGGCCCTCCCCTCCATTATCGAAAGCTTAACCGTAGTCATCGTATCCCTCATCGGTGCTTCCGCCATGGCCGGCACCATCGGCGGCGGCGGCCTCGGCGACCTGGCCATCCGCTACGGCTACCAGCGTTTCCAGGCAGACGTAATGATTGCCACCATCATCGTCCTTGTCATTATCGTACAGCTCATCCAGTTCATCGGCAGTAACATGGCCAAGAAAGCGGACAAGCGGTAACTCTGTATATAATGGGCCTATCCCTTATATAAATCATCAAGGTTTCATCTATACATGAAATCCAATTCAAAAGAGAAAGGAAGTTTTACTCATGTTTAAGAAATTAGCGATTGCCGGTCTTTGCGCACTCTCCGCAGCAGCATTTATCACCGGCTGCGGTTCCAGCCAGAAGCCCGCATCCTCTGCCGCTGCCTCTGCTCCTGCAGAAAAGAAAGAAATCACCGTAGGCGCTACTGCCGGCCCCCATGCGGAAGTAGTAGAAGCTGCCGCCAAGGAAGCTGAAAAGAACGGCCTTAAGGTCAATGTAAAGGAATTCTCTGACTACATTACCCCTGACCAGGCACTGGCAGACGGGGATCTGGATATTGTCGTATACCAGCATAAACCCTTCATGGAAAACTTCAACAAACAGCACGGCACCCATCTCACCGATATCGGCCGGGCCATCCTCATGCGCATGGGCATCTACTCCAATAAGGTGAAAGACGTGAAAGACCTCCCCGAAGGTGCTACCGTTTCCATTCCTAACGATCCCACCAACGAAGGCCGCGGTCTCCAGCTCCTTGAAAAGGCAGGCGTTATCAAGCTGAAAGAGGGCGTAGGCATGAAAGCCACCCCTGCTGACGTAGTAGAAAACCCGAAGAACATCCAGTTCAAGGAAATCGAAGCTGCTCAGCTTCCAAGAAGCCTTGACGATGTAGATGCTTCCGTCATCACCATGAACTACGTCATGAGCGCAGGCCTCTCCCCTGACAAACAGGGTATCTTCCTGGAAGACAAGGACACCCCGCTGGCAGTCATGATCATCGCTGTCCGTGAAAAGGACAAGGATCAGCCGGCTTACAAGAAATTCGTACAGGCCTACCAGTCTGACGCAGTGAAGAAATTCATCGCAGAAAAATACAAAGGCACCATCGTTCCTGCATGGGACTAATGGGTTGTCCGGCAAAAAAGCTCAGGAAACTTTTCCCGAGCTTTTTTCGTTCCCTTTGGTCTGTGCCCCTGTCCGATTTAACACTGCTGCTCATGCCGTCAGGAAACGATTCGACAACAGTTTCCTGTCCGGCTTGACGCTATGGCATTTCTTACCGACAGGAAACTATTCGCCTATAGTTTCCTATCCGGCTTGGCACTGCTGCTGTCCATACCCACAGGAAACAAAAACCCGACGGACAAAGCCGTCGGGTTTTCTTATTCTTTTATCCCATACACATGCATACCGTTTTTTCCTGTTTCTTGGATGACTTTTTCCACCGTAAGCCCCTTCAGCCTGGCAATTTCTTCTGCCACGTAAATGACATTGGCCGGCTCGTTCCGCTTTCCCCTGTTGGGAGGAGGCGTGAGATAGGGGCTGTCCGTTTCAATAAGAAGATATTCCAGAGGAATGTCCCTGGCCGCTTCCTTCAAGCGGCGGCTGTTTGGAAAGGCAAGGGGTCCTGCAAAGGAAATATAGAAGCCCATTTTTATCAGTTCCTTTGCCATTTCAAAGCTGCCGGAAAAGCAGTGCATAATGCCTCTCATACGGCTGCTTTTATGCTCCTTCAGGATGGCCAGCGTATCTCCGTGGGCTTCCCTGTCATGGATAAGGAAGGGCAGGTCCAGGTCTTTGGCCAGTTCTATCTGTTTTCCAAACCATTTTTTCTGGGTTTCCTTATCGGAATAGAAGAAATGGTAGTCAAGCCCGATTTCTCCGATGGCCTTCACCTTGGAGGAGCCGGCCAGGTCTCCGATTTTCTGCAGGATTTCTTCTGTTCCGTTCTTTGTTTCATGGGGATGAATACCCACGGCCGCAAAGACCGGTGCATAGCTTTCCGCCAGACGAACCGCCTTCAGGCTGGTTTCATAGTTTTCCGAAGGAATCACCACATAGTCCAGCGCCTTTAAGGTGCGGGCCATGACTTCATCCCGGTCCCTGTCAAAGGCTTTGTCATAGAGGTGGGCATGGGTATCGAAGGGTTTCATTATTTAACCTTGCTGCCGGCAGGCATATCCACGAAGGGAACCTTCAGTTCCCCATCCTTGGAAGCGGCCAGAACCATACCCTGGGATTCAATGCCCATGAGCTTGGCAGTTTTCAGGTTGGAAACGAAAATGACGTGCTTGCCGATCAGGTCTTCCGGCTGGTAGTATTCGGAAATGCCGCTTACCACCGTTCTTTCATCGCCGTCACCAAGGCTCACGGTCATCTTAATGAGCTTTTTGGATTTCTTCACCTTTTCAGCTGTCAGAATTTCTGCTACCCGAAGGTCTGTCTTAAAAAAGTCGTCAATGGAAATGGAAGCCTCTTTTTCTTCTTTCTCTTCTTTGAGTTGCTTCTTTGCCTTCTGTTCCTTCTTTTCCACCTTCGGCGCTTCTTCCTCTTCGATTTCAATACGCGGGAAAATTGGGTCGCCCTTATGGGTCATGGTTCCGTCAGGAATGCCGCCCCATACCAGATCCTTGTAGCAGGCATCCTTGAAATCGGCAAGGCCCAGCTGGTTCCAGATTTTCTCAGCGGCAATCGGAATCACCGGTTCGGAGAGAAGGGATACGAAACGAAGACCTTCACAGAGATGATACAGCACTGCATCCAGCAGATCCTTCTTAGCCGGATCCTTTCCCAGCGCCCAGGGCATGGTCACATCAATGTACTTGTTCAGGGAGCGGATATAGGTCCACACAGCTTTGAGGGCATCATTAATCTTCCAGTTATCCATGCCGCTTCTGAAGGCAGCCAGTGTTTCCGCTCCATGTTTTTCCACTTCTTCGGAAGCCCTGGCAATAACAGGGTCCAAGGACGCATCGCCCTTATGGAGGACGCCGCCGTTGTACTTGTTCACCATGGACAGGGTTCTGTAGAGCAGGTTGCCCAGGTCGTTGGACAGGTCGGAATTAATGCGGGCGATGAGGCGGTCACGGCTGAAGTTGCCGTCCTGTCCCAGCTGGATATCATTCAGGAGATAGTAACGGATGGCATCGGAGCCGAATTCGCGGAGCAGCGGAATAGGGTCAATGACATTGCCCTTAGACTTGGACATCTTTTCGCCGTCCACAATGAGCCAGCCATGTCCATAAACCTTTTTCGGCAGTTCGATGCCAAGGCTCATGAGCATGATGGGCCAGATAATGGTATGGAAACGGACGATTTCCTTCCCTACCAGATGGACATCAGCCGGCCAGAATTTCTTGAATTTTTCAGGGTCGTCCACAATGCCGGCGGCAGTGAGGTAGTTCACCAGGGCGTCAAACCATACATACACCACATGTTTGGGGTCAAAGGGAACGGGAATGCCCCAGGTGAAGCTGGTACGGGATACACAGAGATCCTCCAGTCCGCTCTTGACGAACTGGATCATCTCATTTCTGCGGGATTCGGGCTGGATGAAATCAGGATGTTCTTCAATATACTTCATCCACTGATCTGCATACTTGGACATTTTAAAGAAATAGGCATCCTCGCTTACCCGCTGCAGAGGACGGCCGCAGTCCGGGCAGATATGATCCGGGGTAAGCTTGTTTTCCGGCCAGAAGGTTTCATCGGGAATGCAGTACCAGCCTTCATACTTGCCAAGGTAAATATCTCCCTTGTCATAGGCCCGCTGGAAAAGCATCTGTACCACCTTCTTATGCCTTTCTTCCGTAGTCCGGATGAAATCATCGTTGGAAATATTCAGTTCCTTCCAGAGCTGCTTGAAAAGGGCCACAATGCCGTCTACATACTGAATCGGTGTGACACCTGCTTCTTCTGCCTTCTGCTCGATCTTCTGTCCATGTTCATCGCTTCCGGTGAGGAAGAAAACATCATAGCCGTCCAGTCTTTTGAAACGGGCCATGCTGTCTGCAATGGACGTACAGTAGGTATGTCCGATATGGAGCTTGGCGCTGGGATAATAAATAGGCGTGGTAATATAGTACGCTGGTTTTTCACTCATAAAAAAGGCCTCCTGCATTGTATTGGTAAAAAGAAAGTCCATTTCTTTTTGTCTGCAATATTGTTTATTATAACTCTATATAAAAAGATATACAAATAGGCTGGTTCCTTTATTTCTTTAGGAGGAACTGGTACACTTCCCGCCGGGACAGGTTGTACTTTCCTGCCGCCTGGCGGGCCGCTTCCTTCAGGGGAAGAGTTTCGGCCAGTTTCAATGCTTCTTCCTGCCATGTGGTTTCTTCGCCTGTTTCCTCTTCCATGGCTTCGTTCCACCCTTCCACCAGGATTACATATTCGCCCCGGGGGTCTTCTTCGTCCATGTGAGAACGCAGGGAGGAAAGGGTCCCCCTTTCAAAGGTTTCAAATTTCTTGGTCAGTTCTCTGGCAGTGACTGCTTTCCTGTCTCCCAGAAATTTAATGAGGGTATCCATAGTTTCTTTAATGCGGTGTGGCGCTTCGTAGAAAATCAGGGTCACCGGCACATGGCCCATATCCTGGAGCAGCTTCTTCCGTTTCGCCGTGATTTTGGGAAGGAAACCGATAAAAGCAAACTGCCGGGCATCCAGGCCGGAGGCAATAAGCGCCGTAAGGGCTGCATTGGGGCCGGGAAGGGGCACCACCGGAACAGCCGCTTCAATGGCAAGCCGTACCAGATCAGCACCGGGATCGGAAATCACAGGCATGCCTGCGTCGCTGACCTGGGCCACCGATTTTCCCTCCTGAAGACAGGAAATGAGCTTGGGCCCTGCTTCCTTTTTATTATGTTCATGGTAGGACACCACATGGCCTGCAATGCCCAGATGATCCAGCAGGATGCGGGTATGGCGGGTATCTTCGCAGGCAATGATATCTGCCTCCTTCAGCACTTCCACCGCTCTTTCCGTAATGTCCGCCAGATTTCCGATAGGCGTAGGTACCAGGTAAAGGGTACCCGGTTTGACTTCGTTCATGGATTCTCCTTCCCGTATATGTCAAGAATTTCCTTTGTATAGCTTCCGTCGCTGTTATGAATAAGAAGGGGCGGTTCTACTGCCATTTCCGCATGTCCCCCGTATTTCCATTCCAGGAGCACCCGCACCGCATTATGCCCTTTCCTTGCGTAGATAAATCGCATCCTTTTGGGTTCCATGCCGTATTTCCGTCCCAGGGCAATGAGGTCCGCCGTGCGGTCGGCCCTATGTACCATGGCCAGCCGCCCGCCGTATTTCAAAAGGTAGCGGCTTGTTTTAAATACTTCCTCCAATGTGGCGTGAAGTTCATAGCTGGCGCCGGCTACGCCCTGATTCTCGCTCATTTTCCCGCTGCCCACTTCCCTGTAGGGCGGATTAACCACCACAAGAGAAAAAGAGCCGGAGGGGAAATATGCATTCACCTTCCGGTAATCACAGGGAACTACATGAATCACCGATTCTTTCCCGTTGCCCTTCACATTTCTGGCAGCCAGGTCCGCCATGACAGGACTCACTTCCAGGGCCGTAATGTCCCTTCCTCCCAAGGCGGACATGAGGAGGGCAATCACACCGGTGCCGGTGCCCAGGTCGCAGATTTTGTCCTTTGCTTTAATGGCGGGGTAATGGGCCAGCAGCACCGAATCAATGGAAAAGCAGAACTGGTCCGGCCGCTGGATGAGCTTCATGCCATCCCGCACCAGATCGTCCAGCCTTTCCCCTTCCTTCAATTTCCAATCAGTCATTTTCTTCCTGCTCCACAGCATCCCAGGGCAGAATTTTCGTCTTCTGTCCTTCCAGCTGTATCTTTACCGTATGCTTCTGGCTGTTTACATAGAGCACCTGTCCGCTGCCCTCATCGGTAATGACCTTCATGCCCACCCGGAACCTGGGGCCCCGGTTCTGGGACATGCAGCATCTTTTTCTCTTGCTGTTTTCCCCTTCGTACTGATCATTTTCATAGCGAAGGCAGCACATAAGCCTGCCGCAGACGCCGGAAATCTTGGTTGGATTCAGGGACAGGCCCTGGTTCTTTGCCATTTTGATGGATACCGGCGCAAAATCTCCCAGAAAGGTAGCGCAGCAGAGGGGCCTGCCGCAGGAGCCGATGCCGGAAACCTGTTTTGCTTCGTCTCTTACTCCCACCTGCCTCAGCTCTATGCGGGTATGGAAAACAGAGGCCAGTTCCTTGACCAGCTCCCGGAAATCCACCCTGCCGTCGGAGGTGAAGAAGAAGACGATTTTATTTCTGTCAAAAGTGTATTCCGCCCGGAGAAGCTTCATAGGTACCTTGAATTTTTCAATTTTCTTCAGACAGATGTCAAAAGCTGATTTTTCTCTTTCCTTATTCCGCTCCAGCTGGGCCATATCCTTTATGGTAGCCTTGCGGATGGCCGGTTTTAAAGGCGCATCCTCGTCAATGGCCGGATTTTTCGGCATAATGACCACATTGCCATACTCCAGCCCCCGGGATGTTTCCACTATCACTCCGTCATCCAGATGGATGTCCAGATGATTGGAATCAAAATAATAAATTTTACCTGCCGGCTTAAAACGGACACCGATTACCTGATCCATTCTTTTTCGCCTTTCTGTATATGTTCAAACGTAATGAGAATCATATCCCAAATATTTTTCGTATTAATATATCTGGCCACCGCCGTTTCTGCCGTCTTCAGCGCCATCAGGGCCTCTTCCCCCTTCCATCCTTTCCAGAAGGGAGCAAGCCTGCTCTCCCGCTCCGCCACGGAAACACAGCGCAGAGCCTCCCTGTTTCCTGTTTCCGACAGAATAAAGATATCCCTCCCCACCAGAAGGATCCAGCGAAGCATTTTCAGGAAATCCTTCCGTTCCTTGAACTGCATAGTACTCAGTGAAGAGAAGGGCGTACTGCTTTCAGTTACCGTTTCCCAGAACTCCATGGCACTGTCCGGCTGGGCACTTCCTTCTTCGTCGCACACTTCCAGCGTAATGCCCGGGTTACCTTCAGAAAGCTGAAAGAGGATTTTCTCATCCATCCCCTTCGGAAAATGCAGCTCCTTCCTGGAATGAAGGAAAGAGAAATAATCCTCCATGCCAAGAGGCAGGAATCCAAACCTTTCTCCCCGTGAAATAATGGTGGGAAGCAGGGCATCCAAATCGTGGGTAATAAGGATGAAATGGATATTTCCTTCCGGCTCCTCCAGTGTCTTCAAAAGTGCATTGGCCACCGGATCCATCATGGTCTGGGCTTCATCGATAATGCACACATGAGGTTTCTCGTCAAAGGACGCCATGGCCTCCAGAAATGTGCGGAACTGTTCGATTTTGAGCTCCATGCCCAGGGGGCGGAGATACCACACCTGGTCATCGGCCAGGGTAATCACAGCCATCTTTTTCTTATCCTCTTCCGAAAGGAGGGACAGCTCTCTGAACAGTTTATCCTCCATGCCTGTCAGAAGACCGGCCAGATCGAAGGCAGCGGTGGTCTTTCCCAGACCCTCATCTCCATAAAAAATCATGGTATGGGGAAGCCTGTTTTCATCATACAGCCTTTTCAGTTCTTTCTTTACTTTTCCCTGGCCGTACACATGAGGGAAAAAAACAGCCATACATGCCTCCTTCAGTCTGCCTGAAAAAACAGCAGAACTCATGAATATTCTACCATGACTTCCGGCAGACTGCAAAAAGACGGCCTGCCGGGATATGGTAAAAATCTGCCGGCCCAGGTACGATTATTTGCCAAAAATCACTTTTTCAATGTCCGTAATCCGGTCTACAGAAGGCACATTTTCTCTTTCAAACATGGGCGCTGCCCCTTTGCCTTCCAGCCCGGTGAGAATGCCGATGAACTTCGTTCCCGCCCGGCGGCTTCCCAGCACATCGGAATAGGAATCGCCGCACACATAGATTTCATCATCGGGAAGAGGCTTCATGGCTTCCTTCAGATAGGCTTCATATTTTTCCCTTTTCCGCCCGTAAACGGCGCAGCTGAAAATGAAAGGCTGCGGTTTATCGGGCACAGGGCAGTGGAACATTTCCGAAGCCTCCACCGCATCGGAGGCAGTCGCCAGATAGAGGGGATCAAATTCTTCATACCAGTGGAAAATCTTAAAGGGAATTTCCATTTCCTCCCGGGCCCTGCCGGTGGCCACAGCAATATCAAAGCCCCTTTCCTTAAGACGGATAAAAAGGGAACGGATAGCTTCCGCCGGTGCCAGAGGCACTTCCCGGGAAAGGAATCCCTCTTTCCCGCCGCTGTAGGGCACGTGATGGAGAAGGGAAATAAAGGTATCGTCCCCCAGGTACCAGGCCTGGAAGGCTTCCGTATGGATGATCCAGAAGGAAGAACGGAGAAGCGCCCAGTCCGTGCTGCTGCCGAAATCAGAAGCCATCCCATGGGCCAGATGGGTAATCACATCTTCCCCTTCCAGTCCTTCCGGAAGAGTTTCTTCCCATTTCCGCAGTATGTCTTCCGCCTTCGGCACAGGCAGCCCCATGAGCAGGAGACCTGCTTCCTTCATATCCGAAGGTTTGTCAAAAGCAAGGGCCACTTTCTCCCCGCCGGAACGCTCTTCATAGGTCTTAGCCATAATCCACAGCGCCGTAATGAGCCAGCAGTGCACCATGTCCCAGTTGGAATTGATACCCCGGGCCTTCAGGAAGGCCAGCAGGCTGTCATTTCCCCACACCCGGCTGCGGCAGGAAGCAATCTGCCCCTCGGTCACATGGCGGGCATCAAAATCCTCACCCTCCAGGGGAAGGCCCATATAATCCTTGCTGTATAAAATCTCCCACACCGTAAGGGCGGACACATCAAAATAACGCTCCTCCGACAGGAGCACTCCATCCACATCAAAAATAACCTTTTTCATTTTGTTCCTCCGTTCTTCACCATCACCGGTTTTATCCATTTTATCATATTTACAGCAGGCCCACTGATAAAATCGCCTGCCGCTCTCTTCTTTCTACCATCTATCGTCTAACTTCTATCGTCTCTTTATGATATACTTATATTAATTCATAATACAGGAGGCTAGCCATGAATATTTTAGTTACCGGCGGCGCCGGATACATCGGATCTCATACCGTACGAACCCTTCTGTCATCCGGTGATTTCAAGCCCGTTGTTTTTGATAACCTGACCACCGGCCATGCAGAATCGGTGCCGGAAAATGTTCCTTTGATTAAAGGTGATATCCACGACATTGATTTCGTGGCAGATACGCTGAAGGAATATGATATTAAAGGGGTCATTCACTTTGCCGCCTACTCCCTGGTAGGCGAATCCATGGTGGATCCTGCCAAGTACTATATCAATAATGTGGAAGGCACCCTCAATCTTCTTCTGGGCATGAAGAAGGCAGGGGTGGATAAGATTGTCTTCTCCTCCACCGCCGCCGTTTACGGCGAACCGGAAAAGACGCCGATTGAGGAAGATTTCCCCCACAATCCCACCAATGTATACGGCCGCACCAAGCTGGTGATTGAAAACATGATGCGCGATTTCACCAGCGCCTACGGACTTCACTATGTGGCCCTCCGCTACTTCAACGCCGCCGGCGCCGCCCTTGACGGCTCTATCGGCGAAGATCACAATCCGGAATCCCACCTGATTCCCCTGATTCTGAAAACCGCCCAGGGCGTACGGGATCACATCGCCATTTACGGCACCGACTACCCCACCCCCGACGGCACCTGCATACGGGACTACATCCATGTCCTTGACCTGGCCGACGCCCATGTGCTGGCCATGAAATACCTCATGGACGGCGGAAACAGCACCTACTTCAATTTGGGCAGCGAAAAGGGATTCAGCGTACGGGAAATCATTGAAACGGCGAAAAAAGTAACCGGCATTGATTTCAAAGTGACGGAGGAGGCCCGCCGCGCCGGCGACCCAGCCGTTCTCATCGCCTCTTCCCAAAAATGCAGGGAAACACTGGGATGGCACCCTGTTCATTCCAACACCGAAGAAATCATTGCCTCCGCCTGGAAATGGCATAAAGAGCATCCCTACGGATATAAGTGACAGCGCCTTTGGCGCTGAGGGTTGACGGTCCTGACAGGCCAAAGGTTCTTAAGGTTCTAAAGTTTGACAGCGGCTCCGCCGCTGAGGGTTGTGGTATCGCCCGGCGGGCGATGATTATAAAGTCACGGCTGCCCGCCTGCTTCCGCAGGCGGTGGGACAACAACCCTCGCGCCACGAGCGCGTCAACTTTAAGAACCATCGGGCCCGAAAAGCCTGTCAATCTAGGGAAGCACTGATTAAATCGTTATCGGATTTCATTCTTGAATTTTTATTCAATGCAAGGAATA
>ERZ857775.802-NODE-802-length-42774-cov-10.677614_pt1 | contig 42774 bp, 26 predicted proteins | sample MGYA00519698_ERZ857775 | MGnify/ENA primary metagenome ERZ857775 (study PRJEB31778, sample SAMEA3449363) | human gut metagenome | biome: human gut; feature: human-associated habitat; material: faeces | place: United Kingdom | collected 2010/2012 ...
ATGTCCAACAATATCTATATGCAGATTGCATTGATCATGTTGATGGGTCTGTTGGCAAAGAATGCCATCTTGATTGTAGAGTTTGCCCTCGACCGTCGTAAAATGGGTATGAGTATCACTTGGGCAGCCGTATTGGGTGCCGGTGCCCGTCTCCGTCCGATTTTGATGACATCCTTGGCTATGGTAGTCGGTTTGCTTCCGTTGATGTTTGCTTTCGGTGTAGGTGCTCACGGTAACCGTACACTGGGTACTGCTTCTATCGGAGGTATGTTAATCGGTATGATCTGCCAGATCTTTATCGTTCCTGTCTTGTTCGTTATCTTCCAGTATCTGCAAGAGAAAGTTAAACCGATGGAATGGGAAGATATTGACAATACAGATGCTGTAACAGAGATTGAACAATACGCTAAATAATGAAATTCGATATGAAGAAACAGATTCTATATATGTTGTGTGCAACTGCTCTCTTGAGCAGCTGCCACATCTATAAGTCGTATGACAGACCCGAAGATATCACAACTTCCGGCCTGTATCGCGATCCGGTAGCGGATAACGATACACTGGTTTCGGATACGACCAACTTCGGTAATCTGCCGTGGAGAGAAGTCTTCACCGACCCGCAACTACAGTCTCTCATCGAAGCGGGACTGAACCAAAACACTGACCTCTTGTCTGCTGCGCAGAATGTGAAAGCCGCACAAGCCTCCCTGATGTCTGCACGTCTGGCTTATGCCCCATCTTTGGGATTGTCTCCACAAGGAACAATCAGCAGCTTTAACAAGAATGCAGCTACAAAAACTTATTCATTACCGGTCACAGCCAGTTGGCAAGTCGATTTGTTCGGTCAGTTACTGAACTCAAAACGGAATGCACAAGTTACTTTGAAACAGGTTAAGGCATACCGTCAGGCTGTACAAACTCAAGTAATCTCAAATGTAGCCAATATGTACTACACGTTGTTAATGCTTGACCGCCAACTGGAAATAACTAAAGAGACGGCCGAAATTCTGAAGCGCAATGCCGAAACGATGGAAGCGATGAAAGATGCAGCAATGTACAACATCAATTCAGCCGGTGTTGAACAAAGTAAAGCTGCTTATGCACAAGTACTTGCTACCATTCCTGATATCGAACAAAGTATCCGTGAAACGGAGAACGCCCTGTCTACTTTTTTAGGAGAAGCTCCTCATGCCATCAAGCGTGGCGTATTGGAAGCACAAGTACTTCCGACCGAGCTTTCTGCAGGCATACCTATTCAATTGTTATCCAACCGTCCGGATGTAAAAGCAGCCGAAATGTCACTGGCAAGTTGCTACTATGACACCAACTCCGCACGTGCCGCTTTCTATCCGCAAATCACACTCAGCGGTTCGGCAGGATGGACAAACAATTCAGGAGCAGGGATCGTTAATCCCGGTAAATTATTGGCTTCCGTTGTTGGTTCACTGACACAGCCTTTGTTCTATCGGGGACAGAACATCGCTCGCTTGAAAGCTGCCAAAGCGCAGGAGGAACAGGCTAAATTATCTTTCCAACAGGCCTTATTGAATGCCGGTAGTGAGGTTAGCAACGCGTTAAGTCTATACCAAAAGACCAGCGAAAAGGTAGAATCCAGAAAAATGCAGGTAGAATCTGCACAGAAAGCTTCGGAAGATACAAAAGAATTGTTTAACTTAGGAACCTCAACCTATCTGGAAGTACTGTCTGCACAACAATCCTATTTGAGTGCACAGCTCTCTCAGGTGTCCGACTGCTTTGATCAGATGCAAGCTGTAGTAAGCCTCTATCAGGCACTGGGTGGTGGAAGATAAGAATAACTTTAAATATATAATACTATTATGATTAGTCCGTTAGCTTACGTAGACCCCGAAGCAAAATTAGGTAAGAATGTAACAGTTCTGCCTTTTGCCTACATTGAAAAGAATGTAGAGATCGGAGATGATTGCATCATCATGTCTTACGCTAGTATCCTGAAAGGTACTAAAATGGGAAAAGGGAACAAGGTACATCAGAATGCCGTTCTCGGAGCGGAACCGCAAGATTTCCACTTTACGGGAGAAGAGAGCAGCCTGATTATCGGTGACAACAATGATATTCGCGAGAACGTAGTCATCAGCCGTGCTACATTTGCCGGCAATGCTACTAAAATAGGAAATGGCAATTATCTGATGGATAAAGTACATCTTTGCCATGACGTACAGATCAACAACAACTGTGTAGTTGGTATTGGTAGCACCATTGCCGGAGAGTGTACATTGGACGATTGCGTTATCCTAAGTGGTAATGTCACGTTACATCAATATTGTCATATCGGTAGCTGGACGCTCGTACAGAGTGGTTGCCGTATATCCAAGGATGTACCTCCATACGTTATCATGTCGGGAAATCCGGTGGCATATCACGGAGTAAATGCCGTGGTTCTGTCACAACACCGCAATACTTCGGAAAGAGTCCTCCGGCACATTGCCAATGCATATCGTCTGATTTACCAAGGTAATTTCAGTGTGCAGGATGCAGTGCAGAAAATTATCGATCAAGTGCCAATGAGTGAGGAGATCGAGAATATCGTAAACTTCGTGAAGAACTCAGAAAGAGGTATCGTGAAATAATACTCACCACAGAGGACGCAGAGGACACAGAGGTTTTAAAATAAAGATAGTAAAACCTAAGACACCAAAAAGCAGATTCATGTAGATTGCATAAGTATTAATCATTGCAATATCTACATGAATCTGCTTTTATTATATCCGGATTATGTACTTTTATCTTCCTTTCTCCGTGTCCTCTGCGTCCTCTGTGGTGAGAAATTATTCAAACTCCAGTGTTCCGAAAAAGTCGGGACGGTGGAAATCCGGTTTCTCTATCTCTATCGGATTCCATGACAGGAAATGGGGAGTCTGCAACTCATCACCACATTTATAGAAGTTAGCTTTTATCTCTTTTCCATCAAGGGAATCAATCTGATGTTTGAAGAACACTTTATAAGGAATGATCAAGGCTACTTCCCAACCAGATTCGTCAGCCTGTTCTTCAAAAGGCACATTACCCAAACTGGACCAGCGTTGCACAAGGGCGGTTATTTCTTTCGGAGCATGTTCACGGCCATTGCGTGCAGGACCTGCACCAATCAGAATCGTTCCGATACAATTACATTCGATATTATAATACACCCCGTCATCTGCCGGTATAGAAAAGAATTCTACACAGGAGTCGGTCCATACAGAACCATTATCTTCTCCATATCTGGCACGTATACTCTCTTCCTTTACCTTAAAATGTAACAAGATAGAGTCCTGCGTGTGAGCTATGCGAAAATTTACTTTAGGCTTGTAGGGATACTCAGCCCAATTAACACATTGAATGGGTTGGAAATCAATCTTTTCTTCATCGAACAATTTCGGAAGCGAACAAGCCTCTACGTTAGCCGCACTAATTTTCTTTACTTTCATATTTCTTTCGTTTGGATGATACAAATATAGTTACTTTCTTCTAATAAGGTTCACAGAAATCAAATAAAAACGATATATTTGCCAATAGTAATACCTTAAAAGAACGAATTAGTGAAAAAAGTAACCCTTTTATTTCTGCTGTTTTTAAGCATCTCTGCAGTCCATACACAAGGTCAAAACATCACTTTCAGTCATTTGACCACGGATGACGGCCTTTCACAGTTCTCTGTCAATAGCATGTATATTGACGAAAGAGGAATTATATGGATCGGCACACGCGAGGGACTGAACCGGTATAACGGTAACGATATCAAAAGTTTTAAACTCAAAAAAAATGACCCGAACAGCCTGTTCAGCAACACTGTATTGCGTATCACCGGAAATAAGAAGGGGAAAGTGTACCTGCTTTGTACCGACGGTATCGCAGAATTTGACCTGACTACTCAGCGGTTTAAAACACTACTGCAAGGGAATGTAGACGCCATCTACTATAATGAGAAACTATATATAGGTAAAAGAGAGGAAGTTTTCGTGTATAACGAAAGTACGGGTAACTTCGACCTTTATTATCATTTGGCGGGAAAGGATATCACTTTATCCTGCCTGCATCTGGACGATAAAAAGAACCTCTGGATGGGAACAACCGGCAACGGAGTTTACCGCCTGTCGGAGAACAAAACAGTATCCCAACCTATCACAAAAGGCAATATCACAAGTATCTATGAAGACTCCTCTAAAGAGTTATGGATAGGTAGCTGGGAGGAAGGACTATACCACATAACGACAGACGGTAACATCGAAAATCTTCGGCATGATCCCAAAAACCCAAACAGTCTATGTTCCGACTTTGTCAGAAACTGTTGCGAAGATAATGCCGGTAATTTATGGATAGGAACATTCTACGGTTTGAACCGTTATGACAAAAGTAGCGGTCAGTTTCAGGTTTACACAGCCGATGACAGCAGACCGGACGGACTCACTCACTCTTCTATCTGGTGTATTGTAAAAGACGGTCAGGGAACCATCTGGCTGGGAACTTATTTCGGAGGTGTCAATTACTTTAACCCGGAGTACGAAATATACACCCGCTACAAAGTAGGAGACACGGAAAAAGAAGGTTTAAGCAGTCCGATTGTAGGAAGAATGACAGAAGACAAAGACGGTAATCTGTGGATTTGCACCGAAGGGGGAGGTGTCAATGTCTACAACCGGAAAAGCAATACCTACCGTTGGTATCGACATGAAGAAGGGAAAAATAGTATTTCGCACAATAACGTAAAAGCGATCTATTACGACCGGAACAACGACATCATGTGGATTGGTACACATCTGGGAGGATTAAATAAACTCGACTTGCGAACCAATCGCTTTACCATATATCGGATGAAAGCAGGAGATCCCGCTTCACTGCCATCGGATATTGTACGCGATATCGTACCCTACAAAGACAAGCTGGTCATCGCCACACAAAACGGAGTCTGCCTTTTCAGCCCGTCCACAGGTAGTTGCCGACAACTTTTTAAAGAAACCAAAGAAGGAAGAAATATCGGCATGGTGGCCAGCCTTTGCTTCGATAAAAATGGTACTTTATGGATTGCGGCCACCGGAGAAGGAGTTTACTCTTATCGCTTTGACAGCGGGGAGCTGACCAATTATTCACATAATCCGGCTACTCCGAATAGCCTCAGCAATAATAACATCAACAATATTACGCTGGATAGTAGTGGCAACCTGTGGTTCTCCACTTCCGGAAGCGGTCTTGACCGTTATCGTGAAGAGAGCAATGACTTCGAGAATTTCGATGTACAAAAAGATGGTTTATCCAGCGATTGCATCTATGAAGTATTCGAATCATCTATCCAAAAAGGAAGTTTATTATTAATCACCAATCAAGGATTCTCGCAGTTCGACTATCCGCACAAGAAATTCTACAATTATGGTACGGAAAACGGATTCCCGTTAACAGCCGTCAATGAGAATGCCCTATTCGTAACCCACGATGGAGAAGTATTTTTGGGAGGTATTCAGGGAATGATTTCTTTCTGGGAGAAGAAGTTGCATTTCACACCGAAATCATATAGTATTATTCTTTCACGCCTGTTAGTCAACGGCAAAGAAGTACTTCCCGGAGATGAGACGGGAATTCTCGAACAATCCATCTGTCATACTCCCAAGATCAGCCTGAAATCAGATCAATCCATGTTCAGCCTGGAGTATGCAACATCCAATTTCATTCCCGCCAATAGAGACGAGATAGTCTACCGTCTGGAAGGTTTCTCCGACGAGTGGAACCATACATACCGCCAACAGACGCTTATCACATATACCAACCTGAATCCGGGCAAGTATACATTAATCATCAAATCGCAACGGGACGGTATCGAAGAGGCACGGCTCCAAATTCTGGTACTTCCTTCCTGGTACGAGACATGGTGGGCTTATCTGATCTATACAGTCATTACAATCAGCCTGTTCTGGTTCCTTATCCAGAACTACAATTCACGTATCAAACTGCGGGAATCATTGAAATACGAAAAGAAGCATATCGAAGACCTGGAAGCACTGAACCAGTCCAAACTTCGTTTCTTTACCAATATCTCCCATGAGTTCCGTACCCCGCTTACCCTGATTGTAGGACAAGTGGAAACGTTGTTGCAAGTACAGACATTTACCCCTAATATATATAATAAGGTATTAGGAATCTATAAGAACAGTCTACAGTTACGGGAACTGATTACAGAATTACTTGATTTCCGTAAACAGGAACAGGGACACATGAAGATAAAGACGAGCAAGCATAATCTGGTGGAGTTCCTCTACGAGAATTATCTGCTCTTCTTAGAGTATGCAAGCAGCAAGCAGATAAACTTCAACTTCATCAAGCAAACAGATGACATTGAAGTATGGTATGACCAGAAACAGATGCAGAAAGTAATCAATAATCTTCTATCCAATGCTCTGAAACATACCAAAGCAGAAGACACGATAACAATCAAGGTATCGCAGGAGCAAGACCATGCCATCATAGAAATAAAAGATACCGGTTCGGGTATTGCTGCTGCCGAAATCGATAAGATATTCGACCGTTTCTACCAGACCGAACATCTGAACTCATTGAACACCGGAGCCGGAACAGGCATTGGTCTGGCGCTGACAAAGGGAATCGTAGAACTGCATCACGGCACTATCCGTGTGGAAAGTGAACCCGGCAAGGGAAGCAGCTTCATCATCACCCTCAAGCTTGGGAACCAACACTTTACGGAAGAGCAGATCGTCAAGGAAGATGTAGAATCCACCATTCAGCAACAAACGGACGTGTTCGTTCCTTCGGTTGAGGTATTGCCCGATGCCGAATGGAAAGAAGAAGAGAGCAACAAGCGTATTGAGGATGCCAAGATGTTGATTGTGGAAGACAATGAATCTATCAAACAAATGCTAGTCAGCATTTTCGAAACATTCTATCAGGTCACAACCGCATCCGACGGAGAAGAGGCTTTGGAAAAAGTGAAGGAAGAGATGCCTAGCATTATATTAAGTGATGTCGTCATGCCCCGTATGTCCGGAACAGAACTTTGCAAACGAATCAAGACAGACTTTAATACCTGTCATATTCCGGTGGTACTGTTGACAGCCCGTACTGCGATAGAACATAATATTGAGGGACTGAAAATCGGTGCGGACGACTATATCACCAAGCCGTTCAATACAAACCTGCTGATTTCCCGTTGCAACAACTTGGTTAATTCCCGCAGACTGTTACAGGAGAAATTCAGCAAGCAACCGCAGGCTTTCGCACAAATGCTGGCTACCAACCCGATGGATAAGGAAATGCTGGACCGTGCTATGGCTATTATTGAACGCCATTTGGACAATCCGGATTTCAACGTCAACATTTTCGCCCGCGAGATGGGTATGGCACGTACTAATCTGTTTACCAAGTTGAAAGCCGTTACCGGACAGACTCCGAACGACTTCATCCTAAGTATACGTCTCAAGAAAGGAGCCGTCATGCTCCGGAACAATCCGGAACTGAATATCACGGAAATCTCCGACCGAATCGGCTTCTCTTCTTCGCGCTATTTCAGTAAGTGCTTCAAAGAGATTTATCACGTCAGTCCGTTGGCCTACCGTAAAGGGGAAGAGAAAGAAGAAGGGGAAGAAGAAACAGCGTAATATCCGGTATTATCAAGAGTGTACTATTTTGTACTTCAGTTGTACATTACTAGTCATCCTTGTTTTCTCAATTGTTTATCTTTGTGTCAGTAACATTACCCCTAAAAGATAGACATTATGAGAAACGTTTCACGCCTATTCCCGTTATTGCCCGGCATTGCCATACTAACCGGCTGCAATCACGCACCTCAAAAGAACAACGGACAAAACGTTCAGAAGCCGAACATCATTTATATATTTGCGGATGATCTTGGCATCGGTGACTTGAGCTGTTACGGAGCGAGTAAAGTTAGTACTCCCAATATTGACCGCCTGGCAGGACAAGGAGTACAATTTACCAATGCTTACGCCACTTCAGCTACCAGTACCCCTTCCCGTTTCGGGCTCTTGACGGGTATGTATCCCTGGCGGCAGGAAAACACGGGTATTGCTCCCGGAAACTCGGAACTTATCATCGACACTGCCTGCGTTACAATGGCCGATATGCTGAAAGACGCCGGATACGCTACCGGTGCTGTCGGCAAATGGCATCTGGGACTGGGGCCGAAAGGCGGAACAGACTTCAACAGCCAAATCAGTCCGAATGCGCAAAGTATCGGTTTCGATTATGAGTTCATCATTCCGGCAACCGTAGACCGTGTTCCTTGTGTATTCGTTGAAAACGGACGTGTAGTGAATCTTGATCCGAACGATCCCATCACCGTCAGCTACGACCACAAAGTAGGTGACTGGCCTACGGGAGAAGAAAATCCGGAACTTGTGAAATTAAAGCCCAGTCAAGGACACAACAATACCATTATTAACGGTATTCCCCGTATCGGCTGGATGACCGGAGGAAAATCCGCTCTTTGGCAAGATGAAGACATAGCCGACATTATCACTGACAAGGCTAAGAACTTCATTGCCTCACATCAGGAAGAGCCCTTCTTCTTATATATGGGTACGCAAGACGTGCATGTGCCCCGTATCCCCCACCCTCGTTTTGCAGGAAAAAGCGGACTTGGAACACGTGGCGATGTGATTCTTCAGTTAGACTGGACTATCGGTGAAATCATGCACACATTGGATAGCCTCAACATAGCCGACAACACCATTCTGATCTTCACCAGTGACAACGGTCCCGTGATTGACGACGGCTATCAGGACTATGCCTACGAGAATCTCAATGGTCATACTCCAATGGGAATCTATCGCGGTGGCAAATACAGTGCTTACGAAGCCGGTACCCGCATTCCTTTTATCATTCGCTGGCCTGCTAAAATACAGCCTTCCAAACAACAGGCACTTTTCTCGCAGATCGACACTTACGCATCACTTGCTTCGCTTCTGAATCAGCCCTTGCGCAAGGGTGCAGCCCCCGACAGCCAGGAACATCTGGATGTACTTTTAGGCAAAAACAATACAGGTCGTGAGTATGTAGTCCAACAAAATCTGAATAACACACTTGCCCTTGTTAAGGGACAATGGAAATATATTGAACCAAGTGATGGTCCTGCTATCGAGTTTTGGACAAAGATGGAACTGGGTAATGACAAACAGCCTCAGCTATATGATCTCTCATCCGACCCATCGGAGAAAACGAATGTAGCGAAGTCACATCCCGAGATTGTAAAAGAGTTATCCGCATTATTGGAAAGTGTAAAAGAAGAATAGAAATATGAGAATAATAGATTTGTATGATTTTGCACCTATCTTGAATAATTCTACCCATACAAGAAAAGTCAATCTGTATATCTTTGCAGACGTAGATTCAATAAAATCACTTAATTTTTAATATATGGAAAAACATTTATCCACTCAAACTAGGAAAAGGATTCTCTCCTCACTTGGACTGATCTTATTTTCTGTTTCTTTTGTACTTGCACAGGTACTTGTAAAGGGTACAGTGAAAGATAACTTAGGTGAAGGAGTGCCGGGTGCCAGCGTTCAGGTAAAAGGAACTTCACAAGGAACAATCACTGACCTTGATGGTAAATTTGCTCTTAATGTACCTAATAAGAATGCAATACTAGTTATTTCCTTTATCGGTTACACTACTATCGAGCAGAAAGTTGACACACAAAAGCCAATGCTCATCACACTGAAAGAAGACACCAAAACGTTGGACGAAGTTGTCGTTGTCGGTTATCAAGAAGTACGTAAACGAGACTTGACAGGTTCTGTTGCTAAAGCGAATCTGAATGACGTACTGAGTGCTCCGGTTGCTTCTATTGATCAAGCTTTAGGAGGACGTATTGCGGGAGTTAATGTAACTTCAAGTGAAGGTACACCCGGTAGTTCTATGAACATCGTTATTCGTGGTAATAACTCGTTGACTCAAGAAAACTCTCCCCTGTTTGTTATCGATGGTTTTCCAATTGAAGATTCATCTGCAGCAAGCACTTTGAACCCATCGGATATAGAATCAATGGAATTCTTAAAAGATGCGTCGGCCACAGCTATTTATGGTGCACGCGGTGCCAATGGTGTAGTTATCATTACAACAAAGAAAGGTAAAGTAGGTAAGCCTCAATTATCTTATGATGGCAGTTTTGGCGTACAACACATCACTCGTACTATTCCGATGATGGATGCTTACGAATTCGTAAAACTGCAAAATGAAACTTATCCTGAAATTACATCTAGGACCTATTTCATGAATTATCAAGGAAAGCAATGGTCACAGGAAGATTATCGCAATATTCCTCAATACAACTGGCAAGACGAAATATTCCAAACAGCTTGGCAACATAACCATACTGTCAGATTGATGGGAGGTACAGAAGGGATTCGATACAATGCTTCCCTCTCTTACTTCGATCAAAATGGAACCGTGTTAAAGACCGGGTATGAACGTATGCAGGGACGTATGAATACAGTTGTACGTCGCAATAAACTGAATATGAGTCTCACTACCAACTATTCACGTTCAATCCAAACAGGTAGTACTCCTTCCGCAACATCTTATAGTGGCATGAATAACCTCTTTTACAGTGTATGGGGATATCGTCCGGTTACAGCTCCAGACAAACCATTAAGCTCACTAATGGAAACTGTTATTGACGAGACAATCGATAGTAGTAGTGACTACCGCTTCAACCCAATCATGTCTTTAAAAAATGAATACCGAAAATACTATATCAATAACCTGCAAATAAACGGATTTGCGGAATATGAAATCATCAAAGGCCTAAAACTGAAAGTATCAGGTGGTTATACTTATGACTCCCGCAATCAAGATCAATTCAACAACTCAAAAACACGTTACGGAGGTCCAACTTCCACAGATAAAGTCAATGCACAAGTTGTCCGTCAACAACGTTTAACTTGGCTGAATGAAAACACATTGACCTATCAGACCAATATCAAAAAGAAACATTTCTTTAATGCATTGGCCGGTATTACATTCCAAAACTCAGATTATGAATATTATTCGTTCCGGACAACTCATATCCCTAACGAATCACTCGGTATGGCAGGAATGAGCGAAGGACAAGTAGGAGCCACAAGTTCTGCTAAATCTTCTTGGTCAATGCTTTCTTATCTAGGACGTTTGAACTATAATTATCAATCCAAATACTATGCAACGGCTTCTTTCCGTGTAGATGGATCTTCCAAATTTAACAAAGATAACCGTTACGGCTATTTCCCGTCAGCTTCTTTAGCATGGACTTTCACAGAAGAAAACTTCATGGCCCCCCTAAAGAAGATAATTTCCAGTGGTAAACTCCGTGCAAGCTGGGGTCTTACGGGAAACAACCGCATCGGTGAATACGATTATTACGCACTATTGGCAGTACTTAAATCAAGAGTTGGTGCTTACACATCCAACAACTCTATACCAAGCGGCGTATATCCTTTTGATAATGATGCAACTAATGCTGGTGTTGTTCCAACATCTTTACCTAATAAAGATTTGAAATGGGAAACCACAGAACAATGGAATCTTGGACTTGACTTAGGATTCTTTGACGAACGGATCGGAATTACAATGGATATCTATCGCAAAACGACGCGTGATCTATTACTAGACGCCACACTGCCCTATTCCTCCGGCTATTATAGTGCAATCAAAAATGTAGGTAAAGTACGTAACGATGGATTGGAACTGAGTTTAAATACTACCAACATCAAAAACCGTGATTTTAAATGGACGAGTAACTTCAACATCTCCTTTAATAAGAATAAGGTTCTGGAATTAGCCGAAAATCAGACATCGTTATTAAGTTTTGCACAGTTTGATCAGAAATACAATAGCCAGTCAAGCTACATAGCCAAAGTAGGCTACTCCATGGGAATGATGTACGGATACGTCTATGAAGGAACTTACAAATATGATGATTTCAACAAATCAGGTAGTTCTTATAGTCTGAAACCGGGAGTTCCTCACTTCTCAACAGAAAACAATACTCAACCGGGTATGCCTAAATATGCAGACTTGAATGGTGATGGTGTGATCGACTCCAATGACCGTACTATCATTGGGCGTGGTCTTCCAATACATACTGGAGGTTTCACTAATAACTTCGAGTATAAAGGAATAGATTTAAGTATATTCTTCCAATGGTCTTACGGCAACGATATCATGAATGCCAACCGTTTATTCTTTGAGAGTGGAAACAACAAATCGCGTGAACTGAACCAGTATGCAAGCTACGCCAACCGTTGGACTCCGGAGAATCCGACCAGTGATATCCCCTCCGCTACCGACTCTAGTTCGAACCGTGTATTCTCTTCACGTATCATAGAGGATGGCTCATTCTTACGTTTGAAAAACGTAACTCTCGGATACACATTCCCGGCACAGATGACTCGGAAATGGAAAATCAATAAAGCACGTGTTTATGTTGCCGCCCAAAATCTTTGGACATGGACTAGTTATTCCGGCTACGATCCTGAGGTATCTGTACGTAGCAGCAGCGCTTTAACTCCGGGACTGGACTATTCTTCTTATCCTAGAGCCTATTCAATTAGCTTCGGTGTAAGCTTAGGATTCTAAACCGATGATTAATCAGTAATTCAAAACAAGATTCAGATTATGAAAACATTAAAAATAGCAATCATATCTTTACTGGTCGGCTTCACATTCGCATCCTGCGAATTTCTAGAGAAAGAGCCAACAAAGTTAACTCCGGAGAACTATTTCAATACGGAGGAAGAAGCTGCTTCCTTCTTGACTGGTATATATGCCACTATCTCTCAGCAAGCTTTTTACGGTGCAGATTATATGTACTTAGTTGCAGGAGATGATATGTCACATTATGGGGGTAGCCGTGGTCCTGCTGATAGAGGACTTATCTGTAACAATGCAACAACCAGTGATGCAACTGTAACTGCACTTTGGTACGTATTATACGCAGGTATCAACCGTGCTAATATGTTCTTAGAAAACATCGACCACGTAACCGGAATGTCAGATGCTGTAAAAGCACAATATATAGCAGAAGCCCGTTTTCTGCGCGCTTTCTACTATTTCACTTTGGTTCAATGTTGGGGAGATGTTCCGTTTAAGACTTCTTCTACTCAAAGTGTTGTCGGCCTTGATATCCCTCGTACCGATAGACAAACTATCTACAACTTTATTGTCACTGAAATGGCTGACGCCGCAGAAACCGGTCTGAAATCGGCAGCGGAACTATCTTACAAGCCGGGACGTATCTCGCAATCGACCGCATGGGGAATATTGGCTCGCGTTTACCTATTCCGTGCTGGAGAATATCATCGTGAAAAAAGAAATGCGACGCAGGCAGAAACAAAAGACTATTATGAGCAAGCCAGTTTTTACGCACAAAAAGTGATAGGAGCTGGTCATGGACTCGCTGAAAACTATTGGGACTTTTTCATCGACTTATGCGCCAACCGTTACAACTCCACTGCCAACGAAAGTATTTGGGAAGCAGAATTTGCAGGAAACAACACTTCAGACACACAAGCGGAAGGTCGTATCGGTAACTTCTTCGGAGTGCCAGCCAAAGACTTTTCCTCAAATAGTAGCATTGTAGGGAAAGCTGATCCGGGCTATTGTTATGGCTTCATTTACAGTACCCCTAAACTGTATAATTTATATATAAACAATCACGACATCGAGCGTTTCAATTGGAATATCGTTCCGTTCACCTATGTGTATACCGACAATGGTGTAACCGGCCGTACTTTTGAATTGGGTAAAAAAGCAGAAGTGATGGCACAGTATGGCCCGATATCTTATCAATACGGTGATAAAGATACAGAGAATACTTCAAAAACGACTAATTACAGTCGCCCATGTGGAAAATTCCGCCGTGAATATGAAGCCGATAAGAAAGATAAGAATTATACTTCTATCAACTTTCCGATTCTACGGTATTCCGACGTACTATTGATGATTGCAGAAGCAGAAAATGAAGCTAACGACGCACCTACCAAACTAGCCTATACTTATTTGAACGATGTTAGAAGACGTGCCGGTATCACAGAGTATCCGGAAACCTTATCAAAGGAAGAATTCCGTCAAGCTGTAAAAGACGAGCGCGCTATGGAGCTTTGTTTTGAATATACTCGTCGTTTTGATCTGATCCGTTGGGGTGAGTTTGTAGACAATATGCAAGCATTGGTATCTCAAGCTCAATCAGGAAATGCTGCAAACTGGCCTCAAGGACAAACCAATGTATATGCATATTTTAATATTACAGATACATACAATTATTTCCCTATTCCCGATGCGGAGATGAGTGTAAATAAAGCTATTACACAAAATAATCCGGGATGGTAATAACAAGTTTCAACTAATAAAAGCAGATTAAAGTATGAAAACATATAAATTAATAGCTCTATGTTTGGCGAGCCTATTCTTTGGTGCGTGTGAGGATGGCTTAGATGAAGAGGTAGGTCTCCAAGTATCTGTAGCTACAAACGAAAATACCAGTTACGATGGTCAGATAGTGACAGTGAAAAAAGGTACTCCCGTACAATTCCTATTATCCGGCGATCCAGACTTTATATCTTTCTTCAGTGGCGAAGAAGGATATAAATATCAGTATCGCGAACGATCCAGTATTGATCCTTCTCAATTAGAAAAAGTCAGTCTTGACTTCTCTATAAATCTACAATACGGTAATATAACTGGAACAGAAAGACACGTTTATATATCGGATGAGTTCCCTGGATTATCTAAAGACAACTTTGAAAATGATTCTATATTGGTGGAACAATTTGAAACCGACGGTAAATGGAAAGAGATTGTCAATGAATATCCGGCTATCAACAAAACTCAATCATATAGTATTGACGTATCCGAATATATAGGGAAAAAGGTCACTATAGCTATTTGTTATAGAGGACTAAAAAATGATGTAGCTCAATCCACTTTCCGTTTTGACCAGATGTGTTTTACTGATGTAATGAAAAATGGCCAAACCACCCAATATTCTGCAGGGTCCTTTGGCTTTGTTCCTTTAAATATGAAAAACAAATGGAACCTTTCTGACCAAGCTAAGATGGAAGGAGACCCTGAATACGGTTCAGGAGCTGGTATAAATGGTATATGGAATCTGGATAATGTGGGTACCGGAACTCTCATATTACAAAGCAGTTCTATAGGATCTGGTTTGAAATACAGTTGGCTAGTATCAGATCCAATAGCTGTAAATTCGTGTACCCCAGATCAAGGAACAAAGATAAAAGACATTACCCAATCTTTGGATTTTTACACTCATACTTATAACGAAATAGGTATTTACAACGCAACATTCTTGGCTAGAAATGCAAATATAGATCATACATCTACAGTGACGCGCAATTTAGTCATTAATGTAGTCGAATAAGAATAACTAATAAATAAAATAACTAATACACATATATCTATGAATTACTTTAAATCAATCCTGTTAACCGCATTCGCGCTATTTGCGCTAGCATCATGCGATACTGACGATTTGAGAGACGATGTTGATAACCTGAAAGATCGCGTCAGTTCTCTAGAAGCACAAGTCAACTTGTTGAATGATAATATGACAGCCATCAAGCGCTTGCTTGAAGGTGGTCAGAGCATTACGAATGTAAACGAAGTAAGTGGAACATATACATTGACCTTAAGCGATGGTTCTACTATTAAATTAACTCAAGGTTCTGAAGGAACAGTGAAAATTCCAGAGATAACCGTAAATACTGACGGCCAATGGGAAGTAGAAGGCGTTGTACTCACACAAAACGGTACACCTGTACAGGCTGTAGGAACTCCGGGTACAGATGGTATTACTCCTAAATTCCAAATTACCAAAGATGGTAGTTTCTGGCAAGTTAGCTATGATGATGGTGCAACATGGGAATATGTAAAAAACGAAAAGGGTGAGAAAGTATCTGCCGTAAGTTCCGGTGAAGGAGGAAGTACTGATACTTTCTTTGAATCAGCTAAGGTAGAAGGAGACTTTTTTGTAATCAAGCTAACTTCAGAAAGTGAACCTATCTCCATCCCTATCGTGAAAGATGTTATCTGTAAAATAGTAGAACCTACAAAAGGCTTTAAAAATGGAGTATGGGAAATTGGTTACGGTAAGACTGCCACAACTGAAATTGAAATTAAAGGAGAAAATATTATAGCAAATGGACCTGCTGGTTGGACAGTAAGTGTTAGTATTGACAAAAGTACTAACAAAGCGACATTGAGTGTAACGGCTCCGGCAAATGCTGCGACTTTCACACGTGCTACGGCTGATAACAGTTGTGAGGTTACAGTACAAGCTAATACAAATGCAAGCTGGGCAGTTGCTAAGATTCAGGTAAAAGCAATAGAAATTATTGATAGCTATTATGAACTTTATAACTCAGGAGGTATCATTGAAATAAATGGCATCAAAATTCAGAAAGATGGTACAAATGGATATGGTGAAGCAACCTTACTTACATCTGAATCAGAAAGTAAAGAAATAACCAAAGAAGGTATTTATTTTGTCAAGTCTGATATCGAAGTTACATATACGGCCAAATCAAGTATTAAGAGTCTTATCCTCATAGGTGATAATTCGACACAAAAATCCAAATGTGTATTAAATAATCCTATTAGTATTAATGGACAAGATAATATCCAAGAGCTAGTTGTGATAAATATGGACATTGATGGTGGAAATCTAGATAATTACATTTCAGCTATTGTAGGAACTCTAAAAAATATAATCTTTATTAATAACAACATCTTTATCAATGAAGGTAGAAATCTTATTAACTGTACGCTTGCTGATAAAGATAATGTCACTAATCAAATTCTACTTTCTCAAAATCGAATTAAAATAAAAGCTAACACTAATTGGAAAGCTACACGTATACTAAGTTTCACAGTAAAACCAACTAATAATAATATTACTTTTACTGATAATATAGTATATGCTGCAGCAACAACCGAAACAAATGCAACTAATGGATGTGTATTATTTGCCTCCGGCAAGGATCTACCTAATAATATTACAATTAGTAATAATACATTCATTAATTTCATCTCTAATTCTCAACCACTTGTTATTGGGATTTTAAATGGCAACATCCATTATTCTAACTTATTATTTTATTATAATTATGCCAATAATGATAGCAAAGCACATCCTGCTACATTGCTAAATGCTGGAGGAGGGAATGGCATATGTGCATTTGACAAAATTATCCGTTATGATAAAAGTGATAATGATACATATAAAACAACTCTTAAATTATTCTCTGGAACAGTACCTAATAGTTATAGCGGCGACAACGTTTTTATTCCTAATGAGCGCCAAAATCCTTTCGACGACGGCATCTTCGACCTCGACAAAGGTATCTTCATTCCTAGTGCAGAATATGCCCAATATGGTGCATCCATCAACTAATACCGATGACAGATATGAAAAAAGTAATATCATTAATATGTATCAGCCTACTCGTCGCACTTTACTCGTGCGACGAACGGGATGACTTGCGCTCCGACATTGATGACCTGAAAGACAGAGTCGCCAACTTGGAAGCCAGCATAGAACAAATGAACTCAGACATCAGTAACTATCAACAGATGGTTCAAGGTAAAATACTTATCGTCGGCTACAATAAAGACGAACAGGGAAACTATACAGTGGAACTAAGCAATGGCGAAACTATTACTGTATACAGCGGAGAAGTCGATATGGCCGATATGCCTCTATTCAGTGTAAATACAGACGGGAATTGGACTTATACAATCAATGGTATAACAACAGAACTAAAAGATAAAGAGGAAAATCCTGTCAGTGCCTATCCTGAAACCGGAGACGCAGGGGTAACTCCCCAAATGCGAGTAAGCGCAAAAGGCTTTTGGGAAATTTCAGTTGATGGCGGAACAACTTGGGAACTATTAGGAAATGATCAGATTGCTGATGGAACAGTGGCTGCATCCAGTGCAAGTTCTATATTCAGCAACGTAGAAATTGACGAAGCTACAGGAGAAGCAACTTTTACTATACGTGCTGACGAAAGTCAAGTCACGGTACCCATTTACGGTAAGGACTTCTATCTGACCATTGAACACAGTGGTACCGTTACTTTCGGACTGAAACAAGAACAACGTTTTAATGTGCAACAGGCCAACGTAGAAACTGCTGTCATTGAAAACAATACATGGGGTATCAAACTGACTGAAACGGAATTGATTGTAACAGCTCCTGCAACAAACGTGCAAAATAAAGAATATGAAGAGCTAATATACATCAAAATATTTTCGAAAGAAGGCTATTGCCGAGTTGTCAAACTACCGGTAAAATTGCTCACAACAGAAATAGACGCCAATTCGGCAACTGCCTGGCAAAGGTTTAAAACAGGAAATGAAAATGTATTGCTCGACTACTCGTATGCTGGATATAATCATGGAGAAAGTGCGCCGCAAGGCGCATTTTCTTTAGGATACAAAGTGTTCAACGTAAAAGAACGGATGACGGATAAAAAGATGAATGCCCGACAAGCACTGATTGATATTCTAGAAGAGAACGATATGACAAGAACCAAGAATACATCAGCCATCAAACCAAACGCAAGAGTCGTTATCTATTTTCCCGCTGGTGACTATGTATTGCATAATGACGATGACAATAAGAAAGACCCTGATAAACAACAGGACGCTCTCGACTCTAAAAATAATAACGTCAGCACAGGTATTGAAATCTATGCCGGAAACTTTGTCATTAAAGGAGACGGACCGGGCAAAACACGTCTGATTATGGAAACCCCAAACTTACCAACCAGCGTCACCAATACAGGTTCATCTCCTGCATTATTGACTATAAAGCATACCAACAGCCCCAACCATCCGAATAATTCAAAGAAACTAGCATCAGTTACCGAGAACGCAACACGAGGAACATTTACTATAAAAGTAGATGGAACAACGAATATCAAAAGTGGTAGTTGGGTACAACTACGTTTACGTAGTGGCAATAGAGATCTCGTACAAAGTGAAATCGGTCCAATGACGATCAATAACAGTTGGGCTATTGCAAAGAATCCAACCTATATGGATACAAACGACAGCTATGGCGTAAAAATCACCGAGTTTCATCAAGTAAAAAGTGTGAGTGGAACTTCTGTGACTTTCTACGAACCTATCATGCATGACATTGATATAGCATACAATGACGTAGGAGGATGGGAGATCCGTGAATACAAGTATATGGAAAATGTAGGAGTGGAAGATCTCTCATTTATTGGCAAAGCTTTAGACGGATTTTCACATCATGGCGATGACTATAACGTAGATAAGAACCAATTTGGCTGGCAATATGACGGTGCATATAAACCACTGGTGTTAAATCGTGTAGTCAACTCATGGGTTCGTAATGTTAACTTCGAAAGTGTCAGCGAAGCATTATCGTTGGCAGAATCAGCCAACTGTTCCGCTTATAATATCCGCATCAGCGGTTATCGTGGCCATTCCGCTGTACGTGCTCAAGGTTCTTCACGCATTTTTATCGGTAAAGTTCGTGATGAAAGTGCCGGAAAGGACAGCAAAGGCAAGCAGTGTCAAGGGCAGTTCCACGGATGTGGCGTATCAAAACCAAGTATCGGCACTGTTCTTTGGAACGTCACTTGGGGCAGTGACGCCTGTTTTGAAGCTCACGCTACTCAACCAAGAGCCACTTTGATTGATAATTGTAGTGGAGGGCTTGTATATTATCGGGCTGGAGGAGATGAAAATGAAGTACCCAACCATTTAAGTGATCTTACTCTATGGAATCTGAATGTGACAGGTACTGACGAACATTCAGGAAGCTTCTCGTGGTGGTTGCCTAATGACAAATGGTGGAAGATTTACCCGCCTATTGTAGTCGGTCTCTATGGAGGGATTATTACATTCAAAGATAAGAGCCAACTTTCTTATGAAGAAAGTATCGGAGCAAAAGTAACTCCAGAATCATTATATGAAGCACAACTTCAAAGTCGTTTGGGATACGTACCCGGATGGCTAAACGCTATAAAATAGACTTTGTGTCTACACAATTTTTCTAACCGATAAAAAACGTATATGAAAATCAGACTTTAATCAATTTAACACCGGAAGAGAGGGGCTGCGAGGTTCTTCTCTTCTCATTTTCATCCTCAACGCTCCCTCCGTATCTACAAGAGAAAGATTTCTGAATTCTAACCCTAAATTATTCTTTTACAATAACACTAACCGAACCATAAATACAGTACCTTTGCAAGCGCAACAAGGAGATAGTAATAGAGAAAATAATATCAGATCGATGGAACTGCAACAGCTACCCATTCATTTCGCCCCATTACAAGGCTATACAGAAGCATTTTACCGCAATGCGCATGCTACCGTTTTCGGTGGTATAGACACTTATTATACCCCGTTTGTACGAATTGAGAAGGAAAGTTTCAGGAATAAAGACGTCAGAGAGATTGATTTCGCAAACAATCATGTGCCGCATTTAGTTCCTCAGCTGATTGCTCCGTCCGCAGAAAAAGCGGAGACCATTCTTTCCCTTTTCATTGAAAAAGGATATGGCGAAGCAGACATCAATCTGGGATGTCCTTTCCCTCTTTTAGCCAAACGGCATAACGGCTCGGGAATACTTCCTTATCCGGAAGAGGTCAAGACATTATTAGGTATAGTCGTGAAATACCCGCAAATCCGCTTTTCCGTAAAAATGAGATTGGGCTGGGAAAATCCGGAGGAGTGTCTCGCCATCGCTCCCCTGTTAAATGACCTTCCTCTAAGACAGGTAACGATGCATCCCCGCCTGGGCAAACAGCAATATAAAGGAGACGTAGACCTCAAAGGCTTTGCCGCTTTTCAAAACGTCTGCAAACATCCGCTTATTTATAACGGTGATATAAAAAGACGGGAAGATATCCTGCGAATCCAAGAGCAATTTCCCATGCTGGCGGGAATAATGATCGGACGGGGATTACTAGCCAATCCGGCATTGGCATTGGAATACAAAAAGAACCGTACACTATCCGCCGATGAAATGAGGAACAAACTACACTCCATGCACACATCCGTATACAGCCAATATGCCGCACAATTGGAAGGAGGGGAAGGGCAACTGCTCAATAAAATGAAAACCTTCTGGGAATACTTGACGCCTGAAGCAGACCAGAAATCGCTAAAAGTAATCCATAAAAGCGGCACACTCCAGAAGTACAACCAAGCCGTTCTTAGCTTTTTTGGTCAACGATAAGTTAATTGACGGTTATTTTTTGTAATTTTGCGCCCGTTTATAAACAAACACATGATGAAAAAATACATTCTAATCTTTCTTTGCCTGATGATGGTATCGGGCAGTTTTGCTCAAATAAAGGACTTCAAGTTCAAATTTTACGGACAGATTCGCACCGACCTCTACTACAACAGTCGCGCCAATGAAGAAACCGTAGACGGATTATTTTATATGTATCCGAAAGATAAAGTACGTGACGAAGACGGAAATGACTTGAATGGAACGCCAAGCAGCAACTTCTATACTTTATATTCACGTCTGGGAGTAGACGTGGCCGGTCCTAAACTGGGGACAGCCAAGACTTCCGCCAAAATAGAAGCCGACTTTCGGGGTACCGGTACTTCTTATTCGGTAGTCCGCCTGCGCCATGCTTATCTCAATCTGGATTGGGGGAAATCGGCCTTATTGCTCGGTCAAACTTGGCATCCACTATTTGGAGATGTTTCTCCGCAGATTCTGAATCTTTCTGTCGGAGCACCCTTCCAGCCATTCAGCCGTGCACCGCAAATTCGTTACCGCTATACTAATAAGAACTTCCAACTGACAGGAGCTGCCGTATGGCAATCCCAATATACCTCGCAAGGTATCAATCCCGATGAACCCACTAAGAGTAAAAAGAGCCACGAATACCTGAAAAACGGCTGTATTCCGGAAATTTACGTAGGAGCCGATTATAAAAACGGAGGATTCCTGATTGGTGCGGGAATCGAAATGCTGTCAATGAAACCACGAAAGGAAGCTATCGGTGGAAATGGGAAGAGATTCAAGGTAGACGAACGAATCACTACTTTATCCTATGAGGCTCACATGAAATATACCAATAAAGATTGGTTTATCGGAGCCAAAAGCGTTCTGGGCTCCAACCTTACACAGGCTTCCGGACTCGGTGGATTCGGTATTGAATCTATCGATGAACGTACAGGAGAACAGAAGTACACTCCAATTCGTGTTTCCAGCTCGTGGTTCAACCTTGTCTATGGAAAGAAGTGGAAACCGGGAATTTTCGTCGGATACGCCAAGAACTTGGGAACAAGCGACGAATTATATACTTCGAATGGAAAGGCACAACTTTACGGAACAGGTACAAATCTCGACCAATTGGTAACAGCGGGTGCAGAACTGACTTATAATGTTCCTCACTGGAAGTTCGGACTGGAGTATACGTTAAGCACAGCATGGTATGGTTCTCTCAACCCAATGAACGGGAAAATTAAAGATGCGCATGCTGTATGCAATAACCGTATCGTAGCGGTTGCCATGTTCATGTTCTAATCTCTCTCATAAAGTTAAACTCATCCATCTGCTATCATCCGTCACATAAAAGGGGATAAAGCATTGATAGTAAACCTGTAAGACTGTGACAGCAGTGTGTGATGGCAATGTGACAGAAAGAACTGCTGTCACACGTTGCCAGCTTATTACAGTCAATCTTATGCGGAAGGAGCTATACAGTTTCAGCCGTTAGAAACTTTAGTTTCCATACGCGGAAACTTTGGTTTCATGCGCTTGAAACTAAAGTTGCAAGGCAGGAAACCAAAGTTTTCAACGTAGGGAACTACCGCTTCTCCAGCATGACTTCAAGACTTGCACCATCTTTGCAAGCGAAGCGGAGTACTGTTTGCTTCTTGTCAACTGAGAGCGCTTTACAGAACGGAGTTTCCTTTATATTCCACTGTCCTTTCAACGTTACAGTTACCGGAATCTCACCACTTTCGTTATCAATCCACGGGCGGGAATAGATACTGCGCTCTACCCGCTTTCCGTCTTTATCAAAAGCCTCGTCACTTGCACCGCGATACAATGCCAAATCCGGTTGCGATACGGTCAACAACATCTTTTCCGGAGATTCTTTGCGAATCATAACCAGGCACGAAGTATCCGTCCGCTGCAATAATTCACCGGGAAGCAACGCTTGTGGAGTTTCAAACAGTACATAAGAATAAATACTGTCCGATAAAGACTGTACGATGTGGGCATTACGGTCTTGTTGGAGAACTTTATATGCAGGCTTCTTGGCGAACGCTTGCAAGGTAGCCGTACTTGTCTGCGGAAGAACAGCATACTCATAACTTCCACCTTTAGGGGCTTTTCCATGATCGACAACCAATGATACCCAATCCCCTTTCGTCTCCTTACCGGTATCCTGCATACGGGAATGTTGCGGGAACTTCTTCTCAAAACGAGCCGTAACGGGTACATAATATCCGGTTCCGAGATGATCCATCCATATTCTACCTTCACCTTGATAACCTTTCCAATACTCATGTCCCGCTTTGTCGGTTACCGCCAATTGGAATATAGTGGTTTCAGTAGGATATTCCGCATTGGCGTTTTCAATATCCGAGCCTAGACAAACAATTGTTTCACCGATGAAATGGAAGGATTTGCGTGCTCGGTGGGTTCCGTTATACTTATCATGTTCATGCAGCTTCATACCGAAGTTTCCATTCTCTTTCTGTTGTGACAGTCCACCGGCAAAAGCCTCATCGGAATAAAGCATTTCTTCCATACCGGAGAATGTATCCACATTCATCACTTTCGCTTTCAACTGTTCGAGTGGAAGATGAATGGAAGTCACACCCGGCATACGGTTCCAATCGAAACCTTCCTGTTGCCATCCGCTGGTAGCAGGCGTCACAGTCTGTCCCGGAGCTGCGGTAAGAATTTGTAAACTTCCATGTGCCAGATAACGGCCATAAAGATTATGCCCCAGATAATGTTCAGCCGCCCAAAGATAGCGGGAATGTCCGCGCGCCACTGCTGACCAGTTACCGCGACGTTGTACAGAGACACAGCCATAACCCATCGCCAGATTTCCTTGAGGATCGGGTTCGGGGCGGAAACCTTTCTCTACAAGCTGCCTTGCAATCTTTTTCTCTTGTGCATTGGACACTTTCGGCATATACTCCGGTTCTTGATCATCGGAAGAAGCGCCGGACACCAAGCGCAGATAAGCGGCTGCCATTTCTTTATCAAATTCCGCCTTTCCATCGGGAGTTCCCGCCATAGCCATCATTGCATAATGCATCGGCACTAATTTCCCCTTTCCATCGGGATGACGACCGGACAAGGCCAATGGGAAGTTCAGTTTATTGCAATAAAAACGCATGGCAAGCAACACATTCTTAACTGTTTCATGCGCCAGTTCAGAGATAGCAAATTCTGTCCGGTTGAAAAGATAAATCATATTAGTCGCTCCATCCAAACCACCGACGGCATAAGCCGGATAAAGGTTACGATGATGGAAAGCACCGCCATCCGCCTTAAACGAACCGGCCAATCCCGGAGCCGGACGACACCCGTAATCTATCCAACGGGAAAATGACCGCAAGTATTGTAATTTTTCAGGAGTATCTTCCATCATCAGAATGCTTGCTATACGACCGGTAGTCTGTGTATTGAATGAATCCATATCGATACCGTTACCTTCCGGCTTCGGATATACTTCATTAGTGATGGCATACCAACGCAAGGTACGTTCGGCTTCCTGCAATTTACCGGCCTCACGCAACACATCTTTCATCAGGAAATAAGCCAGATACAGACCACGGACACTATACCCGTAATGATGAATATTTCCCCAACAACTACCGTATGTCACCCCCTGATCGGTAATATGGTCATACATTGCCAGGAACTTCTTCTTCATTTCATACTGAACTTCCGGCTTCGCCGTACTATTATTATAGGCAACGGCAATTTTCTTCATCAAGTCGAAATAAGCACGCATCTCCACACCCATCTTGGTTAACATATCTTTGTCCCAATTCGGTATAATGCGTTCATAAGCCTCCGAAGCACGTACCATAAAAATAGGTACCCCCGAAACCTTGCCATTCTTATAGGTAATCTGATAGAAATCATATTTCTTGCGGATAGTCTGTATCTCTTTATCCGATACTTTACCTTTTGTATAATTCATGTCACGGAAACGCTTCTCCAGCAACTTCATCTCTTTTTTTTGCGCATCGTTCACCGGAGTCAGTTCGATATCCGGCTGCAACAATGAATGTTTATAGACAACCAACCAATGATTATTAGTTCCGGCATTGACAAAAGGGACTTGCAAGTCGGCTGTTTGCTGACGGGCATCTACCTTTGTCGCAGTGATCAAATGATCGATGAAAAGGCTTCCTTTTGCATTCGGAGCAACAATACGAAGCTCATTCATCCCTTCTTCCGGAGTGCCCTGCATATCCCGTTCGTAGCAAACCCATGCGGCACGCCAACCGCTGAAATTGATTCCGAAAGGAAACGAAGTACATTTCTTGCCATCTTTCAAAAATTCAAACTCAATTGTTGCGTCCTGAGGCTCCTCATTGTACACCCATACTATAAAAGCGGAAAGATATAAATCTTTACCCGTCGGATCTTTCTTTTCAAACTTTAAATCCTTCTTCAATTCCAATACCCCTCCGGGCTCAAAGGTCCATTTCAACGAATGTTTTCCGTCTTTATAATGTGTATCGGAAATAGAGAGTTGCGAATTGACACCTGTTATGTAATCCGGAATCTTCGATTCCTCGAAAGAGAACATCCGCTCGTCGGTCACGACTTGCGCATGAAGAAGTGCTGAACACAAAAATGAAAATAGGGTAATCACCCGTAATCTGGTAAAGAGTTGTTTCATCATGGGTATTTATATCTTATTTAGGTTTCTATATGCGGTATAAACAGTCTCAAAAAGAAGTCACTTTAAAGCCGGTAAACAACACGTGGTTTTGCAAAAGGCGCAGACCGAAATGTCCGTCTCCTTCGTTTCCGGTGAGGGTATAGCGGAATAATTCTTCACCATTCACCGCATAAGTAGTCATTCCTTTTTCTACCCGAATCCGGATTTCATACCATTTATTGAGTACAAGCAAATGCGGCGCATCAGTATACTCCTTCAATAACGGTTTGACTTTATCATCTGCAATACCATAATATTCTCCTCTGTAACGTCGGAAACGGGTGGTGGAATTATCATTTCCCCCGTATCCAACGTAAAAAAGGTTCAATGTATTATAGTTCTTAAAGACACCGTTGCGCCACTGACTGCGAGCAAAAAGATCGTCGGGATGTTTAGGATCATTGGCAGCCCAAAAGCAATTCAAATCACTCAGACGATCGTGCCTTCCCCCTTTCATCACCATACAGATATGGTAACTGATTTCATAATCACCCGTCAGACGCTGTGAGGACCATAGAGTCAACCCACCCGGTACAATCAGTTCCAATGTATCGGCATGTTCTATTATCTGTAAAGCATGGGATTCATCTTCTATTTTCCACTGTTTCGCAAAGGAGCTAGTATGTTGCGCAAAAAGCGCCACACTATTCAAAAGAAGAAAAGTAATCAGACTGTAGCTAATAAAAAATCGCTTCATTATTTACGGTATTAGTTTAAAGATCATTCTTTCGGATACAAAGAAACCCCTCTTTTCGAAAAAAGAGGGGTTCAAATTGTACAAAATACCTCAAATAACGTATTGGGTATGCATTTGTATTACCAAGCTTTTACTATTTTCTCGTCATTCGGGTGGAGATACCAATCTTTATAAGCAGCACCCTTTGAGTCTAACCATTTGTAAAAATCCGGATAAGCTTCTCTGAATTTAAACAACTTACCTTCACCCTCGTAGATATGACGCGTTCCGACCGGAACTTTAATCCCCCAAGTAGAACCGTTTCCATCGGAATACGGATGAAGTGAAGAAGCATTAGCAATCAACGCATCGTATGTAGGTTTATAAGCGGAAGTCGGCTCATACCCTCTCATGTGGATTTCAAAATCGTTGTTATCATGAGATGCAACGATAAAGAAGTTTTGTCGCTTCGTGTCAAGAATCAACTTTTCAAACGCTTCAAGCTGAGCCTTTCTTTCATCTCCTGTCAAACCTTCCTTACCAATCAATCGAACTTCAGCACGTAGCATAGGCAACCCTTCCCTGATATGACTAGGTGTTACCTGGAAATATTTTTTCGGTTCGTCGGCTTTATCATTGTCCAATGTAGACAAACCGTTCAATGTAATAACTGTGCCTTCAGACTGAGCCTTGTCCACAGTTAACTTCGCATACCGTTTGGTGTCCGCCGCATCTTGACTCCAACGCCAATCTCTTTTTTCAACCTCAACCACATTCTCGGTAACAAGTTCTTTCTTCACCAAATCGGTCATTGTTCCTTGTCCGCCTTTCAAAAGAAGTTTTGCCGTAATCCGATCTACATACTTACTATCCAAATCGCTCAGTACAACACCTAATGTAGTAGGATACATTCCACCGACAGCACGGACATCCAAAGTAAGCAGCAGTTCCTCTTTACTCCCTTGAATAGCCATCCGTTCCTCATCTTGACATTCAGTTACTTTCAAGTCGTACTCAAAAACAACATCGTTAAAATCTTCATCATACCAATCCTCCGCCACTGTAGGCCATCCGTCCTCAAACATAACTACACCTGTGTTATGATAGAAAAGATAACCCGCATCCGTCTCACTGGTCGGTTGTACCGCATCTTCAGGAAGCGCAAGTGTAACCGATGCTATGCGGTTGGTTTCATAAAGGAAATCACTCTCATCCGCACTACGAGTAAGAGAAGAGGATAACGCAAACTCCTTCATAGCAGTTGTTCCCGACACCGTATTATATTTCATATACACTGTCTCGCAAGTAGCAGGAACATTTAACTTAAGTGTACGGGTATTTTCCACCAGCACATCTCCGACAAGCAGACTCGCTTCCGAACCGCTTTTATCAGAGTACACACTCACAAGCGCAGAAGAGTTTTTCGGGGCAGCAGTCCCTGCATCCTCATTCCCATTCTTAAACTCCGTATCGGAGCAAGAAGTCGCCATCAACATAGCCCCCATAAGGGCAAACATCCAACCTTTAATCTTCGTCATAATTCTCAAATTTAATAACCGTTTATCTTCCTTTTCTTAATTGAATGCACGCTTTATGCCATCCATAAGCAAGCCCATTCTGTTAACTAATCACAAAAATATTTAACTTACAATCATATATCAGCCCGTCTATTTTTAATTTCCTCCCTTTCCATCGAAAATAACAAGTAGCTATAAAACTTATCGCAAAAGCCTTGTTCATCGGTGATGGATAATATATACAAGTTATTTCTTATATTTGCATAAGAATAAGACATCTCATACAACAAATGTAAGGAATTCGTTTTGAATATACAAGTTTTTGGCTAAATATATCAAAAGAAATGGAACAAGTATTATATGGAATAGATTACATAGAATATTATTTCTACTGGATATATTACAAGTTTATTGGCTATCCTTTAATAATAAGAATATGTTCGATTGCTGTAATGTTCTGCATCATTGCGTACCTATTTCTCCTATTCCATATTATATACGGTATATTTAAGAGACGTAAAGAAAAAAAGAGATACCTTCAGGCTCACGACAAATATTATGAAGAAATGAAATCCATCTCACTGGATACCAATACGATAAGCGAGCAAGAAATTGCCGATAGACTGAAGTATGATACCAAAAAACGTCCCAAAACCAACGAATTGCGTATCATCACCCAATTACTGACCGAAATCAAGAGCGCACATGAAAATGAGCTCAATGAATTGAACTATCAATCCATACAAACCGTATTCCAGATAACCCGTTTTCTCGAACATGAGCTGCAATTCGGAACTAAGAGAGCCAAGATACAAGCTCTGAAAATCATTCAATCCATTAATGGATACGCTTCTGAGGCTGTATTGGTGCGTTTCCTCTATCACCGCAAAATAGAGTTAAGGAATTCGGCACGCTATACATATATGTGGTTAAGTCAGGGAAAACCGTTCCGTTTCTTCGATGAAGACATCAGCATGAAGCTAAGGCAATGGGATATGATGGAGTTACACGCTATCCTCGAACACCGCCGGAAAGTAGGCTACAATACACCGAGTTTCATTAAATGGGTGAATACTTCGGCTGAAGAAAATGTGAAGATATTCTTCATCAATGAGATCAGACTCTATAATGAAACAGAAAGCGCCCCGACTCTCGCCAAGCAAATCAATGCCCGTTCTGTAGAAATACGAAGCGAGGCAATAAAGACGTTAGGCAAACTTAAGTACAAAGAAGTGGAACCGAAGCTAATAGAGATGTATCATGTGCAGCCCGAAGAAGTCAAAAGGCAGATTATCACAGCTATTGCAGAACTGAAAACTGACAAGGCCTTAGGATTCCTGTACAATGCTTACGACGATGCCGACAATTGGGGAACAAAGCGAGTGATTCTGAAAGCCCTCTACGATTACAGCGCTATGGGCAGGAAAACATTCGATCAATTGGAGAGAAAAGCCGATTCTCATACAGCGATCTTATTCGCTCATACAAAACACCCGCTCATTAACCAATTAATATAAAAAGAATATGAAAGATATACTATTTACCTTCTTCAATTATTTCGTATTCTTTTATACGAGTATGCTGGCGATATCCTTTGTCGTGTTCGCTTTCCTCTCCTTCATTTCCTTGAAACGGAGAAAAGACTACTATGTGGAAAGCTATGTGCGGAAAATCATCAAAGAATCTCCCTATACACCGGGTATTTCGGTCATTGCCCCCGCCTACAACGAAGAAAAGACCATTATCGACAATATTAACTCGATGCTTGCCCTCGAGTACCCGGTTTTCGAAGTTATTATCGTGAATGACGGTAGCACGGACAAGACTTTGGAGAAAATCACCGAACATTATGAGCTGGTAGAAGTACCATACGCATACATCGAACGAATCAAGACCAAACCGTTCAAAAGGCTTCTGAAGTCTACGAATCCGAAGTACAGTCGTCTCATCGTTGTCGATAAAGAGAACGGAGGAACGAAAGCGGACGCTTCCAACGCAGGTATCAACGCCTCTTCCTATCCTTATTTTATCTGTACGGATGTGGACTGTATTCTGGAGAAATATGCATTGTACCGTTGCATTTCACCGATTATATCTTCTGACAAACAAGTGATTGCCGTGAGCGGAACCATGCTGATGGCTAACGGCTGCGTAGTGAAGGACGGGCAGATTGTTGATGTCAAGACTCCGCGTACCCCTATTCCGCTTTTCCAGAACCTGGAATATATGCGTTCCTATCTGATAGGTAAGATGGGATGGTCGGCCATCAACGGGATGCCGAATGTATCCGGTGGATTCGGGCTTTTTGACCGTTCCGTAGCCATTGCGGCAGGAGGTTATGACGGTACTTCCTTTGCGGAAGACATGGACATGATTACCCGCATGGTAGGATATATGTGCGACTTCTCCCGACCTTACAAGATAGTGCAGATACCGGACACCTGCTGTTGGACGGAAGGACCTCCCAACCTGGCAATGCTTTACCGCCAACGTACTCGTTGGGCACGGGGGTTATTCCAGACATTAAGCGTCCATCACAAGATGATTTTCAAGAAAACCTATAAACAGATGGGGCTGTTAACCCTACCTTATATGTTTATCTTTGAATTTTTGGCACCCATCATTGAGGTTACGGGATTCGGCGTTTTCATTTACCTAGCCTTCACAGGGGCTGTCAACTGGAATACGGCATGGATGATTTACCTGACCATTTACGTATTCTGCCAATTCCTGTCCATCGTGGTTATCACTTACGATTACTACGTCGGAATGCTTTATAAAAGAGGATACGAATATTTATGGATCATCATTGCCTCCGTATTGGAACCGATATTCTACCATCCCATCATCTCTTTCTGTTCTTTAAGGGGATACCTTAGTTATCTGACCAAAAGAGATTTCAAGTGGAAGAAGATGGAACGGGCAGGATTCAAACAGAAGCAAGGAAATGCCAATGAGGAAGATTCCAATGTGAATCCTGAACCCGCAACAATATAAGAATGTATAAATAACAAGATAAGATGAACAGTGTATTTCTCCATAAGATCACCATATTAGGTTGTTTGCTCCTGCTGATAACCTCTTCCATCGGAAGCGACAAAGGTTTCCAGACGCCGGAGCAATATGCCCAGATCATACAGGAGCATTTTGCCAATGAAGAGTGGGAAGCGGGGAAAGCGCTGTTGGACGAAGGACTCCAGAAATACCCGAAAGTCTCCGATCTTCAATGGCTCATGGGTAAATACTGGTTCCACGAGAAAGACTACGATCAGTCTCGTTATCATCTTGTCAAAGCGGTGGAGGATAATTATAATAATGTCAATGCCAAACATTTGCTGGTGGATGTCGAAGACATCACAGAAAATTACTCCAGTGCGATTTGCTATGTAAATGAGTTGCTGGAAGTAAATCCGTATTGGCGCGGATTGTGGCGCAGAAAGATTGAGTTGTACCGCAAACAGAACAACGATGTGGAAGCCGATCGTTTGCTGAGACGTATTAATCAGATTTATCCGAACGATACCATTTTACGGAAGGATTATGTATATAGTTTGGAAATGGGATATCGCCAGATGAAGAAAGGCGGTAACCGGAAGGAAGCAATCGAAAGACTGACCGAGCTCATCAAGATATCTCCCGAGAATGAAGAGTTTTATCTGGACATTATCAATCTGCACTTGCAGGAGGGTAACCGGGAAGCCGCTTTAGGCTGGTCGTCCAACGGATTGGCCGCTATTCCCGGAAGTTCCGCGCTTATCATCAAAAGAGCCGGAATTCTCGGTGAATTGGCACGTTTTCCGGAAGCATTGGTATTTGTACGAGAACAGATGAGAAGAAATAACAGCCCGGCAATACGACGTATGTATAACAATCTGTTGCTGGAAGCCGCCCGCTCCGAAAAGCAACGGGATCCTTATGTACTCTACGGAATGGCTTATGAAGGTGGAAACAAGGATAAGGAAGCATTGGACTATCTGCTGAATACCTCCGTAACAAGGGGATATACCGACGATGCGCTCTTCTATATCAGAGAGGCGAAGAAACAATACGGTAACACAGACAAGGGAATCTTATATAAGGAATATATGCTTTATCGTCAAATGAATGAGGACGATCTCGCTTACTCGGCTTTAAAGAAGCTGTATGATATGTATCCCGACGATTACGACATTACTTTGGCTATGTCTTCCCTTCACATGAAGAAAGCCGAAAGACTTATGGAACTCGGCCTGTATTCGGAGGCATTGCCTCATGTATTATTCGTTTCACAAAGGCATATAGACAACGAAGTCAACGGTGCCGCATGGGAAAAAGCACTGAGCTGCTATATCAATATGAAGCGTTACAACGAAGCGCTCGCCACATTGGATACCATCACACTTCATTTCCCCGATTATGAAAACGGCACGTTGAAAAGGGCATTTATCCTCGATAAAATGGATAAAACAGAAGAAGCCTTGCAACTTTATCTGTCTGCCATCGAACAGAGTGATGAGGATATGCGCATCTTCTACGTGATAGGATACGAGGAACTGGCAATTCCTTACATCAAGAAATGTATGGAAGCGGGGGCTACTCGGAAAGCATACGATGAAGCCGTCAAGCTCGTCAATCTGAATCCATCGAGTGATTTAGGACTACGCTATGCCATCAACTCGTCCGGATTATTGGGAAAATACGATGAATTCGAGAAATATACGGCACAAGGTATCAATTTCTATCCGGAAGAGCCATTCTATCAAGCCAAAAGGGCTACCGTATTGGACCGTGACAAGAAATACGAAGCTTCGCTGGAATTCTTGAAGCCGATACTCAACAAATATCCGAGTAATAAGGAGATTATAGGCGCTTTCTCGCAAAGCAGTGAATACCGCGCTTTGCAACTGACAAAAGCGAAAGAACCTGAGCAAGCCCTTGCGGTGCTTGACACAGCTTTACTTTTCGACAGTCAGAACAAATCTCTGAAATACACAAAGGGAGTGGTGTATGAGGCTAACAGACAAGCTGATTCCGCATACTATTATCAGAAATTCTACGAGCCTTCAATCATGGAATATCGCTCTTTCCAACGGCATTTATCGGGCTTACGAAGCATGATGCTTAAAAATGAGATAGCCCTGACTTATCTGCGTGCCCGCTATGGTGAAGAGGATATTATCACCTCTGTCGCCACAGCCGAATATACCCGGAAGAACCGGAAAAACACTTATACCGGACGCATCAACTATGCCGGAAGAAGCGGATCGGCAAGCGATAATATGGAGGCGGAGGAACAGACACCGGGAGGAGTCGGCATTCAGGTACAAGGTGAATGGACGCATCACTTCTCACCGAAATGGAGCACTACGATCAATGCCGCTTTTGCCACCAAATACTTCCCGGACATTACTGCCGATGTAGCATTGCGCCATTATCTCAAGAATGACTGGGAAATAGCGGGACACGTCGGCTACAGACGGGTAGCTGCCTACAACAAGCATTATGAGTGGAATAACGAATTCTTTGCCGGCAGCAACGGAGAAAACGGATACATATTCACCGGATGGGATGAGTCGAAAACAAACCTGCTCACCGTTGGCGGAGAGGTAGCCAAGACCATCGAAGAGGTCCGGCTTAACGCCAAACTCGACCTTCATTTCTTTAACTCCAAATTCTATTACAATGCGCAGGTCGGTGCGAAATATTTCCCTGCCAGCGATGGAAAGACAAATATCAATGCCATGGCAAGTATCGGTTCGGCACCGGAAACGGCCGTATTAGACTATGCGTTGCCCGGTTCCTTCTCACATACCAACACAATGGTAGGTTTGGGAGGCCAATATATGGTCAGTCCCAACATTACCATCGGCCTGATGGGGACCTGGAATACCTATTATAACCAGACGAATACAGTGCGGGGAACAGATCCGCTCCATCGGATAGAAACGGTATCGACACGCTATAAAAACTTATATAATATCTATGCACAGATCTATATTTCATTCTGATAGGCTATGCCCCCTATTGGCAGGAATGATATGCGTTTGCTGCCTTTTATCCGGTTGCCGTATGCAGGCACGTACCGAGATATTCGCCTCCAAAGAAGGATACCTCATCACAATCGGCGAAGACCCGACGGACAAAGATACCCGATGGGCCAAATACCTGTACGAACATCTCAGGAAGCGTGTAAATGATGATGAAATGGTCGCTTTTGGAGTTTCGGAAAAGGAGATGTGGCGTATTATCATACACATAGATCCGACTTTACAGGAAGGGTTCAGGATCGCTATCAAAGGATCGGATATAGAACTCACAGCTACCGACGACAGACAAATGTTATGGTTGCAATACCAATTGATAAAAAAGATAAGCAAAGAAGACCCTCGTATCGACGGTTCCGATCTTCCTCCCGCCATCATCAACCTGACAGATACTTGCGGTACTTTTGCTTTTGATTATCAAAGTATCTATTCCCCTTCCGGTCTGAATCCCGATTATACGGGAATAATGGGACTCAATAACTTTGACGACAGTTGGGGTATATGGGGACACAACCTGAGAAAAGTATTGGGAGACAATGCGGACAAGGTATACGCTACCATCCACGGCAAGACAGACGACTCACAACTTTGTTTCTCTTCCGAAGAGATGTATCGGCAAATTGAGAGCTATATCGCAGATAATATCGGTGAAAAGGGAAGTTCTCGTTTTGTCATTGCTCCGGATGATACTCCGTACGCCTGTACTTGCGCCAGTTGCACAGCGATGGGAAATACAGAAAAGAACGCAACACCCGCCGTCACAGAACTGTTACTCCGGCTATCGCAGCGTTTTCCCAAACATTCCTTTTTTACCATATCCTATCTGAGCACCAAGCAGGTTACGGATAAACTGTTGCCGTCCAATGCAGGTATCATTGTCAGTGCCATAGACTTTCCGCTCTGCCGGATAGACGGCAAGAATGCACAGGAAAAAAAGTTCATGCAACAGCTGAACCAATGGAAGAAAGTTACGAAGAACATTTATATATGGGATTACATCAACAATTTCGATGACTATCTGACACCTTTCCCCATATTGAAGATAGCCCAGCAGAGACTCCGGTTCTTCAAGCAGAACGGAGCCAGTGGCATTTTCTTCAACGGAAGCGGATACAGCTATTCTTCTTTCGATGAAATGAGGACTTTTGTACTGTCGGCACTTCTCATCAACCCGAAACTTCCCGTTGAGGAACTGGTCAGAGATTATTTCAATCAAGAGTACCCCCTATCAAAGAAATGGCTGTACGACTATTACATTAACTTGGAAAACAGCGTCCAGTCCGGTAAGAAGTTAGGTATCTATGCCGGTATTGCAGAATTGGAGCAGTCATTCCTCAATCCGGAGAAGTTTATCAAATTCTATGATGAAATGGGCGATTATGTTTCCGATGCGAAAGGGAAAGAGCGTAAAAAGCTCCATGAACTCCAGACAGCCTTGTCTTATACACGTCTGGAGATGGGACGCAACCATAGTTATGATCCTTACGGATATGCCCAACGAAACGGAAAACAAATCCAACCGACTCCGCAAGCGCGGAAATGGCTTACCCAACTCAAAGAACATCATGCTTTCACGGGGATGGAGTACTATAATGAATCGGCCGACGAAATCGACTACTATATAAAAGAATGGGAACAGTATATACTTGCTTCCGACATTAAAAAGAACTTATTTCTCGGAATCATGCCTTCTTCGACTCCTCCAACGGACAAAGATGGGTTGAAGAGACTCACAGACAGCACACACGGTTTACCCGGCAATTATCACTGCGGCTGGACAACTCTTCCGAAAGAAGAATATGAAATCAGTCTGCCTGTAAAAGGTATCAATAAGACAGGAAACATTTATATCAGTTTCTTGAATCTTCCCAGACATCGTTTCTACCCTCCCCGGCAAATCGAAATATCGAAGGACGGAGCAATCTATAAGACAATCAATCTGGAGACGGATGATTCCGTTGAAAAGGGCGAATTAGTTAAAACAACCACTCCGATAGATTTGAACGAGACAGAACAGGTAAATATAAAGGTCATGGGAGCTAAAAAGCCAAGAGCCCAGATCGGTATAGATGAAATCGTATTCGTTCCATAAAAAGTAAAAATAAGGTAACCCCTAACATAAAACATCCACTATGAACAAATCGGTACTTTATATCCTCTTATTAACAGTATTTCCCTTCTTCCTCTCAGGGTGTAAGAAGAAAGTACGTCCTACAACTATGGTCATAAAAGACTCGGTAAGGCATTATTATCCTATCAAACAAGGACAACAACTAGATATCATGTTCACAATCACCAACACCGGTGACGCTCCTCTGGTCATTTCGGATATCCAGCCTTCTTGTGGCTGTATCATTCTGGATAAAAGTTCACATATCATCATTCCGGAAGAGGGTATCAGACAATTCAAGGCAACCTACAACAGTATTAAGAATATAGGCGAGGTTGTTCACCGCATCCGGATTTTCGGGAATATGCTTCCCGACGGGAAAGCGGAATTGACCTTTGATGTCAATGTAGTACCGGACGCCGACTATACACGTGACTATGAGGAACTCTTCCAAGAGTTCAATGCCAAAAACGGTATTGTCAAAGAGATGGTGGACGGAAAAGAGTCCGAACTGGGGTATTATGTAGGGACACCATAAACAAAGTCCCTACCGGCTATTCGCTAGGGATGTATTTCCTTGAAAGCTGCATTCTCTTCCTTTACCTGTTGTATCGTCTGTTTCAATTCAGCAATAGGCAGGTCGTAGCCGTACCATCCTGTATAGCAATCTACTACATACCATTTTCCATCAGGCAAGAGCTGGAATTCGACACGCAAGTCGACTTCCGATTCCTCATAACCGGCTTCAAACACTTTGCGATCAGGCTCGTTCAATGTGAATTTGGAAACATAAATTCCTCCCTCTTCTTGCGCGATACGTTCTTCTTTCATCGTCTCGCTATCCAATAAAGGCCATTTTTCCTTAGTAAAAGGGAATGTCTTCTCTGTTTCACCATCATCCGCCAATAAGGTAATCGGAGTTTTCAACGGGAACTTAATGCGAGTGTACTGGAATGCTGCACTGGAAGTAAACTTATCCAAAAACGGTTTGAAGTCCTCACCGGATTGCGCCACCGCCTTACCGGTGGGAATACCAGCAAACAACACTATCATCAGCAAGCAGTATACAAACTTTTTAGCTCTCATAACACGATATAAATTAAGAGTTTGATTGACACTGCAAAGATAATGACTAGTTTGATATCTTGATTATTTGTGCCGCAAATATTCATAACCAAAACGGCAATACAGGCATTTTCTCCGGTCGCAATACTCTTTCTGCAACTGTATCAACGCCTGACTGTCCGCCGCACTGACCACCGGAAGACCTGCCGCACTCCACGAACGGATAATATGATTGTCTTCCGCTTTCAATTCTTCCAGAAAGCGCCCGGCACGTTCGCACATTCCCTCGTCTGCCTTATGCAATCCGTAGGTATAAAGAAAAGGAACTACTGTATTGATAATAATCAAGTCTTTTGACCGCTCTCCCATCGTTTTCTTCTTTTGCGAGGAAGTCCGGCTGAACAGATAATGACTTTCCCAATAAGAAGAAGTGCCGACCTCAAGAAGTGTCCTCACCTCCGCCAGTGTCCCTGCTTCCAGCAACCGCGAGAACAGCTTATCCCCTCTTTGATAAAGGTAGGCCAACTGAGCCAGACGAACAGTAGGAAAGTTTTCGGGACGAAGCCGGAGAAAACGCCAAAGAGTAGCATTCATCACTTGGGTGAATTCAAACTTCCGCTGCAAGTAACGGAACTCCTTGATAAGACGTAGACTATACTCATCCTCCTGCCCTTTTTTAAGAAACGAATCTTCCAACAATCCTGCCAAGCCGTAAAAGAAAGCCTCTATCTGGAACAAATCATTGCGATGTTTATCTATCGCACGGAAAGGCAACATTCCCGCCCACGTTTCAAAAGCGTCTCCATTCAAGCCGAAACCGAAATTGCGGGCAAGAGTGACAAAGAAGGCATCCTCCCAATTATGATTGCAATGCTTCAAGCGCTCCGTTATCAAGCGAGCTTTTTCTTCCAAACGTTCCGTTTGCAAAGCTGTCAGCCAAGAATGGACGGTAAGTTTGGGAAGAGAGGTGAGGATAGGATAACAAGCCGGATACTGTTCGGCTACACAGAGCTCATGATAGTGAGACTGCACATTTTCAGGACAGGTCAATATTAATTGCGGAATCTGTCCGCCGTCCGTGCGGGTTACCTCCATATCCGCCTCACCGACCACATGAAGAATGACCGAATCGTATGCCTTATCCTTATCGTGACCGTGACGGAGCCAATCCGAAGAATGTGTATGTATTTCTATATTTCCCACCCATAGCGTACCGTCAATCTTTAGTTTCGCATTAAAAAAGTCAGGACCGGCATTGGGATTTTGCAGACCGGAATCAATCACTTCTACCGGTAAGCCTTCAGTGGTTTGCAGTACTTTCAGAGGAAATAATTTATGTTTCCACACGTAGTGGAGAAGATGTTCCATGTTAACAAGACGTTAATGTGCACTGCAAATGTAATAAAAATCCTATCTTTGCAACTATTATTTTGAATATAAGTCAGAAAACAATGAAAATAGCACTGATCGGTTACGGAAAGATGGGCAAGGAGATAGAAAAGGTAGCCCGTAGTCGCGGACATGAAATTGTCTGCATCATCGACATCAATAATCAGGAAGACTTCGAATCGGAAGCATTCAAATCGGCTGACGTAGCCATTGAGTTTACCAATCCGATGGTAGCTTACAGTAATTATATGAAGGCCTTCAAAGCCGGTGTGAAGCTGGTATCAGGCAGCACCGGGTGGATGGCCGAACATGGCGAAGAAATCAAAAAGCTCTGTACGGAAGGTGGAAAGACCCTTTTCTGGTCGTCCAACTTCAGTCTGGGAGTTACCATCTTCTCGGCTGTCAATAAGTATCTGGCTAAGATCATGAATCAGTTCCCCAATTATGACGTGACGATGAGCGAGACGCATCATATTCACAAACTGGACGCTCCGAGCGGAACAGCCATCACTCTGGCGGAAGGTATCTTACAGAATATAGACCGCAAGGACAAATGGGTGAAAGGAACATTCGCCGCACCGGACGGGAGCATTAGCGGAACCAATGACTGCGCTCCGAACGAACTTCCCATCGCTTCCATCCGTGAAGGAGAGGTGTTCGGTCTGCACACCATCCGGTACGAATCGGATGTGGACAGCATTACCCTCACACACGATGCAAAAAGTCGTGGAGGTTTTGTACTCGGAGCTGTATTGGCAGCCGAATATACAGCCCAGCACGAAGGATTCTTGGGCATGAGTGATTTATTTCCATTCTTGAACGATTAAGATTTCAGAACCTAGTTCAAATATATACCATTATGAGACAAGCCACACGCGCACAATGGATTAAATGCGCCATTGCTATTCTTCTTTATCTTGCCTTCCTTATCTGGGTACGGAGTTGGTGGGGATTGATTGTTGTTCCTTTCATTTTCGATATTTATATCACAAAGAAAGTACCTTGGTCTTTCTGGAAAAAGTCGAAGAATCCGGTTGTCCGCAGCGTGATGAGCTGGATAGACGCCATTGTTTTCGCACTGGTCGCCGTTTACTTCGTCAATATCTACATCTTCCAGAACTACCAGATTCCTTCCTCTTCGTTGGAAAAATCATTGCTGGTAGGCGATTTTCTGTACGTAAGCAAGATGAGCTACGGTCCTCGTGTGCCGAATACACCGCTTTCTATGCCGTTGGCACAACACACACTGCCCGTCTTCAACTCTAAATCATACATAGAATGGCCGCAGTGGAAATATAAACGAGTGCCGGGATTCGGCAAAGTGAAGTTGAACGATATTGTCGTATTCAATTTTCCGGCAGGTGACACGGTAGCGGTCAACTACCAACAGACAACAGATTTTTACACGCTGGCTTACGGTGAAGGACAACGTATCTATTCCAAACGGATCGATATGGACAGCTTAACCCGTGCACAGCAGCGTGCCGTATACGACCTGTACTACGCTGCCGGACGGAAACAGATTTTAAATAATCCACGTACTTACGGAGAAGTCCTCTGGCGTCCCGTAGACCGCAGAGAGAATTACGTTAAACGTTGTGTTGGTCTTCCCGGTGATACGCTCCAGATTGTCAACGGACAAGTGATGATTGACGGTAAGGCTATCGAAAACCCCGAAAACCTGCAATTCAACTATTTCGTGCAGACTACCGGTCCGTATATCCCGGAAGATATGCTCCGTGAATTGGGTATCAGCAAAGACGACCAAATGCTGATAGAAGACTCCGGCTGGGAAAACGGATTATTGGAGATGGGACTCGACAGCCGGAATGCACAAGGCAGACTGAATCCGGTATATCATTTCCCGCTCACTAAGAAGATGTATGACACGCTGTCCGGCAACAAGAAACTGATCAGCAAGATTGTGATGGAACCGGAAGATTACGCAGGCCAGATGTATCCGTTGAATCTTTACACGAAATGGGACCGCAACAACTATGGTCCTATCTGGATTCCCGCCAAAGGAGCTACCATCACGCTGACGGAAGATAATCTGCCTATCTACGAGCGTTGTATCGTAGCCTACGAAGGCAACAAACTGGAAGTGAAACCGGACGGTATCTACATCAACGGTGAAAAGACCGATCAATATACCTTCAAGATGGACTATTATTGGATGATGGGTGACAACCGTCATAATTCCGCCGATTCCCGTTATTGGGGATTCGTGCCCGAAGACCACGTAGTAGGCAAACCGATTGTCGTATGGCTGTCGCTCGATAAAGACCGCGGATGGTTTGACGGTAAGATCCGTTGGAACCGACTCTTCAAGTGGGTAGGATGATAAGTGTACGGATAGAATAGCGTGATAAGGTGATAAATATTGATGAACATTCGTAAATTCAAATGGATACTGGCATTTGCCGGAGCAGTAGTCGTAGTGCTTCTGCTCCGGGGATTTGCTTTTACATCCTACCTTATCCCTTCCACCGGTATGGAAAACTCCATTTTCCAAGGTGAACGCATCTTAGTCAACAAATGGAGTTACGGATTACGAGTTCCTTTCATGTCGCTCTTCTCCTATCATCGTTGGTGCGAAAGTCCTGTACAGCGACAAGATATCGTAGTGTTCAATAATCCCGCCGGAATCCAGGAACCTATCATCGACCGCCGGGAAATCTATATCAGCCGTTGTCTCGGAGTGCCGGGTGACACCTTATTTGTCGATTCCCTTTTCTCAGTTATTTCACCCGAAGCACAGTTCAACCCAGATAAGAAAAGGCTTTATTCGTATCCTGCCTCAAAAGAAGATCTGATAACTTCACTGATGCATACTCTTTCCATCACCAACGACGGATTGATGGGAAGCAATGACAGTACCCACGTGCGCAGTTTCAGCCGTTATGAATACTATCTGCTGGAACAGGCGATGAATGGAAAAGAGTGCTTCATTCAACCTCTGTCGAACAAAGGAAACACTGATCCGAATCCACTGATTGTTCCCGGAAAGGGGCAATTTATACGTGTCTGTCCCTGGAACATAACCCTGCTACGAAATACGCTCGTGATGCACGAAGGCAAACAGGCAGAGATAAAAAACGATACCCTCTACGTGGACGGAAAGCCCACGAAACACTGTTATTTCACAAAAGATTATTATTGGATGGGGGCTAACAACACCATCAACTTCTCCGACTCGCGTCTTTTCGGATTTGTCCCGCAAGACCATGTCATCGGAAAAGCCTCCGTCATCTGGTTCTCCAAAGAAAAAGATACAGGACTGTTTGACGGATACCGATGGAACCGTTTTTTCAGAACAGTGAAATAATCTCCGGATCATAAAAGAAACTACTCCTGAATAATATCCTTCATTATAGAGTCCCCTAAACGAATTAAAATGAAAGAAATGAAAATAGCTTATTTATCTTCAGCTTATCTCGCTCCCGTCGAATATTATACCAAGTTGCTGGCTTATGACAAGATGTTTGTAGAACAACACGACCACTATATCAAACAAACGTATCGTAACCGATGTACCATTGCCGGCCCATCCGGCGAATTAGCTCTTTCCATCCCAACCGTAAAACCCGACACATTGAAGTGTCCAATGAAGGATATCCGCATTTCCGACCACGGCAACTGGAGACATCTGCACTGGAACGCCATCGAATCAGCCTACAACAGTACTCCTTTCTTTGAATATTACAAGGACGACTTCCGTCCTTTCTACGAAAAGAAATACGAGTTTTTAATCGATTTCAACGAAGAACTATGCCGGATGGTCTGTGAATTGATAGATATTCACCCCACTATGGAGCGTACTAGCGAATATAAGATGGAGTTTGCTCCCGGAGAATTCGATTTTCGGGAAGTCATCCATCCCAAAAAGGATTTCCGGGAAGTAGATACAGAGTTTGTTCCACAACCTTACTATCAGGTTTTCGAGTCCAAACTAGGTTTTCTACCTAATTTGAGTATCATAGACCTGTTGTTCAATATGGGACCGGAAAGTCTGTTGGTACTA
>ERZ857775.803-NODE-803-length-42765-cov-5.309389_pt1 | contig 42765 bp, 64 predicted proteins | sample MGYA00519698_ERZ857775 | MGnify/ENA primary metagenome ERZ857775 (study PRJEB31778, sample SAMEA3449363) | human gut metagenome | biome: human gut; feature: human-associated habitat; material: faeces | place: United Kingdom | collected 2010/2012 ...
GACGGCGCGGAAAAGGGCAGCGGGCCGGTGCTCCGGAATCTGTCCATCAAGAACGCCTCCACGGCGGCGGAGCACTGGGCCATCTACGGCGACCGCAGCCGCTGCACCATCGAGCACTGCAATATCCGCACCGGAAGCCACGGCATCCGGCTGCACAGCTTTTTCAACCGGCTGGCGGACCTGTATCTTGTGTGCGCCTCCAACGCCGTCCACATCGACTACGGCACCAGTACCGTCCTGGAACGGGTCTATTGCAGCGGCGCGGCCAACCCGTATATCATCCAGTCCGCCTACAGCACCCTGTCACAGGTGTGCTGCGACGGCGGCACAGGGACGATTTTCAGCATCACCGGCAATGGCGTGGTGCTCAACGGGTGCGGGGCCGAGTCCAAGGACGCGGCGGTGTATGTCTCCGCCGGGGCAGACAGCAATCTCACCATTAACGGCTTTTACGGCTGGCGGCAGACGGCAGGCGTGCCCATCATGATGGCCAACCGCGCAACGGTCACCGTGTGCGGGCTCCAGCTCTATGAGCGCAGCGCCGACACCTACACCAACACGGCGCTTGTGGACGTAACCGGCCCCACCGCGCAGATTGCACTGTCTCTGACCGGGTTTTCCATCATCCGGTCCGCCGGTCGCACCGGGCAGCTGCCCGACCTGCTGGCCACGATCCCCAGCGCGGACAGTAAAATCTTTCTGGCCACGGACGGCTTGAACGGTTACTTCTATCCTACCCCTTCCGGACTGGCGCCCTACGATGGCTACGCCAGCGGAAACCGGCAGTATCTGGCGGATACCGTTGCCCTGCCCGGTCAGGGCGGAACGCTGGACGCGGATAAGCATTACCCGGGCATGTCCGTCTGGGACAGCAGCCTGGGCAAGCCCAAGTGGTGGACCGGCTCCGGATGGTGGCAGCCCGTCGCCGCGCCCATCACCCCGGCGGATACCTCGTTCGTCCAGGCTGCCGAGGGCGAATACCAGCAGCAGCCGAATTTTACGAGTGCATTAAATACGGCTGACCCAGATTTTAAGCCCAACACTAGACTCAATGGCTCCGGCGGAGAAAGCACGGACGTGCGGACCTACACCATGTGGACAAGCAGCTACATCGGGTGCAAGGCCGGGGACGTGATCCGGGTGCGCTGCCCGGATGGCACCTTTGAGAGCGGCGGCGGCTCCATCTGGCCCATTGCCGTGCAGTACAACGCCACGAAGGTTTCTACTGGCGCTGTGACATACAAAGCCACCTCCGGGACCTCCTACGACGCAGTATTCGACAGCGACGGCAAGGGCTTTAGTATTACCATTAACGATCTCAGTGTGGCGTTCATTCGTATCGTGGGCAACGGTGATGCCGCCGGGGCCATCATCACCAAGAACCAGGAGATCACCTATAAGCAGGTGTGGGTGGGCACCCCCATGCAGTTCGGGGACGAGGTCAAGCAGAACATGGCCAACGTATTTGTGCAGGCCCCCGACGGCACCCTGTACACCATCGCCGTGGACAACAGCGGCAATCTTTCGGCCAAGGCATTCACGCAGTAATCACGCCGCCCAGAGCGGCAGGAAAGGAGATTTTACATGAAAGAAAACACGATCAAGGCCGCGCTGGCGGCAGCCCTGGGGGCGCTGTGTGCCTACGGGGTGCAGCTGCTGGTGCCGGTGCTGGTGCTGGTGGTGGTGATGCTGCTGGACTACGCCACGGGCATGACCAAGGCATGGAACGCCGGGGAACTGTCCTCCCGGGTGGGCCTGCGGGGCATCCTAAAGAAGGTTGGATACCTGGTCATCGTCGCGGTAGCTGCTGTGGTAGACTGGCTGCTGCGCTACGGAGCCGACACCCTGGGCTGGGACTGGCCGGTGGAGTTCCTGTTTGCCAGCATTGTCATTATCTGGCTGGTGATCAACGAGCTGCTGTCCATCCTGGAGAATGTGTCTGCCATTGGTGCACCGGTGCCTGGTTTCCTCCAGACCCTGCTCAAGAAGTTGAAAGTACACACTGAGGACACGGCGGCAGACAAGCTGCCGGGAGAGGAGGACGACAACGATGAGTAAGCGAGTGTACATCAGCCCCAGCGACCAGACGGAAAACCGCTATGCCTGGGGCAATACCAATGAGCACGTCCAGTGCCAGAAGATCGCCGAAGCGGAGGCTGCCGCTCTGCGCCGCAGCGGCGTGGAGGTGAAGCTGGCTGCCTTCGGCACCACCATGGCCCAGCGATGCGCCGAGTCCGACGCCTGGCACGCGGACATCCACAACTGCGTCCACACCAACGCCTTTAACGGCAAGGTCATGGGCACCCGGATGTTCTGCTTTGCTATCCCCGGCAAGGGCTACGACGCCTGCAAGGCGGTGTTCGCGGAGCTGGCCCCGCTGTCCCCCGGCACCTCCGAAAACATCCAGAAGGCCAGTTACTACGAGGTGCGTGTACCTAATGCGCCGTCGGTGTACTGCGAGTGCGAGTTCCACGACACCGCCGAGGGCGCCAAGTGGATCGTGGAGCACACCACGGCCATCGGTGAGGCCATCGCCAAGGGCCTGTGCAAGTACCTGGGCGTGACCTACGTCCCGGCCAGGCAGGAGACCCCCAAGCCCTCCGAGCCTGCCCAGGGCGATACCCTGTATCGGGTCCAGGTGGGGGCCTTCGCAGTCCGCGCCAACGCCGAGAAGATGCTCCAGCGTTTGAAGGACGCCGGGTTTGACGGTTTTATCCGGGAAGGTTCAAGATGATGTGAAGAGAGCGTCAAAGTAACGGGTTTAAAAATCTGGACGAAACCGGGGCAACGATGCGCCGACCCCCTGTTTCCGCCAAAGCTCCGCAAGTCCACGGCGAATATAATCGCCATGAATACAACTTACCGAGACATCCGCGCAAAGCTGCGCAGTATGGCCCCTCAGCGTGCCATTGATTACATCGCCGCGCTTGATCTTCCGGGAGACGAGGCGTTTTGCATCATCGCGTGCGACGTCAAGCAACAATCCAGACAGCAGGTGGCAAACAGCCTGTTTGCGTCGGTCGAGTATGTCAAGAAGCGCCGCCGCAACGGTTACCAAAAGATTGCCGACCATATCAAAAACCCATAAAGTAAAGACCCAACAAAGACCTTTTTCAGGCTCTTTGTTGGGTCTTTTTTGCTGTATTTTATAGATATACAAGGGGGTGCGGCGAAATGAGCGTAATGGAACGGCTGTTGATGTGTGGGTATACGGCGGATATGGCACGTGATATATGCAATCAATACGAAGATGACGCCGCTGGATTGCGTTCCCTTGCGCGAATTGTAGAGCTTTTCCACGACGATAGGCGCGAATATGTATAGCTATTACAATGGAAATCCACGAGGTAAAAATGTAGGCGATTGTACCGTCAGAGCCATATCGAAAGCCACCGGTATGGACTGGGGCGCAACGTATCTTGCACTTGCAATAGAAGGGTATTTGGATGGCGATATGCCGTCTGCAAATGCTTGCTGGGGCCGGTATCTCCGCAGCATCGGATACCGGCGGTACATCGTGCCGGACACTTGCCCTGATTGCTACACGGTGGGACAGTTTGCGGAGGATCACCCGGTAGGCACCTATATTCTGGCCCTGTCCGGTCATGTGGTCTGCGTGCAAAATGGCACGATCTGGGACAGCTGGGACAGCAGCAATGAGAACGTATTGTATTACTGGGAAAGGACGGATGAAGCATGAACTATCCTTACTACGGAAACCCCTATATGCCGCCGATGCAGGACAACCTTGCCCAGCTGAGGCAGCAGCAGATGCAGGCCATTCCGCCGATGCCGCAAAATCCTCTGCCGCAGAGCGGCGTGCAGTGGGTATCCGGCGAACAGGAGGCAAGAAGCTGGATGGTCGCGCCCAATGCGGCGGTGGCGCTGTGGGATTCTACGGCTCCCACGGTGTACCTGAAACAGGCCGATGCAAGCGGCAAGCCGACGCTCAAAGTATACGACCTTGTAGAGCGGCTTGCAAGCGCCCCTGACGCGCAGAAAGCGCCCGCTGCGGAATATGTGACCCGTAAAGAGTTCGACGCGCTGGCGGCGCTTGTGAGCGAAATGAAGGGCAAGAAGCACAAGGAGGAAAAGAGCGATGAATAATCCGTTTTTCGGTGCAATGGGCGGCGGCAACGGCTTTATGCAGATGGTGCAGCAGTTCCAGCAGTTCAAGGCAAATTTTCATGGAGACCCCAAAGCAGAGGTCGAAAAGCTCTTGCAGAGCGGGAAACTCTCACAAGCTCAGCTGAACCAGTTGCAGCAGATGGCGAAGCAGTTCCAAAGCCTGATGCAGTAAGCAAGTTTAAGCAAGTTTAAGCAAGTTTAAGCAAAGTTTAAGCAAAGTGTTTGCTAAATTGTTAGGTTAATCAATATCGTGGCCACGATTTGATAATAAAAAACTGAAAGGAGTTTTTCTATGTCTCTTTCTTCTGACGGCGCTCCCATGCTGACAATGCCCGTGGCACCCACTAACTCCGGCGGCAACGGCGGTTTTGGATGGGATGGTAATGGCAGTTGGTTCATCATCATCCTGTTCCTGTTTGCCTTCCTTGGCTGGGGTAATAACGGCTGGGGCAACAACGGCGGCAATTCCGGCGGCGTGGTAGACGGCTATGTGCTGTCTTCCGATTTTGCCAACATTGAGCGCAAGATGGATCTCATCAACGGTGGGCTGTGCGATGGCTTCTATGCCGCGAACACCACGCTGCTGAACGGCTTTGCCGGTGTCAACCAAAACATGAACAACGGTTTCCAGACCGCGGAGCTGTCCCGCGCCAACCAGCAGGCCGCACTGATGCAGCAGCTCAACGCCATGCAGATGCAGGCCGCCGAGTGCTGCTGCAACACCCAGCGCAGCATCGAGGGCGTGCGCTACGACATGGCCGCGCAGGCGTGCGACACGCGCAACACGGTGCAGAACGCGACCCGCGACATCGTGGAGAATCAGAACGCCAACAGCCGCGCCATTCTGGACTTCCTGACCAACTCCAAGATGCGCGATCTGGAGAGTGCAAATCAGGAGCTGCGTCTGGCGGCGTCTCAGTCTGCGCAGAACAACTATCTTATTTCGCAGCTTCGCCCGTGCCCTTCTCCCGCTTACATTACCTGCAACCCGTGGGCGGGTAGCGGCTATGGTGGATGTGGATCCGGTTGCGGCTGCTGATAACTGCATAGCATAGCTTTTTGTTGGCAATGTTTTGTTAACGTCAACAAAATGTTCGGCCCCGTGCCGATACTAAACCAAAGCGGCGGGGCAATAGCCCTGCCGCTGATTTTATGAAAGGAGTTTTCTATGCCTGAATACACTGCGATTGCCACGCAGACTGTGGCGGCAAATCAGAATGTGCTTTTTACCGAGGCACCGATCCCCTGCACAAAGGGCCTTATCACTCACCGGGTAGGCTCCGGCCTGTTTAACCTTCGCGGCAACTGCTCTCAGTGCCGCGCCCGCTACAAGGTGGACTTTATCGGCAACATTGCCGTAAGCACCGGCGGGACCCCAGGCCCCATCTCCGTTGCCATTGCGGTTGACGGTGAACCCCTGCTGTCCTCCGTTGCGACGGTTACGCCCACGGCTGCGGAGGCGTTTTTTAACGCAGCGGCATCCGAGTACGTTGACGTTACAAAGGGCTGCTGCGCGTCGCTGTCCATCCGCAACGTGAGCGGCGAAGCCATTGACGTGAGAAACGCGAACCTTATCATTACCAGAGTTTGCTGAGAAAGGAGAACACAATGGGAATGAAATCTATGTATGATCTGCGCGACATGCTCTGCAAGGAGCTGGAAGAAATCACTCGCAAGGGCGAGCTTGGCGCGGGCGATCTTGACATCGTGCATAAGCTGGCGAGCACCATCAAGAACATCGACAAAATCGAAGCGATGGAAGATGACGGCTATTCCAGCCGCCGCGATGAGTACGACATGCGCGGTAGAAGCAGACGCGGCACGCACTATGTTCGCGGCCACTACAGCCGCGACGGCGCAATCGACAACATGAAACGCCAGTTGCAGGAAATGCTGGACAACGCCGACGATGAAAGCATCCGCAGAGCTATCCAGCGCTGCATGGACACGATCGAGGGCTAAAGGGGGTGCGCCCCTATGGTCGACGAGAATGAGGTCAATCGCTGGATAGCTCGCCTCGAGACAGAAGAATCGAGCTGGAAAAACTATGAGCGCCTTGCCGTGCTGTATGCCATCCGTGGCCAGCAAAGCGGCAGCGGAGAGAGGGCTTTGCCAATGGCATACTCCGCGGCGCCCGCGCCGGTCAACGTCGAAACATACGGCGACAGCGATTTCCTGCGCGCAGTGGCAGATGTTTCACCGGACAAGGCATGGGAGATCATGGACGAGCTGATGGACAGCTTGAAGGTCGTCAACGAGCGAGTGTATAACAGCGTTATGCGCAAGCTGGAAAAGTGAAAAATCCCCCGTCATTTACGGCGGGGGATTTTTTAGGCATATTTGTCCTTTATGTCCGTGAAGGTAAAATATGCCTAACGGGGCGTTACGAAAAACGCGCCATCGTTGTCTGCATCAATCCGCCTGATGAAGCGCGTCCAAAATTCCTTTTTTTCATCGCGGGAATAGGTTTCGTATTCTTGCAGCTCCTTTTTTAGCGCGTCCAAATTGATTTCTGGCCTTTCTTCCGTAGCTTCAAGTGCTTTTTTCAAGCTCGCATACTCCCGCTTGTATTCGTCCAACTCAATCAGATCGTTTAGGTATAGCGTTTTTAGCTTGCCCATTTTCTTTCGTATTGAGTCCGCGCTTTGCGTGGGCTTTTTATCTGCCTTTTTATAGTACCGATTGTTCCGTTCTGCGATTCCCTCCATCTCGTGTAGTAGGTAGTCTTCCAGCGCATCTTCTCGGATCCTTTTTGTATGCGGGCAAGCGGAGTTGTCAAGCATCCGCGTCCGGCATCGGTAGTATGTATATGTTTTTTTTACGGTTTCCGATTGCATCGTTTTCCCGCACTCTTTGCAGCGCAATATCCCGGAAAACAGATACACGCGATCTGTGTCAACTCCCGCACAGCGTTGTGACCGATGCTGAATAATATCAGTTACAAGGTCAAAGTCCTGCTTGCTTACCAGCGCGGGACAGGCGTTTTCGATTCCGTACACCTCCCCGATGTAAAGACGGTTACGGAAATAGTTTACATACTTGCTATACGCTCGGTCAATGCCCCATGTATCAAGCATATATCGCTTTACGGCAAGGACACTTTTTAGCCGGATAAACGCGGCAAACATATCTCGCGCCGCATCTACCGTGCCGTTATCAATCTGGTATTGCCTGTCCTTGATGGCATACCCTAAAGGCGCTTTTGAGCCTGCCGGTTGCCCTTTTGCCCGTTTGCCGTCGTTTATAAATTTGATTCGTTCGCTTGTGCGGTCTGCTTCGTCCTGCGCAACGGAGAGCATGATATTAACCTTTAATCGCCCGGACGCGGTTCGCGTCTCGTAGTCCTCTTCCGTCGCTTGCCAGGTCACGCCGTACTGGTCGAGTTGCGTTTGCACATCGTAATACCCCGCGACATTTCGAAACCATCGGTCGAGCTTAATAAATAAGATCGTGTCTACCTTCCCCACTTTGCAATCGCCCAGCAGCCGCAGGAGCGCCGGACGTTTTTTATACGGCTTTCGCGCGGATATTCCCGCGTCCTCATAGATACCCGCCACGGTCATTTTGTGTTCTTGGGCATATCTTGTCAGCGCATCTCTTTGCTCTTGCAATGACAGGCCATGCCGCGCCTGTTCGTCGCTCGACACGCGGATATACAGTGCTGCTCTCATCACCGCCCCCTCCAAAATCCGTAATCTGCGCAATGCAAATCGACATACACGCACCACGCGGTCAGTAACACCACCACCACAAATAAAATAAAAATCACGGCGTTGCGGATATGGACACCACGCCGCATAATCTCGATCATGTCTTCCTTTGCGTCAACATGGCGCTCCAGCTCGTCATTTCGCGCCTGCAAGGTCTCTTCGTTCCTTGTCAGCCGTTCGGAAATTCCGAACACCTCGTCAAGTGAGATCCCAAGCGCCTTGCAGATAGGCGCGACGGTGTAGATGGACGGGGCTTTGGAAAACTTTGAAAAGAAGTTCTGCACGGTGGACAGTGGCACGCCGGAAGTGTCTGAAATTTCCTGATAGGTCAGTTTCAATTCTTCTTTGCGGATTTTGCACACCTCTTGGATGTTCATTTATACCACCTTAATTTCTTCGATTTTCACGCCGCGAAGTCGCAAGATGAGGGCTTGCCGAACCTCGTTGAACGCTGTCTTGTTGCAAGGTTTTGGCCTTGAAGTAGTCAAGCAACGCGGAGTATGGTCAAATCATGCAACAGCGACCGCTCCGCGCTGTCTGCACAAAGCCCTCTGCCGTTGTTGCGGAGACGGCGGGGGCTTTTCGCTTACTTCATACCAAGGAGTTTGCCAAGTTTTCTTTGCCGCCCCGCTTTGGTCGTGGGAATCCCAGTTGCTTTTGAAATTTTTCTTTTCATCTTCGTGATTCCGAGCGCGCGTTTCCAGCTAAAGGACAGGCCGGGGATTTTGCTTTTTGACATTTGGCACACCACCTTTTATTTTTGTATTTTCTCCCGAACTTTTGTGCAATAATCGACACATAGCCCCGTTACTATCAATTATTTGGAGGGACACAAAATGTTGCGCGAAGAAGAAAACCATGCTATTCTTATTAGAGAGCGCCTAAAATCTGAGGTGCTATCACTTACTGACAGCCAGGCGGAATATGTTTTATGGAGGTTGGAATGTTTATTGCAAGAAGAGAATTAAATAATCTGCGGGAAGAAAACCGCAAACTTAAATTGCAGCTTGCAGAGGCGCAGGAAGCGGAGCGAGAATACAACCGCCGATCTGCCATCATTGACAAAGCGGCGCTTCCGAAATGCAAAAGCATCGCGTGCTCTGGGTGCAAGCATGTTGTGGTCCGCTATACTACTTGGGGTGGTTGGTACGTTCTTGGCTGCGGGAAAGACAATCCCTGCAAAGACTACGAGCCGACAGACATTACCCCCGAAAAAGCTGAAGCTATCCGAGAAGCGCTGAACATTCAGTGGCAATATAATTAACCAGAGAACAAGCAATTCAGCAGAAACCCGAAAACAGCACCTATTGCAGCAACGAGGCAATCCCTCGCCGTTATAGACCACGCTTGGGAGTTTTCTTTCTGCGCATATGCAAGATAATTAGCCCCTCTTTGGCGAGCAATAAGCCCTCGCTTTTCGCCATTTACAAGGCAATATGCAAAGCTATGACCGCAGAGTACATCAGCATCATTTTCATTATGCGCGGTTATCAATACGGCATCGGTTCGCGCTTGCTTTAAAAGCTTTAGCTGCGCCTTTGTCAAAGCGATATACGGGAAGTCATCTTTCTTGTTATCAAGATCGCTTTCCCACTTTTGCCGCTCTGCATCGGTCAATATCTTATCATGCGGATTAGTCGGAATAAAAACATTACTCATAGTACTTGTTTTGCGCTCAATACAATCGGAAGGAGTTTTTCACACTGAGCGTCGGACAAATCATCAATAGCTACCAATAGCGCTTTCTTTGCTGCGCTTAAGCCCTCGCCCTCGGTCTTCGGATCGAGGGCGCTTTTTTTTGCGCCTTTTTCCGGCAGAACGGGAAGCTCGTCACCGTCCAGCTCGGCAAGGGTGATGCCGAAATGGTCGGCGATCTTCTGGCGGGTCTTTGGATGCGGAACAACACCGTTATCAAGCCAGTTAATAAGAGACGACTGACTGCAACCGAAAAGTTTTGCAAGTCGGTAGTTGGTTAGATTCTCTTTTTCTTTTATATACTTCAAGTTTTGTGCAAAGCTCATAAAAATATCCCTTCAACTTCGTCACAATAATACTTCAACCTATATTGACTTATGCTTCAACTTAAAGTATAATCTTTTTCGTGGATAGGCAATAAGAAACCGAACCACCCCGACAAATCGAGCTGGTGAGAAACATATAGTTGTCGCAAACTTAGAGTACCACCAATGCTCCAATTTGTCAATAGAATACTCTAAATTTGGAGGTGAAAAGGTGAGCTTACCGGAAAATCTGGCTCGACTGCAAGCCGAGCGTGGCGAGACGAATTACCGTCTTGCCAAAGAAATTGATGTATCTCAGACATCAATCAAAAACTGGAAGGACGGCGCGCGCCGCCCGCACCCGCGTCAAATCAAGAAACTGGCGAATCACTTCGGCGTGCCCGTGGACGAGCTGCTGGAATCCAGCGATGGGCAGTAAAAAAATGCCCCGCCCAATGTTGCAGCATTGAGCGGGACGGCGGAACAAATCTTAGGCTTAGATATGTGTCCTGTGGCTATTTTAGCACAGGGGAAAGGAAAAGGCAATGAGTAAAAAGCCGGAATACAAAATCATTTGGGTCACGCCCCCCGACCCTGTAAAGTTGGGGACGATCATGGGCGAGATTTACGCGCGCGGCAGAGGGCTTGAGTTTGTCGGCCTTGTGCCGAACGGAAAGGATAGCGGAGGTGCGAAATGAGCGTGTTTGCATGGGCGCTGACGTATATCGGCGCGGCTACGGTGAGTTATCTGTTTATGCGGCTGCTGGACAAACTGGACAGGCCGGGGAAGTAAATAACGGGAGGGAAAGACGATGCGGGACGTGCTGAAAGCGGCGGGGCGACCGGTATATGGAGGAGGACGAGGAATGAGCATCATTGTCCTTCCGGAGACCCTTGAAGCATGGAAAGAAGAGCGGAAGTACGGCATCGGCGCATCCGACGCCGGGGCCATGCTGGGGATGAGCAACTGGAAAAGCAATGAAGAGCTTTGGCTGGAAAAAACCGGGCTCCGGGAGCCGGAGGATATTTCCGGGAAGCCATTCGTCCAGTATGGGCATGACGCGGAGCCGCACCTGCGGGCGCTGTTCTCCTTGGACCATCCTGAGATGGAGGTTACATACGACAGCCCATACAAGATCATCCGCAACAGTGAGTACCCGTTCATCTTCTGCACCCCGGACGGAGAGCTGACGGAGCGGGAGACGGGCCGCCATGGCGGGATGGAGATTAAGACAACGGAGATCAAGAACCCCGGGCAGTGGGACCATTGGAATGGCCGCATCCCGGACCAGTATTACTGCCAAGTCATCTGGCAGATGATCGCCGCCGGATGGGAATTTGTATGGCTGCTGGCGCAGATCAAGTGGACCGACCGGGAGGGGAATCACCGGAAGGACACCAGGGAGTATCTGATCGAGCGGGAAGAGGTTTTGGACGATATCCAAAGCACCAAGGCGGAGGGAATCAGATTTTGGCGTTCTGTGGAAGCAAAAAAGCGCCCAAACCTGAAGCTCCCGGAGATTTAACGAGAAAAGGAGAAAAGACCATGGAATTTATCATGAGCACGGATTTGACCACCGCACTGCCGAAGGAAATCGGCTTCAACTTTGAGGAGCTGAAGGCGGAGCTGGCTGAGAAGCTGGACTATTACAACAACCTGGTGGTCACGGAGGACACCATCAAGGAGGGCAAGGCCGAAAAGGCCAAACTGAACAAACTGCGGGAGGCCGTGGAGTCCAAGCGCAAGGAGATCAAGAAGGAGTGCATGGCGCCCTACACCGATTTTGAGGCCAAGGTCAAGGAGCTGGTGGCCATGATCGACGCCCCGGTGGCCGCCATCGACGGGCAGCTAAAGGTTTTCGAGGAACAGTGCCGGGAGGAGAAGCGGAAGGCCATTGAAACTGTTTACGACGAGATTGTGCCGGACGAGATCAAAGCCATCATGCCTTTGGATCGTATTTTTGACCAGCGATGGCTGAATACCACATTCAAGATTGAGGCCGTGGGCGAGGCCATCGGAAACCTGGCGGATAAGATCGACGACGATCTGACCGTGCTGGACACCATCGAACCGGAGTTTTCCACCGCCGTCCGGGCAAAGTACATGGAGACGCTGGACATCGGCGCAGCGTTGCGCCACAAGAAGGCCCTTCAGGATGCCGCAGAGGCCGCCAAAAAGCGGGAGGCATCCATGGCAGTGGATAACGAAAAAATTGTGGAGCAGCCCCGGGTTCAGGAAAAGCTGTACCTGCTGCGGCTGGAATTCCATCTGACACAACCACAGGCAACGGCGCTGAAGCAGTTCCTTTCCAGCAACGGCATCCAATACACGAAGATTTGAGGAGGAGAATACCATGGCATTGAATAACAGCATTGCAGCGACGAAAAAGACAGCCAACGACAAGGTTGTGGATTTTAAGTGCGGTGAGGAGGTCGTCAGGCTCTCCCCGAATATCATCCGGAAGTATCTGGTGAACGGAAACGGCGCCGTGACGGACCAGGAGATCGTGATGTTCCTGAACCTCTGCCGGTTCCAGCATTTGAACCCGTTCCTGCGGGAGGCTTACCTGATTAAGTACGGGAACAGCCCGGCCACCATTGTGGTGGGCAAGGATGCCATCACGAAGCGGGCCATGCGGAACACCGCATTTTGCGGGCAGCAGGCGGGAGTGGTGGTTCTGAACACAGAAACCGGAGTCATGGAGAACCGGATCGGCGCCATCGTCTTGAAAGGCGAGGAGCTGGTGGGCGGCTGGGCCAAGGTTTTCGTCCGCGGATACCAGGAGCCCATCGAGATTTCTGTGGCATTTGAAGAATACGTCGGTCTGAAGAAAACCGGAGAGGTCAACGAACAGTGGACCAAGAAACCGGCCACCATGATCCGCAAGGTGGCGTTGGTCCAGGCCTTGCGTGAGGCCTTCCCCGAGGACTTGGAGGGCATGTATGACCCCACGGAGATGAATATTGACGTGAGCGATCTGGCGTCCGCTCCGGTGGACATGGATGCTCCGCAGCAGGCAATCGAACCCAGATCGGAAGATTTCGCATCCTCAGCGCCGGAGGCTCCGCAGCCGACGGAAGAGCCGGATGGCTTTTAAGCCATGAAGGCCGTTTTTGAGCGGGCCAAGGTGATCGTGGATGGAGAGGACACCTATCTCTGCCTCTCCATCCCCCGCCGGGACGCCGCCAAGTTCGTCGGAGAAATGAAACCGCGGAAGTACGCCGTGGAGATCAAGGAATACCGTAAAAAGCGGAGTCTGGACGCCAATGCATACGCTTGGACGCTGATTGGAAAGCTGGCGGCGGTGCTGAGCACTAAGGAAGCACCAGTCACGCCGGACAACGTTTACCGGGACTGCATCCGGGACGTGGGCGACAACTACGACGTGATCCCGGTGAAAGAGGACCGGATTGAGTACTGGAACCGTATTTGGTGTGCCGGGCACATCGGGCGCTTTACGGAGGACCTGGGGCCATGCCGCTCTATCCCCGGATATCACAATATTCGGACATATATAGGGTCCAGCGACTACGATACCGCCCAGATGAGCCGACTGATCGAGATCATCATCCAGGAATGCAAGGCGCAGGGCGTTGAGACCCTGCCGCCGCGAGAACTGGATGCCCTCGTTAGGCGGTGTGGAGAGGTTAGCGTATGAACGACAAAAGATGCTTTTTGTGCGGCCGGAATGACTCCGGTGACCCGCTGGAGCGTCACCACATTTTTGGCGGCGCGAATCGGAAGAAAAGCGAGAAGTACGGCGTTGTGGTGTATCTGTGCGGCAATCGCTGCCACAGGAACGGGAAGTCCGCCGTACACCGGAACGGCGACCAGATGCGCCGATTGCGTCGGTACGGACAGCTCACGATCATGAAGAACGAGGGCTGGTCAGAATCCGATTTCCGGCGCGAGTTTGGAAAGTCATATTTATAGGAGGTAGAGATGGAAAAGAAACTGCTGTACACAAGAAGCGAGACGGCCAGGCTGTTGAGCGTAAGCGTTGACACGCTGGACGCCCTGCGGAACGACTGCGTTATCCAGGGCTATCATGTGGCCCGATGGAACCCTCGTATCTACTTTAAGGCCAAAGATCTGGAGAAGTTCATGGAGCGACTGGAGGTAGCAGAATGCTGAACAACGTCATAATCATGGGCCGGTTGACCAGGGATCCTGAACTGCGCCGCACCCAGAGCGGCACCGCCGTCACCAGCTTCACCATGGCCGTGGACCGGGACTTTAAGTCCCAGAGCGGCGAGAAGGAAACGGATTTCATCGATGTGGTGGCTTGGCGCAGCACGGCCGAGTTCGTGGCCAAATACTTCACCAAGGGCCGTATGGCCGTGGTGGAGGGCCGGCTTCAGATCCGTGACTGGACGGACAAGGACGGAAACAAGCGCCGGAACGCCGAGGTGCTGGCGGACAACATCTACTTTGGCGATGCCAAGAAGGACGTGGACAGCGGCGCCAATAGATACGCGGGCGGACAGTTCGTGGAGGTGGACGAGGACTTCGACGCGGACGGCGATATGCCATTCTGATAGGAGGTAAGGCGGCATGGATTACTGGTACAAGCGGTACACCTGCCCATACTTTACCAGCAGCGAGAAACGGCGGGTCTGCTGCGAGGGCGGTAGCCGCGTCAGCTTTGAGACGGGCGGCGCGGCATCCCGCTTCATGAATCAATTCTGTGCCGGGGCGTGGGAGCATTGCACCATCGCACGGCACCTGACGGACGAGTACGAGAGGCAGGGAGAAAAGAATGGGAAATAGGCGTATCGCCGAAGGAGTGAGAGGCGGTGCATAGTGGCTCTTGAGTACATTCCCTTTTATTTCAGCTATCGCAAAAAATTGGAGAAACTCTCAGATCAAGAGGTAGGTCGGCTTGTACGGGCCTTGCTGGAATATGGCGAGACCGGAGAGACGGAGGAACTTACGGGACGGGAGTCGATCGCATTTGATTTTATTGCGGACGATATAAATAGGGCAAAAGCGGCGTATGACGAGAGATGCGCAAAGAACCAGCGCAACGCCAAAAAGCGATATGCACGGCATGATGGTACGACCGTATACGATTGCATACGAACGGATGCGACCGCATGCGAAACGTGCCAAACCAAAGACAAAACCAAAGACAAAACCAAAGATAATACACTCCCACCTAACGGTGTGAGTGATACGCGCGCGAAGCGCTTCACACCGCCATCCGTTGATGATGTATCCGCCTATGTTCAAGCGCAGGGCTATCACGTCAACGCAGATCGTTTTGTCGCCTTTTACGAGCAAAAGGGCTGGATGGTAGGCAAGAACCGCATGAAGGACTGGAAAGCCGCCGTGCGGAATTGGGAGACGAGGTGGAAGGAGGAACACGACGGTGGACATAACGGCGGTGCTGGAGCACCTGCAAAAAAATGGAATATCCCAGGAGAAGTCGTACTTTGAGTGCCCGGACTGCGAGGACAGGGGCTATACGGTCACACGCAGTGCCACCGGGGAGCTTATAACCCGTAGTTGCCCTTGCCAAATACGCAAGGACAACCAGCGGCGCATTGAGCGTAGCGGTCTGTCCGGTCTGCTGGAAAGCTGTACGCTGGAGACGTACCAGACGGCGGAGCCGTGGCAAAAGCAGGCAAAGCAGATGGCCGAGGCGTATATCACGGATTGGCGCGGGAAGTGGTTTTATGCCGGTGGGCCCCCCGGCAGCGGAAAGACGCACCTGTGCACGGCGATCTGCGGGAAGTTGATGGAGGCAGGCTTGCCGGTACGGTATATGCAGTGGCGGTCGGACATTCCATCCATCAAGGCAAAGGTAAACGATGCGGAGCTGTACGCAGATGCCGTGGGAAAGCTGAAAACGATCCGCGTGCTTTACATCGACGACTTTCTCAAGGGCAACGTGACGGAGGCTGACCGGAACATTGCGTTTGAAATACTCAACGCACGGTACATAAAGCCTGAGTGTTCTACGATCATCAGTTCTGAGCGGACGATAGGACAGATATTGGACTGGGACGAGGCGATAGGATCCCGCATTGCGGAGCGCGCGAAGGGCTTTACCATGAGCGTGACGGGCAGCGGAAAAAACTGGAGGTTGAGATGAACAAACGAGGGTTGGAGAAAAGAGGATTAGAGGATGGGCTTAAAGAGTGACGACCTGGCGCGGCTTAGTCCTGCGGCGCAGAAGCAGGTCATGGAGAAGATGCGCAAGCCCGGAAAGTACAAGGCGCAGAAGACGCGGCGCGGCAAGCTGACTTTCGACAGCAAGAAGGAGGCGGAGCGCTATGACGCTTTGTTGCTGCTGCAAAATGCCGGGGAGATACGGGGGCTAAAATTGCAGGTGCGGTACTGCTTGCAAGAGGCGTACACGACGTTTGAGGGCGACCGCGTGAAAAGTATCGACTACATCGCGGACTTCGTGTACGAGAGCAGAACGGCTCCTGACAGCTACGGCCAGCGGTACTGGCTTCCGGTTGTGGAGGACGTGAAGGGGATGCGTACCAGCGAGTATGCCATGAAAGCAAAGCTGTTCCGCAATCGGTATGGGTTCGCCATCCGGGAGGTGTGAGCATGACCACCGTGTACATGATCGTGACGCAGGACAAATACCGTCTGCCCCGCTGGTGGGGCACGACCACGGCGGAGTTGGCGCAGCTGTCCGGTCGGAAGTATCAGAATGTCCGTGCGGCGATCTGCCACGCTTTCCGCAACGGCGGCAGCTACAGCTGCTACGAGGTTGTGCGTCTGGAGGATGGCGAGTGATGATGCCGACAAACCAGCCGCTGACGAATGAGGCGGCGAAGAAACTGATGGCGCTGGACGTGCAGGACAAGGAGATACTGACCTACGAAAAGCTGGACGAATGGTACACCGCATGGGGCGGGCAGTGCTACGTCAGCTTCTCCGGCGGCAAGGACAGCACGGTGCTGGCGTATCTGGCGGCGCGGTATCTGGCGAGCTTCAGGACGCCGCCGTGGGAGTTGAATCTGGTGTTCGTGAACACTGGGTTGGAGTACCCGGAGATACAGAAGTTCGTCAATGAGTACACCGACTGGCTGCGGAGGGAGTTTCCCCGCGTGACTGTAAATCTTGTACGCCTGCGCCCGAAGATGAACATTCGGCAGGTGGTGACGAAGTACGGGTACAGCATCGTGAGCAAAGAGGTGGCCGCGTATATCGGCAACGCAAGAATAAATCCGGGCGGGAAATCCGCACAACGGCTACGGGGTGAATACTTGGACAAGGACGGAAATAAGTCTCCCTATAATTGCGAGAAGTGGGTCTTCTTGCTGGCTGCACCATTTTTGATTTCCGATTCTTGCTGCAAGGTGATGAAAAAATCGCCTATGCACAGATATGGGCATCAAGAAAAGCGTGTGCCAACTACAGCGATAATGGCGGAAGAAAGTCGGCTTCGGATGATTAAGTGGACTGCCACCGGCTGCAACGCTTTTGAAGGAAGGCGTCCCTTATCTAAGCCCATGAGTTTCTGGACGGAACAGGATGTGCTGCGATTCATTGTAGACCGAGAGCTACCTATCGCAAGTGTCTACGGCGATATCGTAGCCAGTGACGGTGATAACGACTATGCGGAAACGCTGATCGACTGCAAACTGCACTGCACGGGATGCCAGAGGACGGGCTGTATGTTCTGCGCGTTCGGAGCGCACCTCGAAAAAGGCGTCAACCGTTTTGAACGCATGAAACTGACGCACCCGAAGCACTATGCGTTCTGCATCGGCGGTGGGGCATTTGACACGGACGGGCTGTGGAAGCCCACGAAAGACGGTCTTGGTTATGCGCGGGTGCTGGACTACATCGGGGTGAGGTATTGACATGGCAAAGCAGCATTTGAGCAGGGACGACCGCATCTTTATGCGTGGCAAGCTGCAAGGCACACGGGAGAACATGGACATGGTGGCGATGGTGCTGATGGACAAATGCGGCTGGCACGTCCAAGAGGAGACGGCGGACAGCCGTGACACGCAGAGCATCGCGTATCTGTACGAGTGCCTGGAGAACCTGGCGGAGGAGATAAACGAAGGCCGCATCAAGCGGAAGCACATCAAGGATGTGCTGAAAGACGAGTGCGGCGTTGTGTTTGGAGATTAGGAGGTGATTTAGGTGAAACATTTAGGCGATATTACGAAAATAAATGGGGCAGAGATTGAACCCGTTTGGTGTATTACAGGTGGTTCACCTTGTTAGACAGGATCTATCCATCGCCGGGAAACGCGCCGGTTTGGCGGGAGCGCGAAGCGGCCTGTTTATGGAGCAGGTACGCATCGTAAAAGAAATGAGGGAGGCGGACAAAAGGAATGGACGGACAGGTGACATGGTTAGACCTCGGTATCTCGTGTGGGAAAACGTGGTCGGAGCCTTTAGCAGCAACCAAGGAAAAGACTTCGCAGCCGTGCTCGAAGAGATCATCAAAATCGTCGAGCCGGAAGCCCCCGGTATTGAAGTGCCTGAAAAGGGCTGGCCTACCTGGGGAGGGTATCACGATGAAGTGGGAGGACGATGGAGCGTGGTGTGGCGAACTCACGACGCGCAACACTGGGGAGTGCCCCAACGCCGTCGTCGTATCTCGGTTGTCGCAGATTTTGGAGGAGACACCGCATCCGAAATACAATTTGACCGCGAAAGCGTGTCAGGGGATATTGCGGAGAGCAGAGAGGCGGGGGAAGGATTTGCCGGCGCGTCTGAAAGCGGTGCTAATCCGGCAGTCGCAAGGAGCCTCACCGCAAGAGCGGACGGAAGCCCCTGCGCCGACAGAGTTCCCAACATCGTATGCAGTCCGCATCCGGGGGGGTGTGACGGCGGAGGAAAAGGTGCGTTAGTGCAGACGGAGAAAAGCGGAACGCTGGGCACGGGGAACGATCAGACGATTTTCTGCATGGCTACACAGCAGGGCGGCGCAGAACTGCGGACAGACGACCGAGTGCCCACATTGACCGCAGCGGCGGGCATGAGCGGGAGCAACCAGCCGGTTGTGGCTATCCCCATCAACGACAAAGCCACCAGATGGCAGGGCGGCGGAGAGAGCCGCAACCACGATGGCAGCGGCAACGGTCTTGGCATCGGCAAAGAGGGCGACCCGTCTCCTACACTGACCGCCGGCGACCGCCACGGGGTAATGTGCGGAAATCAAGTGCCGCTGACATACCAAGATGTGACGGGTACGCTTTCCCCAGGCGCTCATGCCGGGAGCTACAATGGGCAGGACGCCTACAACGATATGCTGGTGTGCGGTGTAACCCCTGACGCGGCGCGGGCGATTTTATACCAGCCCAAAAGCGCGATGGAAGAAAACTGGGCAGAAAGCGAAACGAAGAACGCATTACGCGCAGGAGAAAGCAAGGTAAGCCACGCGGTGGTTTGTGAGGACGTGAGCCACGCGCTGCGGGCAAAGGCGAACTGCGCTTATCGGGAGGACGCGGAGACATACCCGGTGCAGAACATGGTGGTGCGCCGATTGACACCGATGGAATGCGAACGGCTGCAAGGGTTCCCGGACGGATGGGTGGACATTGGCGACTGGACGGATGAGAAGGGCAAGAAACACAAGGACGCGGACAGCCCAAAGTACAAGGCACTGGGTAACTCCATTGCCCTGCCCTTCTGGAACTGGATGCTGCGGCGCATGGCGCGGTATCTGCCGGAGGGCGCAACGCTGGGGAGCTTATTTGATGGCATCGCGGGCTATCCGCTGATTTGGGAACGCATACACGGCAAAGGCACGGCGCGCTGGGCAAGCGAGATCGAGCCGTTCCCCATCGCGGTGACGAAGAAACATTTTCCGGAGGAGGAATAACATGGTGAACGACGCTTTGTTTTCCAGCGATAAGAATTTCTGGGAAACACCGCAAAGGCTCTTTGATGAGCTGGACGCGGAGTTCCATTTCACGCTGGACGTCGCATCCAGTGACGAAAACCACAAGTGTGCGCGGTATTTCACGCAAAACGATGATGGTTTGCGGCAAAATTGGGGGGGCGAAACAGTGTTTTGTAACCCGCCCTACGGAAGCAAGGAAACCGGGCTGTGGACGGAGAAGTGTTACCGCGAAGGACAGAAACCAGGGACAACGGTGGTGCTGTTGATTCCGGCGCGGACTGACCGTGCCAGTTTTCACGACTACATTCTGGGCAAGGCGGAGATCCGATTCCTGCGCGGTCGGCTGAAATTCGAGATGGACGGAAAGCCGATGGGAACGGCACCGTTTCCCAGCATGATTGCCATTTGGCGAGGAGGAATGACATGACACAAAAGGAAATCGTGACCGCGCTGCGGAGCTGCGAGCAGCATAAGAAATGCGAAGGAGCGTGTCCATTGATTGCCGAGTTTGGATGTATCGAAAAAGCGATGGGATACGCCGCTGACCTGATTGAGAACCAGCAGCGGCACATCGATGAGCTGTTGCAGGCCAACGACGCCCTGCGGGACACCATCATGCGGCGGGATGCGAAGATCGAGAAGATGAGCGAGGGACTGGCGCAGTTTGCCAAGGCCGTGGCGGTGGAGGAGGAGCAAAGCGAACTGCACGCCACGAAAAACGAGCTGTGCCAATACTGCGGGAAGTACAAACAAGCACACGAGGGCGCCTGTGACGGGTGCAGATGGAGGGATATGTGATGGATGCTGTGAAGTTTATTGAGGAGCGGAACAGAATGTGCGGCACCATGAGTGAGGTGTGGGGCGTTGATGCGGCGCAAATTGTGAAGAACACCGAGGAATGGTCTGCCGCACACCCGCGCAAGACACGGCAGAGCGTGTTTCTGGAGCAGTACCCGGAGGCGGATCTGATTAAAGACGGTGTCATATCGATATGTCCGATGTCAGTCTCCGCCGCTTACAGAAACAAAACTGGTGGCTGCGCCTCCCCAACACGCCCGCGATGCGCGGACTGCATCCGAGACTTCTGGATGCAGGAGGTGGAGTGATGGAGCGACTGACAAAACGCGATACCGATGGACAGGCAATGATGGACTGCGAGAAGTGCGAAGCGGATTGGACGGGTAAGCATGGTAAGCCGATGGCTGACTGCACCGCGCTGTATTGCCGCAATCGTTTGTTAGACCGACTGGCGGAATACGAGGACACGGAAGAGACGCTTCGCCAACTGTGCCGAAACTGCGATCTTGAACGGTTGGAGAAATTGGCCGAGGCCGACAAGGACGGGCGGCTGGTGGTGCTGCCGTGCAAGGTGGGACAGCGGGTGTTTGCCTTGTTGGACACGGATAAGCATATAAGCGAGTGCGAGGTCAAGCAGATTGGTATGGGCAATAAAATCGGCTTTATTGGCCTTGAGCCAATAGGAGCCAGAGGGCGGGAGTATGGCGTAGCGCTAAACGGATTTGGCAAGACCGTATTTCTCACCCGCGAGGAGGCGGAGAACGCATTGGGGGCGATGAAGAAATGAGTAAGGCTGTTATGCTGAGCATCCGCCCCAAGTGGGTGGAGAAGATCGCCAGCGGTGAAAAGACCATCGAAGTCAGAAAGACCAGGCCAAAGCTGGAAACGCCGTTCAAGGCGTACATCTACTGTACGATGCCTGACGCGAAGGACCCGCACAACATTCTTGAGCTGCACGGTGCAGACGGGAAAATCCGCAAGGCTAACGGCAAGGTCATTGGGGAGTTTGCCTGTGAGCGGATTGTCCCGATCACATACGATGGCGGCAGGCTATGGTGTCCAACAAATGCCGCCTTTTCCCCTGCGACGTGCTTATCTCAGGCAGAAATTATAGCTTATATCGGCGATAAGGGGCGTTGTTACGGTTGGCATATCTCCGGCCTAAAAATCTACGATACGCCGAAGGAGCTGAGCAAGTTTTCGCGCCCGTTTGAAAACTGCATAGACAAAGTGTGTGATGAATTTGGGTGTGCATCATGCGAAAATGGCGGTCATATCAAGCGCGCGCCGCAGAGTTGGTGCTATGTGGAGGAGATGAAGGATGGCTGAATACAAAATCTGCTTTAGCGTGGCTGGGGCGTTCGGCGCTCAAATCAGCTTTGAGGCAAAACCCGGCGTATCCTATGAGGACGCTGCGGCGTCTATTGACAAGGAAAAGCTGGTCCGGTTGATGTGCCTCGACACCTTGGGCTATTCCGCAAAGGACATTGAGATTATCACGCCGGAGCAGTACGAGGCGGAATTTGGAGGGGATGAAGATGTCTGACATTAAGACAAAACTGAATGTTGGAGATACCGTTTGGTGGGTGAATTGCTCCAACAAAGTGTACAAGGGGACAATCAAAGAAATTGTATGCTGCGACTATCAGGGCGCACTCTACTGCGGCATTTACAGCCCATCTTACAGACGGAATACAAATCCGGTCGTTCACTATTCTTCTGTTTTCGAGTCCAGAGAAAAGGCACAAAAATTTGCAGAGTATCAGGAAGAAAACCCTGACGATGTGTTCCCCAAGTGTATGGGGTGCCACTACAATGCGTTCAAGGAGGATTGATGATGGCTGAATACATTGAGCGGGAAGCAACGATTAAGGCGATTGTTGACAGCAGAAACAGGTATTATAACAGTGCGAGCAGCCAATATTTAGTCGGGCGCTGTGATGGCTTGGATATTGCGGCAGGACTGCTTCGCGTGGCCCCAGCCGCCGACGTGGCCCCGGTGGTGCGGTGCAAAGATTGCGAGAACAGCTACTACGTAGTGGATGGTCTGATATGCTCATACGGCCCGTGCCTTGAATGCCATGTGCCACCGGAATTCTGGTGCGCTTACGGCAAGAGGAGGGAGGATGCCCATGCCCAAGACTAACCCCCGCAGAATACCCCGCACACAGGCCGACGTAGACAAAGCCTACAGCAACGGCATTGTGGAGGGCTTGAACCGGGGCATAGATCTGATGCTGTATGTCCTGATCGATAAGCACGACGCGCCGATGGACGATGTGCAGCAGCTTGCCGGGGAGCTAAACCACGCCGCTCAGTGCGTGGCGGAAGGGTACGTTACCTGGGCAGATATCCGGCAGATGCTCAAAGAGTACGGCGTTGAGACGGCGCTGGAATAGGAGGTACGATGAGCAACAAATACTCGCTCCCCTACGATATCCGCATGGAGTGTATCGCCTACGTCAGGGGCTATCCCCGCCGGGTCCGCGCGTACAACGCGGCCCGGGAAGAAGTGCTGGAGTCGTCGGCTTATGCCATGTCTGGCATGCCGCATAGCCCCGGCAACAGCAGGATGGCCGAACGCAAGGCGGAACGGCTGGCAACCATAGAGAACTGGCCGGAGACGAAGAAAATGCGGGCCGTGGAATACGCCATGGACAACGTGGGCCGGGATATTGCCAACGAGAACGTGCGGCGTAAGCTGGTATGGGCGATCATGCGAAACTGCGACAGCCAGAAACGATACCCCGCAGAGATGGTTATGCCGGACGGCATGAGCTATGCGACATTCCGCAGGAGGAAGGACCGGTTCCTGTTTGAAATTGCAAAAAAGTCCGGAATGATAGAAAGTTGAGCTAAAACCACGTTTTTGATGTGCTAAAATAGTATCATCGGAGAGTGGAACCAGTCAGCCAACAACCCGAAATTTTATTTTTCTCCTCTTTCTTTTTCGTTCCTTCTTCCATAGGTTAAGGCACAGCCGGTAATTGGTGCTTCCGCGCAAGCGGCCTCGCAAGAGCGTTACCGGCATGCAGACACTCACGGGATATCTCGCGGGTGTCTGTTTTTATGCGGGTGTAGCCAAAAGGTAAGGCACGGGACTTTGACTCCCGTATGTGCTGGTTCGATTCCAGCCGCCTGCGCCAAACTCTAAACGGAGTCACCAACGGAGTATAAACAAGTGGGGTAACCGTGGAAACCGGACATATATGCGGCATAGGTACCCCGTAGTGTGAGGAGACCACAGCGAGTGACAGGGGCTTTCCCTGAAGCGCTAAAGCAGGGCAGGACTGCAATGCCGTACCATCCCGGCCAGCGGGCGAGGAAGCGTAAAAAGCTAAGTATTAGGCGGCTGGTATAATTGCCAAGTTCTTGATGGCTGGTAGGAAGACGCAGCGCAGCCGGGAGCCTGTGAAAAGACAAACGCCCAATGTGGGCGGCGTTGTATGCCCCTCAAAATCGAAGGCTTGCGCTTATGCGTGGGGTAATGGTAGAGACTGCGGGGCGGGTAAAGTCTGCTATGTAAGGCCAAGGGGTGGGGGCTGGTAGCAAAATTGATTTGAGGTGGTGACAATGGCTGCGCGTCTGACAGACCGACAGAAAAAGAAAATACTGGCGGACTATGTGCAGACGAATAACTATTGCGCCACAGCGAAAATCAACGGCGTATCCGCAACGACGGTCAAGAACCTTGTGCGGGCGAATGCCGACATTGTGGAAAAGTGTGAGCAAAAAAAGGAAGAGAACACCGCCGATGTGATGGAGTACATGAACGACCACAAAGACCTTGTGTGCTCTTTCATCGGCAAGGGGCTTGAAATGCTCAACGACCCGGAGAAGCTGGCGGCGGCAAATCTCAGCCAGATCACAACAGCAATGGGGACGCTAATTGACAAATGGGCGATGATCGGCGGCAGCCCTGTCGACACGATGAGGGAAGACGCGCTCAGTCAGAGCCTAAAGGAAATGGCAAAGGAGCTTGAGAGCGATGATTAAGATTTACGGTTGCAGCGATGACCTTGTGGAAATTTGCGGTAGCGTTTACAAAGAAGACGAAATCGGCTGTTTTGACCATGATGTTCGTATCCGTTTTTTTGATGGGACGATTATCCGTATTGGCTATCCTAAAAAGGACTTAGGCGTTTGGTGGATTGAGGTTGAAAAACAAGGGACGGCAAAACAGGCGTTGGCATTATGTGATGACGAAGATGACGATATTTATAGTGACATCTTTGAAATTGACGCAGAGATTAAAAGCCATTCTGTGATCACGCAGAAATATCCGACCAGACCATGATTAGCCAAAAGCAGAAAAAAATCCTCGCATTTCCATACAGCCGCTATGACGCGCTGATCTGCGACGGCGCCGTTCGTTCCGGCAAAACCTCCATCATGATGTGGGCGTTTGTCCGCTGGGCGATGGAGAATTTCAGCGGTCAGCGCTTCGGTGTGTGTGGCCGCACGGTGGATAGCTGCACCAAGAATATCATCGTGCCGTTCACAGCGATGAGCCTTGCAAAGGAACGTTATATCATCCGCTGGCGGCGCGGCGACAAGGTGATGGAAGTGCGGCGCGGAGCCGTGACGAATTACTTTGAGGTGTTCGGCGGCAAGGATGAGGCCAGCTATACGCTGATCCAAGGCCGGACGCTGGCGGGTGTGCTGCTGGACGAAGTGGTGCTGATGCCGCGCTCGTTTGTGGAACAGGCGCTTGCACGTTGTTCCGTTGACGGTGCGCGGTTGTGGTTCTCCTGTAACCCCGGCAGTCCACATCACTGGTTCTATCAGGAGTGGATCAAGCGAAGCCGTGAGCGCAACGCACTGTATCTACATTTTGAAATGACGGACAACCCCGGCCTGAGCAAGCGCACCCTCGAACGGTACGAGAATATGTATGCCGGTATATTTTATGACCGGTATGTGCGCGGCCTGTGGGTAGCGGCAGAGGGAATCGTTTATAAGGACTTTGCCAACGATACAGAAAAGTATTTGATCGGAGACCCTTTGGAGTGGGCCAAGCAAAACGGCGCCAGCTTTTCAATCATTTCAATTGGCGTTGACTTCGGTGGTACAAAGTCCGCAACGAAATTTCAAGCCACCGGGATCACAAAAGATTTCCGTGTTGTGGCGTTGGAAGAAGAATACATCAAAAACGAAGAGATTGACCCGAATGCATTAAACCGGCGTTTTGCTACGTTCTGCCAGCTGATAACGTCAAAGTATGGGTACAGCCAGACAAGAGCGGATAGCGCGGAAACGGTGCTAATTCGTGGGTTAGATCATACCGCGCAAAAAATGCGCCTCGGAACGCAGGTCAAGAATGCAATGAAACTGCAAATCACAGATAGAATCAGGCTTGTGGTGCTGCTGATGAAACAGGGTCGTTTTAAGGTTTCGCGCAACTGCCCGCATCTGATCGATGCACTGCAAACCGCGATTTATGATCCTGATAAATTTGAGGACGAGCGCTTGGATGACGGCACGTCCGACATCGACAGTTTGGATGCTTTTGAGTACAGCATTGAGCCTTATTACAAAGACCTGGAACGTGCCGGGCACATGATGGGACGGTGAAATAGTGAATATTCGGAGAGCATTAAAGGATCTTGGGTTTGACACGGTCGACAATAAATTCTATTCTCTGATCGACCTGTGGGCCGCATGGTATAAGGGAAACGTTGAAGATTTCCACAGCTATACGGTGTGGAATGGAATTGAAGAGCTGGAGTGCCACCGGTATTCGGTGGGAATGGGAAAGAAAGTCTGCGAGGACTGGGCCAACCTCTTAATGAACGAGCGAGTCAACATCACGCTTGAAGGCAAACAGGAACAGGAATTTATCGATACTGTTTTTGCCGATAACAACTGGGAGGTCAAGGCTAACGAATCGCAGGAGCGCAAAGCGGCAGTAGGAACCGTCGCGTATGTGCCGGTGATGGAAGGCATGGGAATTAACCCAGATACAGCAGAAATCATTGACTCTGGCCGCATTCGCATCAACTACGTCAGCGCCTGGAACATCTACCCGCTGACGTGGGATAACGGCGTTATCCGCGAGTGTGCGTTCGCATCCACTCGGAAGGTCGATGAAACAGAATATACTTACATCCAGGTGCACCGGCTGCGCAACGGCGAGTATGACATTGAGAACCATCTGTATGATGCGGAGGAAGTACCGCTGGCCAGCGTGAAAGGGTTTGAGACAATTCCTCCGGTGATTCATACCGGCAGCGACAAGCCGCAGTTTGTGATTGACCGGCTGAACATTGCAAACTCTGACGAAAACAACCCGCTTGGCGTGGCTGCGTTTGCCCACGCCATCGACCAGCTTAAGAGCGTTGACATCACCTATGATAGCTATGTGAACGAATTTGTGTTGGGCAAGAAGCGCATTGTGGTGCAGCCGGAGGCAACCCAGAGCATTGATGGTCGGCCAGTGTTTGATAAGCGTGAGACCGTTTATTATGTACTTCCGGAGGACAGAGGCGGCAACGGCAACATCTTGCAGCAGGTCGATATGTCGCTACGGACGGCGGAGTTTAACACCGGCATGCAAGATATGTTGAACATCCTGTCCAGCAAGTGCGGTTTTGGTGAGAACCATTACAAATTCAACCAGGGCAGCATCGCAACTGCCACGCAGGTCATCAGCGAGAACAGCACCCTGTTCCGCACGGTCAAAAAACATGAAATTGTGCTTGAACGGGCAATCACAGAGTTGTGCCGGAGCTTGCTCCGCATGGGAAATCGGTACATGGGCGCATCCCTCAATGAGGACGTCCAGATCTCCATTGACTTTGACGATTCCATCATTGAGGACAAGGGCCAGGACTTTAACCGTGACGTGCAGCTTCTTAACGCTGGCATCATGAACGATTGGGAGTTCCGTATGCGCTGGATGAACGAGGACGAGGCGACCGCAAAGGCGGCGCTGCCGAAGGCACATGACATGGTAACCGAGGAAGAAACGGAGGTCGAGTAATGGGATTTGGAGAAAACACTGGGCCTTTTTGGGTTGTGAAAAATGAGCCGGTATCCATTTACCCCGGAACTACTTGATGCGCTCCCAGAGGAGCTGGCAGAACTGTTCCGGGCGCTTGAGCTTGTGTTGCTGGATGAAATCTGCTCCCGGTTGAAAGTTGCGGATGAACTGAACGAGGTAACGGTGCAGGACATCAAGGCGCTGCGGGCGCACGGCATTGACCTTAAAAAGATTAAAAAGGCCATACAAAAAGCAACCGGCATAAGTGAGCAGAAATTAAACAAACTGCTTGATGATGTTGTGGAACGCAATCAGCAGTATTACACCAATGTCATTGACCTTGCGCATATCACTCAGCCGGAAACGCTGGTAAGCATCGAGGACACCTGGGCCATATACCAGCAGACAAAGCGGGACTTGCGCAATATAACACAATCAATGGGCTTTTTGGTGGACGCTGGGCGCACAATGCTCCCACCTGCCAAAGCGTACCAATGGGCACTTGACAGCGCAGCGTTGCAGGTGCAGAGCGGTGCAATTAACTACAATCAGGCAATTAAAACGGCGGTAAAGGAACTTGCGGACAGCGGTCTGAAAGTGGTTGACTACGAAAGCGGCCATCGGGATCATGTCGATGTTGCCGTGCGAAGAGCCGTAATGACCGGCGTATCTCAAATCTGCGCCAAGTATACGGAGCAATCCTCAGAATATCTGGATACGCCCTATTTTGAAGTATCGGCCCATGTTGGCGCGCGAGATAAGCCGGGACCGTCACCGTGGTCATCGCATAAGGATTGGCAAGGACGTGTTTACAGCGTCCGTGTAGGGGACATTTACCCGAGCATTTATGATGTTTGCGGCCTGGGCGCTGTTGACGGCCTGGAAGGGGTCAACTGCCGCCACAGGCGGTTCCCGTGGGTTGAGGGCGTGTCCGAGCGCACTTACACGAATGAACAGTTGGAGCACATCGATGATGACCACGGATGCACGTTTGATGGCAAGGATTACACGGCATACGAGGCAACCCAGATGCAGCGCCGTATTGAGCGGACGGCTAGAAAGTTAAAGCGCGAAAAAGCCGCCTACAAGTCCGCAGGATTGCATGAAGATGAGACTGCGGTAAACATACGGCTACGGCGGTTAAACGCCAAATACAATGCGTTCAGTGCGGCTGCAGGGCTGCCGGAGCAGCGGGAGAGAATGAAGGTGCTGTATGTAGATAATTTGCCGCAACAAAAAGTAAATGGCTTGTCTGCTTCAACGAAATCTACTATAATAAACGCAAATAAGGCGAGTGGCGGCGGAGCAGTGCATCACATTGGGCAAATTGATACTGAAAAGTACAGAGTAGTAACAGAAGACATCCGCACGGATGAAGTAGTCATAACGGATGAACGCATACAGCACATAAAAAAACGACATCCGCGGGATTTTGAACGGTACAAAAACTATTTATCGCAAATTGTAGAGGCTCCAGATTATATTTTAGAAGCAAACAAACCGAACACCGCGTTTGTTCTTAAAGCGTTTGAAGACGCAGGGGAACGCTTCCAGCTCATTTTGCGGCTTGCGACAAATGCAGACAATCCAGAGTATAAAAACTCTGTGATTACATTTTTGCGAGTGGAAGAAAAGCGATACAAGCGGTATCTACGGACGAAAAAAATACTTTACAAATCTGAATAAAGCGGCTATACTTGTTATAGGATAAGCAAGGTGCTTTGAGGTGGTCAATTTCGTGGCAGCCACACGCCGATGGTATTGATAGGGGAAACCCGAGAGATGCAGGGGAACGCCACGCCTGCCAAAGCGCCAACGAAGAAGGAGAGCCGCAGCGATGTGGTTCTCCTTCTTGTGTTTTGAAAGGCGGATATGACTTGAACTTTGACGAAGCAATCAAGGCCGTGCAAGCCATTCTCAAACGTGGAAACGATGTAGAAATCCGGCGCAAGGGTGACGGATACATTGTGTTAGAGGTCAAGAAAACAATCAAATATTCAACTCCCGCGTAATTGGGCGCGGGAAAGGGCAATAGGAGCCAACTGCTGAGGAATTCTCGGTGGTTAGCTCTTTTGTTTTAAGTAAAACCCGCAAAGCACAGCGGTTTTTATAAAAACTATCGTCTGCGAAGAAACGCGGCCAAAGAAAAGGAGATAGTGTCATGGCACTTACACGAAAACTTTTGAAGGGTATGGGTCTCACCGATGAGCAGGTAGATACCATCATCGAAGCGCATACCGACACTGTGGACGGCCTAAAGGCGGATGTGACCCGCTACAAGGCCGATGCGGAGAAGCTGCCCGGCGTTCAGAAGCAGTTGGACGACCTCAAGGCGGCAGGTGACGGCGGTTATAAGGAGAAGTACGAGAAGGAACACTCGGCCTTTGAAGCCTTTAAGACCGACATCACGGCAAAGGAGAGCAAGGCGGCAAAGGAAAGGGCCGTCCGGGCTTACTTTGAGAGCAAAAACATCACCGGCGCAAATCTCGACCTTGCCATGCGCGGATGCGGCGAGGAAATGTCTGCCTTGGAGCTGGACGGCGAGAAGATCAAGGACACCAAGAGCCTTGACGCTCTCGTAGACGGCACTTATAAGAGCCTTGTTTCTAAGCCTGCTGTCCGGCTGGACATGGGCGCACGGCTCAACGAGGGCGGCAAGCCTATGACCAAGGACGAGATTATGAAAATCACCGACAGAACGGAGCGGCGCGCTGCAATCGCCGCAAATATGGATTTGTTTAGAAAGGAAGAATAAAAATGGCTGTTGATCCTAAGCTGATTAAGAAGGAAGATCTTGCCCGTGTTCGCGAGATCGAGTTTACCGAAATGTTCGGCTATTCCATCAAGAAGTTGATGGAGGCTCTGGGCGTTACCCGCAAGATCGCCAAGCAGGCCGGTACTGTGCTCAAGAGCTACAAGGCTACCGGAACTCTGGAAGACGGCGCTGTGGCCGAGGGCGAGACCATCCCTCTGAGCAAGTACAAGACCGAGGCTGTGAACTACAAGGAGATCACCTTGAAGAAGTGGCGTAAGGCCACTTCTGCCGAGGCAATCACTGATCGCGGCTACGATCAGGCCGTCGAAATGACCACCGATGAAATGCTGAAGGACGTGCAGAAAGGTATCCGCAAGGATTTCTTTGGCTTCCTCGCAACCGGTACTGGCACGGCCAGCGGTGCTACCTTCCAGGCGACCTTGGCTCAGGCATGGGGCCAGCTGCAGGTGCTGTTCGAGGATGACGAGATCGGCGCAGTGTATTTCATGAACCCGCTGGATGTTGCGGACTATCTCGCAACTGCCAACATCACCCTGCAGACCGCTTTCGGCATGACCTATGTCGAGAACTTTCTCGGCCTGGGCACCGTGATTCTGAACTCCAGCGTCCCCAAGGGAAAGATTTACGCCACCGCCAAGGACAACATCGTCCTGTACTACATCCCTGTGAACGGCGCAGATCTGGGCGAGGTGTTCAACTTCACCACCGACGCCACCGGTTATATCGGTATCCATGAGGAACCCGATTACACCAACATGACCGCATCCGATACCGTTATCAACGGCATGGTGTTGTTCGCCGAGCGCATTGACGGCGTGGTTGTCGGCTCCATCACTCCGGCAGTGGGGGGCTAAGCGAACTGCTGAGTGAGCCTGACCCTGAAACTTCTTCTTTCTCCAACATGACAAAAGCCCAACTGCTTGATTATGCCAGGGGAAACGGGGTGGACGGGGTCAGCAGTTCAATGCGCAAGGCTGACATAATCGCAGTATTGGAAGGGAGCTGACCCGTATGACATACGCTGATTATACATACTACTCCGGCACTTACATGGGCGCTGTGAGTGAGGAAGATTTCCCGCGTCTTGTTGTCCGCGCCAGCTCTTTCCTCGATTACTACACGCGCAACAAAGCTAAAGGCCACGCCGATCTGGACGCGGTAAAGATGTGCTGCTGTGCGCTGGTTGACAAGTATGCGGTCATCGAAGCGGCGCAGACGCTTGCCGTGAAAAACCTTGCAAACGCTGCGGAAAATGACGCGGAAGTCAAAAGCGAAACAGTAGGCAGCTATTCCAGAACACTTGCAACGGGCGGGGAATCCGCCCTGTCTGCACTCAATACGACGGACGGGGTAAGGAAACTGCTTGCGGAAACGTGCATGGAATACCTTGCCCATACCGGGCTGCTGTATCGCGGAGGTGTGTATAGATGTACGCTCCCCACACTGTAACAATTTACAACGTCGTGCAGGAGATCGACCCGACAACGCTTGACGAGGTCGAGAAAGTTTATACCACAATCCTGCGCGGGGTTATGCTGCAGGCCAGCAAGGCGGTCAACGTGCGCGAAAGCGGCCTTGAAAGTGCCGACGCTGTAAATCTGTATATCCCGTTTTCCGTGAAAGCGGTGGACTGGGTAACAGGGAAGCCGAAAACTTACATCGGGCCGCAATCGTTTTTCAAAGCGGCGGATAAGTCTGGACTGTGGACGCTCTCATACAATGGCAACGGCGGCATGACGTGCTTTGTAAAGGGCGAATTCGTTTCGGACAACATGACCGTCGTACTGAGCCATGACGATTGCTACAACGTGACCAAGGTTGATGCGATGGACTACGGTAGCCCCGATATGCAACACTGGGAAGTTGGAGGTGCGTAATGGGCATCAAGTTTTCCGTGCATACCGATGGAATGGACGCTGTAAGAACTGCCGTTGCAAAGGCTTGTGCGCGCGCTGAACACGTTTTAGCCGAGCAGATGGAGAAAGATACTCAGCCTTTTGTGCCGATGCTCACAGGCTCGTTAACGCAGCGCACAAGGGTAGTTGGCAACGACATCATCTACCCCGGCCCTTACGCGAGATTCTTGTATTACGGGAAAGTCATGGTTGACCAGAATACCGGCAGCACATACGCGCCAAAAGGCGGTACAAAGGTCGTGACTGACCGCAATTTAGTGTTCAACCACACGGCGCATCCACAGGCACAAGCCCATTGGTGTGAAGCATCAAAAGCGCAGAACCTCGATAAGTGGTTGCGTGTAGCAGAAAAGGCGGTGAAGAAGTACGGAACAGGTTAAAAAGACGGAGCAGGTTAAAAAAACGGTATCGGCAGCGGAAGAGGATCAAGTCTCCCGAAAGTTGCTTGCGTGGTTAAACACGTTCCCTGACAAGCCGGTTGATTTAATCCGGTTCGAATTTCTTCCCGCCGATACTCCGGCGATGGCGCTGTCCACGATTCAGGCGGCGTATATCGTCAGGAAATACATCCTCGGCGGATATCAGGCGGAATACCAATTCAAGGTTATTTACCGCATGAAACCGGGGAATAGCAACGACAAACGGCTCAAAGCTGACGAGCTGCTTAACGCCTTGGGCGATTGGGCAACAAGCGAAACGCCGCCTGACATTGGCGACGGTCGCCGCGTCATCCGTATTGAGCCTACAACGCGATCCTCTCTTTTTGCCGTGTATGAAAACGGTGACGAGGATCATCAAATCCTTATGAAAATGAACTACGAGGTGATTAAAAATGGCTGATATGACCTTTAACACCACGGCGGGGCAGACCGTAGACCGCGAACTTCTGATTGCGTATCTCAACACGGGCGAAACTGGAACCCCTACGTGGTCTCCCCTCGGTACGCGCGTCACGGATTCCAGCATGGAATATGATTGGCAGGAGGATTCCTCGAAAGATATTCTTGGAACGACGCGCACGACCATGAAGAAACCCATTATCACGCAGACCTTTGACCCGTCTAATCTGGACGCTGGCGACCCTGCCATCGTCAAGGTTTGGAACCTTGCGGTCAAGGAGCAGAACGCGGCGGCGCTGGCGAATCAGGACGTGCTGATTGTCCATGCTTATGCAGGCACGGCAAAGACTGCGGTATTTGCGGAGCGTTATTCGTCCTGCATGGTTAAGCCTTCTTCCCTCGGCGGCGAGGGCGGCGGCTTTGTCGGTATGCCTATCGACGTGACGCTTGGCGGCACGCGCACGGTCGGCACCGCCGCTGTCTCTGGCAATACGGTCACTTTTACCGAGGGCGAATAACAAATAGAGGGCTGGCGTCTGTCAGCCCTCATTTTGGAGGAATATATGGAACTCACTTTTGATTCCGGTGTAAAGGAATATACCATTCGCGGCGTAAACGGCGTTGTAACGGTGTACTTTAACCCTGCGGATGTCAACTTCGCAAAGAAAGCATACAAAACGTTTGATGATCTGCGCAAGAAGCAGGAGACCCGCGCAAAGACGCTTGAAAAGGATATCCCCAATGATGAGCTTTTCGACATGGTTGATTCTCTTGACAAGGAAATGCGCAGCATCATCAATGACCTGTTCGGGCAGGACATTGCCGATACGCTTTTTGGCAGCGTCAACGCCTATTCCGCGGCCAACGGTGCGCCGGTTTGGCAGAACTTTATGACCGCCATTATCGAACAGTTTGACGAGGCAGTAAAGCGCGAACAGGCGCTTGCCGATGAGAAAATCCGCAAGTATACACAGAAATACCGTAAATGATGTACGATCTTCCAACGTCGCTGAACGTCTGCGGCGTTGACTATGAAATTCGCTCGGACTATCGCGCGGCACTGGACGTGCTGGCGGTATTTGCTGCGGCCGATCTGACCAACGAGCAGAAAGCGCTTGCGGCTCTGGATATCTTTTATCCGGACTTCTTAAAAATGCCAGATGAGCACATTCCAGAAGCCATGAAGCAGATGACATGGTTTCTCGACTGCGGTGACGAGGGCGATAATCGCAAGCGACCTAAATTGATGGACTGGGAGCAGGATTTTCAATACATCGTTTCCCCCATCAATCGTGTTGTTGGGCGGGAAGTGCGGGCAATGTCCTATTTCCACTGGTGGTCTTTCGTTTCGGCGTACTACGAGCTGGGAGATTGTCTGTTTGCGAATATCGTCCGCATCCGAAGTCTAAAGGCCAAAGGGAAAACACTTGACAAAGCCGACCGTGAGTTTTACCGCGAAAATCGGCGCATTATTGACTTAAAGCGGACGCTGGCCGAGGAAGAGACCAATACCATCAATGTGTGGTTAGGCAAAAACGCCAACAAAAGCCCATAATACGGAGGTGATTTTTTGGCTGACGGTGAAATCGTATTCGAAGCGACTATTAGCGATAAAAAACTCCATCAGGAGCTGAACAAAGTAAAAAGCAACATCGAATCCCTGCAAAAGGAATTTAACCGGCTCGGCGCCCAAAAAACGCCGATGGAAGACCGGCTGCGCAACATCGGCGCAGAGCTGGATGCGGCAAAACAGGTGCTTGCCGATATGCGCACAGCGCCAAAAGGCACGTATGAAAAAATCGACGTGTCCGAGCAGGCCGAGCGCGTGCGAATGCTGCAAAGCGAATTCAACAAAACTGCAAATAGCATTGACAAGCTCAACGAAAAGCTCAACAAAACCGGCGATAAGATTTCCGACGCGAAAACGCAGGCGGTTGAATTATCACGACAAATCGATGGACGATCCAAAGGTGCTGGACTGCGCAACGCAACCGAAGCGGCGGCAGATTCCATGAAAGTTTTTGGACAGCGAGTAAAATCTGTTGTCCGCAGTGCCCTTGTTTTTACGGTTATTACCCAAGCATTAACAAAAGTGCGCGACTGGGCAAAAAATGTCGTAATGGTAAACTCCGATGCAAGAGAATCCATTGCGCAGCTTAAAGGAGCGCTTTTGACACTGGCACAGCCTCTTGTAAGCGTAATTGTCCCCGCCTTTACACTGCTTGTAAAAGTAATTACGGCAGTAGTCTTGCAGATCACGCGCCTTGTGGCGCTTATTTCTGGCAAGAGCGTCAAAGCAACAGCAGATTCCGCAAAGGCTCTTAATAAGCAAACAAATGCTTTAAAGGGAACCGGAAATGCAGCAAAAAAAGCTGCTGGACAGCTTGCGGCGTTTGATGAGATCAACCAGATTTCCACCGATACCGCGGATAACGCGGGCGGCGGTGCATCCGCTGACGCGATCACGCCTGACTTTAGCTACATGGACGAGATCAACGACAAGCTCAAGAAAATTGCTGATGCGGTCATGCTAATTGCCGCAGGGTTGGCCCTGTGGAAACTTGGCAGCTCTCTCCCCGGAACGTTGGGAAAGATTTTAACAAAACTCGGCGGCATTCTCATTGCTGTTGGCGGTTTAATCATTTTGTGGGAAAGCCTGTCTGACGCATGGAACGACGGCGTTAACTGGAAAAACTTACTCGGATCTCTTGCGGGCGCAGCGGCACTTGCCGGAGGCCTCGCTCTTGCGTTTGGCAAGGTGGGCGCTGGCATTGGACTGGTAGTATCCGGGGCGGCCCTGCTGGTCGCTGCATTGCACGACATGATGGAGGACGGCATGAACCTGGAAAACACGCTGATGAGCGTCGCCGGTCTGATGATTGGTGGCTTGGGAATTGCTGTGCTCACAGGGTCCTGGATTCCGCTCCTGATTGCCGCAATCGCCTCCCTGCTTGTGGCTGTGGTGAACGCCTACGGCGATACAGAGCAGTTCGTCGACGGAATCAAAACCATGCTGGATGGGTTTGTGGCCTTCTTCGCGGGTATTTTCACCGGGGATATTGACCGTGCCATCGGCGGCATCGAAAAAATCTTCAAGGGCTTGCAAAACGTTCTGTTTTCCATTGTGGATGCGCTCAAAAACATGTTCCTGTCGTTCTTGGATTGGCTGGATGAGAAGACTGGCGGGAAGCTCCATGGGATCATCGAGTTCATCAAAAGCTCGGTCACGGGAGCATTCACTTTCATCAAGGATTTTATCGGCAACGCCATGGCAGCCATTAAGAAGATATTCACGGGAATCGTTAAATTCCTCTCCGGTGCGTTTACGAGCGACTGGGACAAAGCGTGGGAGGGTATCAAAGATATCTTTGACGGCATATCAACAGCCATCAAGGGGACGTGGGCATCAGCCATCAATGCAATTATCCGTGCATTGAACTGGCTGATCGACAAGGCGAATAAAATCAGCTTCACAGTCCCAGGCTGGGTGCCGGGGCTTGGTGGCAAGCATATTGGCGTCAACATCCCGAAAATCAACGAACTTCAAATCCCCAAACTGGCCCAGGGTGCGGTCATCCCGCCTAACCGCGAGTTTATGGCCGTACTGGGCGACCAGAAGCACGGAACCAACATTGAGGCCCCCCTGGACACCATCAAACAGGCCGTTGCGGAGGTGCTAGGGCAAGGCAGCGACCGGCCCATTACCATCATTGTCCAAATGGACGGCAAGGAGATGTTCCGGCAGATGGTGCGGGAAAACAACTCCCAGGTGCGCATGAACGGCAAAAGCCCGCTGCTGACGTGAGGTGACGCATGGAAGTACTTAAGGTAACAAAGAAATCCGGGGCGGTGGTATCTCTCCCGGCCCCGGATGAACTGAAATGGAACATTTCCGACCTAGACGCAGATGGGACCGGCAGAAACCAGAACGGCGATATGTTCCGCGACCGCGTGGCCGTGAAGCGCAAGCTGGAATGCTCCTGGCGGCCACTCGTCTCTGCTGAAATGGCCAAGCTTTTGCAAGCCGTGGACGATGTGTTTTTCAGCCTTACATACCCCGACGCGATGACCGGCACCGACCGCACTATGATGTGCTACGTAGGCGACCGGTCATCGCCGATCATGCGGCCCGAAACCGATGGGAAATGGCTGTGGGGCGGGCTGTCCATGAACTTCGTGGAGAGGTGACGCCATGTACAATGTCTCCACCGCGTTTCACGCCGCTTTTGCGGATTATGGCCGCGAAATCAAGGCAAAGGTGATTTTTAACGGGCAGACAGAGCTTGACGGGAACTACGTTCAGGAGATCACCGCAACACCGGCGTTTGATTCTTCAGACGGAATCTCCGTCGGCTCCGCCTGTTCCGGGCGGTGCAAAATCCGTATTTACAAGCCGGACGAGCCGTTGCAATTGTCCGGTGGGTACTTTGTTCCGTATATCGGCATCTACGTTCCTGGTGGTGATACAGGCACGACAGCCATTGCCGGTCAGGCTGTGGCCGGTAAGGCAATCGCTGGTGTAAGCACCGCAGCGTCTGGGGTGGAATATGTCCCCCTGGGCCGATACTACATCCCCGCAGACGGCGTGGATAATTTGGCGTACGGTTGGGAAATCACCGGCTATGACCAGATGGCATCCTTGACGGAGCAGTACACCCCGCAAATTGAGTTCCCCGCCACACCAGACGCTATGCTGACGGACTTGTGTGCGCAAAGCGGCCTGACTCCCCCAACGGTGACTTTCCCGGATATGACAATCGAGTCTGTGTTTGAGGGGACCATCCGACAGCAGCTGGGGTGGCTGGCTGGACTGTGCGGACAGTCCGCGCACTTCGACAGAGACGGCAATCTGGTGTTCAAGTGGTACGCAAAAACCGCCTTCCGGGTCAGCCGGGAGCAGCAGTACATGTCCGGCCTGACTCGCACGGCAGACGGTCCGTACACGGTATCCAGCCTCACCACAGGCACGGAAGATGAACCCATTACATCCGGCACCGGATTGGGCATTACATCAACAAACCCATACATGAACCAGGCCGTTGCGGACCTGATTCAGCCGGAGGTGGAAATATCTTTTCAGCCCTGCGATGTAAAATGGCGCTGCGACCCGTCTGTTGAAGTGGGAGACGTTATCCAGGTGGAGGGTGATACCGGCGAGTGGCTGGACGTGTGTGTTATGCAGCAGGAAATCCACCTGTACGGCGGTCTGTCCTCTACGATGCACAGTTACGCCCCACAGGACGCGGGTTATGCCATGGAAAGCCCTACAGAGCAGCGCATTAAGCGGGCTTATGAGGGCCTTACCAAGGCCATGCAGAACGCTACGCAGAAGATCATCGGGGCAAAGGGCGGGTATTATGAACTGACTCTGGACGAACAGGGCTTTCCCATCGGGTGGACCCTGCGAGATACGCCCACCATTACGCCCAATACCCGGATGTGGATTATGTCCACAGGTGGGCTGGGATTCTCCAAGGACGGCGGAAATACAATTTCCGGTGTCGCCTTGACCATGGACGGCGAGATCAACGCAAATGTCATCACCGCCGGGCAAATGTCCGCAGAAAGAGTCACCGTCAACGGCCAGACGCTTTCGGACTTCATCGACGCCAGTATCGACGATGACGGCCATCCGGTGCTGCGTATTGGCTCCTCTGCATCGGAAATCGTGCTGAAGGAGTACAACGACAAAATCGGATTCTACGACACTTCCGGGACCCTTCTGGCGTACTGGAACAACAACAGCTTTGAGCTGGTGGAACTGAGCAAGTTCCGCCTGGGACCTATGGGCATTGTTGTACAGCCCAACGGGTCCGTTTCCTTCGTGGGGGTGAATTGATGGCGAGTATTTACGGGCCGGTGTCTTCCACCGGCTGGCAATTGCGGCTGGATTACAGCGTATCCCAGAGTATTGCGGACAACAAGTCCACACTGTCTCTTACGCTGTACATCTATGACGGCACCGGTGAAAGCTACAACCTGGACGCCAATAGTTGCTATTACACTCTGCAAGGCACCAAGGTTTATAACCCGTACCGGTACAATTCCAGGGGATGGTACAAGCTGGGCAGCAAGTCCATCACCGTGGCCCATAACAATATGGGCAAGGGGTCTGTGGTGCTCTCTGCGGACTGGCACAGCGGGTTTACGTCATCCTACACGCCGTCCAGCCTGACGGTCTCCGGCACAGTCAATCTTCCTGACATCCCCCGGGCATCATCCGTGTCGGCATCCGGACTTGTGCTGGGTTCTGCCGGTACACTTACAGTGGCCCGGGCCGTGAGCACTTTTACGCACACCATCAAACTCAAGTGCGGTTCTGCGGCACAGGTAACTGTGGCGACAAAATCCAGCGCCACATCCATATCGTATACGCCGCCCTTGGATTGGGCCGTGCAGAATACGTCCGGATCCTCCGTAGACATCACGGCGGAGATCACCACCTACAACGGGGACACTGTGGTGGGCACCAATACGACCACACTGACGGCATCCATCCCTGCATCGGTAAGACCCACCCTGTCCGTGAGCCTGTCCGACACCTCCGGGTATCAGCTCACATACGGCTGGGTGCAGGGCAAGAGCACTCTGAAAGCCACGTTTGCTGCCGTTGGGTCTTATGGCAGCACCATCAAGGCCAAGTCTTTGACCATCGGCGGAAAAGCCGCCAGTCCGGACGGGGCGAATGTCCTTACAGAAAGCGGCACAATGGCCGTTGTAGCCACCGTCACGGACAGCAGAGGACGCACGGCATCTGTTACCCAGAATATCACCGTAAACGCCTACAGCGGCCCTGGAATCCAGGATTTGACCTTTTTACGTGGCGACTACTCCGGCGGGACATGGACCGATAACGCCATGGGCGATGATATCAAACTGACGTTTACCCTGTCCCTCCAGCTGACCGGGAACAAGGCATCTGTGGAGATCACCGGCGCGTCCACGATGGCCGACCAGACCAGAGGTCCAAAGACTGTGTATCTGGTTGCCTTTGGTACGGACACGACCATCGTTGTACAGGTCAAAGCTACGGATTCCCTGGGCACCACGGTAACGCGGGAGATCACCATCCCCACCGTTTCGGTGCCCATGAACATGAGTTTTACCCTGCCCGGGGTATGCTTCGGCGGCGTGGCCGAACACGAAAAGGTGGCAGAGTTCAAATGGCCCATCCTGTATTTGGGGAAAACTCTATTGGACTACCTCCACCCCGTCGGCAGCATCTACCAGTCCACGGAATCCACGTCCCCAGCGGACCTGTTTGGCGGCACCTGGGAGCAGGTCAAGGACCGGTTTCTGCTGGCGGCCGGCGACTCCCACGAGGCTGGCTCTACAGGCGGCGAGGAGACCCACACACTGACCAAGGCGGAAATCCCGGACCACAACCACACTTTCAAGTACACCGGGCAGTCCGTGACAACCGGTGTGAATGCCGTCCGCCTGTATCAGGCCGCAAACAATCAATACAATGCGTATTCCGGCGGGCAATCCTCCGATTGCGGGGGGCAGTCCCACAACAACATGCCGCCGTACCTGGCCGTGTACACATGGCGCAGGACGGCGTAAAGGAGGGAGTATATGCCCGAAATCAACATTAATGTCCGCGACAAATGCGCCGAGGGCGAGGGCGTTGTAATCTGCAACAACAGCGACTATACGGTGGTGTGGGACCTGGACGAGGAATGGACGCCTTACGATGCCAAGACCATGCGGGTGAACCTGGCGGACGGCACCTATCAGGACGTGGTGTTCACCGGAGACACTGCGACCCTGCCGGTGCTGACTGCTTCCGGCTGGGTGTCCGTGGGCCTGTATGCCGGGGATATCCACACGTCCCGGGCCTCCCGGCTTCTGGCGCTGTCCTCCGTGCTGACTCCCGGGGGTTCCCCTGCCGCCCCAGCGGAGGACGTATATGCGCAAATCATGGCCAAACTCAACGAGCTTTCTACCGTCTCCCCGGAGGATATCGCCAAAGCCGTGGAGGACTACCTGACGGAGCACCCTGCGGCCTCTGCGTCCATGCGGGTGGAGGGCGGCTATATCCAGTTCTCCGGCGATGGGGAGACGTGGGAAAACGTGATTGCCCTGGCCGATCTGAAAGGTCCCAAGGGCGACACGGGCGCAGGGATGGACATCACCGGTGCAACCGTCGGCCAAATCGCCAGAATCTCCGCCGTCGATGACAACGGCGTGCCTACGGAGTGGGAACCGGCGGATATGGCGTCAGCCGGGAGCGAGACAATGAATCTTTCATGGAAACACATCCGCGATGTGGAATTGACGCCAGATGCAATTGAGGCGATTGTATCTACCACAGATGCCGGTAATACCTTTTCCTATGACGAGATAATGCTGGAATTAATCCCAAACTTGGCAGGGTATTTTTATGTGCGAGCTTCTCAAAGCGTGAATTTATCGGCGAATGTTGCGATGTGGGTAACAAATTCCAAGTATACTCAAATGCACCTCGGCTTGTTAGGCAAAAAACTCGCTATCACTTCTGCATTCCGCACAGACGGTAGCCTTGGTTTTTCCAATAATTATGGAGGCAATGGCGATATTGACAAAATATCAACGATTGTTTTTGGAGCATCCGTCTCTGTGGGAGCTGCCTTTACGGTAAAGATTTGGGGGCGATAAAATGAAAATCTACGAAAACGGCATAATCCGAGAGGCCACCTCCGAAGAAATCGCGGAAATGGAGGAAGCTCGTCTTCGCTACAAGGCGGAAGAAAAGCATCGCCCCCTCTCCACTGAAGAAGTTCAGGACATGCTCATCCGTTTGCAAATCAACGCCTTAACCGTAGACGATGCAACAGCCCTCCGTATGGCAGCATTCTATCCCGAATGGGAAAGCGGGAAGGCCTACACTGCTGAAAATGGTTGCCCGGTGGGCTATAAGGTAGTCCGGGCCGGAAAGCTCTGGAAGCTCCGACAGGAGCATACCTCCCAGGATGACTGGGCGCCAGGCTCTACCGGCACAGAAAGCCTCTGGGAGGAAATCTGTGAACAGCATGAGGGGACGAAATACGATGCTATCCCCTACAACGGGAACATGGCATTAGAAGCTGGGAAGTATTACACCCAAGACGGCGTATTGTACCTGTGCAATCGCGATACCGGTAACCCGGTGTATCATCCGCTGAGCGCACTGGTGGGGCTGTATGTGGAGGTGGTAAGCGATGGCTCTTGAAAAAGTGGTGTACGAGGATAACGTAACGGTTATCGATGCCGCACAGCTCAACGCTATCCAGGATGAGATCATACGGGTGAGTGCTGACAAATCCATGGGCCTGTCGGGTCTGGCGGCGGATGACCAGATCATGGTGTCCGCCGTGGATGCAGACGGCAAGCCCACCGGTTGGCGGAAAAAGTATCGGGACATGCTCAATGTCCGGGACTTCGGGGCCAAGGGCGACGGCAGCACGGATGACACGGCGGCCATTCAGGCGGCCATTGACATGGCTGCATCGACGCTGGCCATGGCCGTGTATGTCCCGGCGGGCACCTACATCATCACCGCGCCGCTGGTCATTCAGACCTACAGCGATGCGGTGACCACCATCGACGGCGTCAAATGGTGGGAGGGCCGCAGTCCGTCGCTGATCGGCGAGAATCCGTCCACCGCCATCATCAAGAAAACCGGCAATGCCGCCAAAACCATGCCCACGGTGGACAGCTGGTCCGGCGGCTGGGGAGCCATTGACGCCACTATCATCCTGGGCCGCACGGACGGCGCGGAAAAGGGCAGCGGGCCGGTGCTCCGGAATCTGTCCATCAAGAACG